>VFQR01000619.1_pt1 | contig 42500 bp, 36 predicted proteins | sample 3512321 | NCBI WGS metagenome assembly VFQR01 (sample SAMN10412374, study PRJNA504923) | tailings metagenome | isolation source: Relicate 3 Philex TSF1 revegetated site | place: Philippines: Tuba, Benguet | collected 2017-08-29 | reverse complement strand
CAACGCTCGCGAAGCACTACCGCCTGCGCTGCATCGGCGGCGGCTCCGCCGGCGCGATCGCCGCGGGCGTGGCGGCTGCCGCTGAACTCGGCCGCAGCACAGGCAAGGTGCCCGATGCCTTCGACCGGCTTGAGCGGATCGCCGTGGATGTCAGCGGCGGCAAGGGCTCGCGCACCAGCCTCGAGAAGCTGTTCCGGCCAGCCCCCGCCCTGCGCCGGGTCTATATGCTGGTGCGCCGTGCGATGGAGAAGCGCTGGCTGTCGCTCGGCCTCCTGCTCGCCGTTCCGACACTGATCGTGCCCTTGCTGCTCGCCACGCTGCTGCGCCTGGCTGGCGCCGGCATGGGGTGGACAGTCGCGCTTTTCCTGCTGCTTGTGCTGGGCGGGCTCGTCGGGCTGGGCTGGTGGCTGGGCCGCGCCATTCTCGTCACCCTGCCGAAGGAGGGGTATTTCGGATTCTGCTCGGGCACCAATGAATCGCTCGGGGACAGGCAGGATCTTGAGACGCTGCGCAGTGACGGCGCGCTGATGGACTGGATGCATGCCACGGTGCAGGACCTGACGGGCCGCAAGACCGGCGCCGTGCCGGAAGGCGTCGCAACCGGGCCAGAGACCCTGCCGGAAGACCAGCGGCCGGTGACGATGCAGGATCTCTGGCAGAAGGACGCGCCGCAGGACTGGCTGATCCGACTGAGCCTGTCCACAACCAACCTCACCCAGCAGCTCGCCTACCAGTTCCCCTTCCTGGAGCGCGACCAGGGCGATCTGTTCTTCCGCCCTTCCGAGCTCGCGAAGGTGTTGCCGCGCGATATCGTGCGCTGGCTGGTGCGGATGTCGCGCGATCTGCCGAAGCAGGTGGAGGGGCTTGATCACCCCGAAGACCTTCGCCGCCTTCCGTTGCCGGGCCACTTGCCGGTGCTGTTCGGCGTGCGTCTTTCCCTGAGCTTTCCCGGCCTGCTGTCGGCCGTGCCGCTCTGGGCGGTGGACGAGCCCAGGAACGCGCCGAAGCGGTTCGTGCGCTGCTGGTTCTCCGACGGGGGCATCACCTCCAACTTCCCGATCAGCAGCTTCGACAGCGCGCTGCCGACACGCCCGACCTTCGGCTTCAACCTTGGCGCCGCGACGCCGCAACAGGAACAGGCCACGCCGCCTGCTGCACCCGGGCCCGGCGAAAGCCCGGATCCGATGGTCGTCGTGGCCGACAGCAACCGCGAGTTCATGGCGCCGCGAGTCCTGTCCGAGATCGGCGAGAGCCTGCCCGCCTTCGTCGCGGCGATTGTCGCCACCGCGCGGAACTCGCGCGAGAACGAGCTCGTGCTGATGCCGGGGTATCGCGACCGCATCGTCAACATCGCGCAGCGGCAGAGCGAAGGCGGCCTCAACCTCGGCATGAGCGACGAAACGATCAGGACGCTGTCCAGCCGCGGCGCCACTGCGGCACAGGTGCTCGCGGAACGCTTCCATCCCGACTACCGCTCGCGGCTTCCCACGGGCTTCGCCATGGACTGGCGGAACCATCGGTGGGTGCGCTACCGCACCTTCATGGCCGCGGCCGAAGGCATGCTGGCCGGCTTCCGGCGCGGCGCGCAGGACCTGCCCGCGACGCCCCCGAGCTACCCATGGTCACCGGCATCCGTCACTGCCCGTTCCGAAGCCGCGCGCGAGGAGATGCTGCGGCTCGCCGAGCGATTCGAGGCGCTGGCGAGGGAGCAGGCGGCCGAGGCGGATGACGAGGCGCCCAGCCTGTTCGATCGCGTGAAGAAGGGCGGCGGCCGCAAGCGCGGCAACAGCCCGCGCCCGCGCATGGGGCTTTCGCTCACCCCCGCTGGTCGTGATCCCGCGAAGACACTGCCCTACCGGTAGGGCCGGTCACACGTCGAGATTCGCCACCTTCAGCGCGTTCTCGACGATGAAGTCGCGGCGGGGTTCCACGACGTCGCCCATCAGCGTCGAGAAGACCTGCTCGGCATCCTCCACATCCTCCACCCGCACGCGCAGCAGCGTGCGCGCGGCGGGGTCGAGGGTGGTCTTCCAGAGCTGGTCGGGGTTCATCTCGCCCAGGCCCTTGAAGCGCTGGATCGTCAGGCCGCGCCGGCCCTGGGCGATGATGCGGTCCCACACCATCAGGGGCCCATGCTGCGCGCTTTCTGCCGCGTCGAAGCCGAGCGTCGCGACACCGGCCGCGTAGTCGCGGGCAAAGCCCTCGCGGCGCTCGTCCAGCCAGCGGGCCTCGGCGCTCTTCAGCGCGACGCCGTCGAGGCTGTGGCGTTCCGCCACGCCGCGCACCGTGCGGCCGAGCGAAAGCGTGGCGCCATCGGCCGCGGCCTTCCAGCCGCGCTCGTTCTCGGGCGCCAGCGCATCGAGCCGCTGCGCGAGGAGCTGCGCGGCCGCCGGCGCGCGTTCCGCATCCAGGGTGAGCGCGCCGGCGACGGCGGCCTGCTCGATGATCTCGGGCGGCACCTGCGTGGCGAGGCGGCGGATGCGCGACTGCACCTGGCGCAGCCGCTCGACATCCTCGCGGAGTTCGGCGCCACGCAGCTCGCGGCCATCGGCGTAGCGCAGCCAGGCATTCGCCAGCGCCTTCTCCAGCAGGAAATCCTCCAGCGCGCGGTCGTCCTTCAGGTAGCGCTCGTCATTGCCGCGCTTCGCGCGGTAGAGCGGCGGCTGGGCGATGTAGAGATGCCCGCGCCCGATCAGCTCCGGCATCTGGCGGAAGAAGAAGGTGAGCAGCAGGGTGCGGATATGGCTGCCGTCCACGTCGGCGTCGGTCATGATGACGATGCGGTGGTAGCGCAGCTTGTCCGCGGTGAAGCCGCCCTTCTCCGCCGGCCCCGGCCCGATGCCGGTGCCGAGCGCGGTGATCAGCGTGCCGACCTCCTGGCTCGACAGCATCTTGTCCATGCGCGCGCGTTCGACGTTGAGGATCTTGCCCTTGAGCGGCAGGATCGCCTGGAAGCGCCGGTCCCTTCCTTGCTTCGCGCTGCCACCCGCGCTGTCGCCCTCGACGATGAACAGCTCGGACTTCGCCGGGTCCTTCTCCTGGCAATCGGCGAGCTTGCCGGGCAGCGTCGAGATATCGAGCGCGTTCTTGCGCCCCACCTTCTCGCGCGCGAGCTGCGCCGCCTTGCGCGCGGCGGCGGCTAGCACAACCTGGTCGATGACGAGCTTCGCTTCCTTCGGATGCGTCTCGAACCAGTGGGAGAGCGCGTCCGCGACCGCCATCTGCACCACCGGCTGCACTTCCGAGGAAACCAGCTTGTCCTTGGTCTGGGAGCTGAACTTCGGGTCAGGCACCTTCACGGAGAGCACGGCCGTCAGGCCCTCCCGCATGTCCTCGCCGGACAGCTCCACCTTCTCCTTCTTCGCGAGGTCGTCGGCGTATTTCGCGACCACGCGGGTCAGGGCCTGGCGGAAGCCGGCCTGGTGCGTGCCGCCGTCGCGCTGCGGGATGTTGTTGGTGAAGCACAGCGCGACTTCGTGCGGGCTGTCGTTCCACCACATCGCGAGTTCCACGCGGATGCCGATGTCGGTGTCCTTGCTGACCAGCGAGATCGGCGGCTTGAAGATCGGCTGCTTGGAACGGTCGAGCCATTCGACGAAGGCGACCAGCCCACCCTTGAACTCGAAATGCGTATGCTGCGCGGGCACGTGGCGATCATCGGTGAGGTCGATCACCAGCCCGCTGTTGAGGAAGGCGAGCTCGCGCAGGCGGCGTTCCAGCACGGCGTAGTCGTACTCGGTCTTCGTGAAGGTCAGCGGCGAGGGCTTGAAGGTGACCTCGGTGCCGTTCGGATGGTCCGAAGGCCCGACGACCGAGAGCGGCTTCACCGTCTCGCCATGCTCGAAGCGGATGAAGTGTTCCTTGCCGTCACGCCAGATGCGGACGTCCATCCACTCCGAGAGCGCGTTGACGACGGCGGCGCCGACGCCATGCAGGCCGCCCGAGACCTTGTAGGAATTCTGGTTGAACTTGCCGCCCGCATGCAGCCGCGTGAGCACGACTTCCGCGGCGGAAACGCCTTCCTCCGGGTGGATATCCACCGGGATGCCGCGGCCATCGTCGAGCACGGTGACGCTGCCATCGCCGTTCAGCGTGACGGCGCAGCGCGTGGCGTAGCCGGCCTGCGCCTCGTCCACCGCGTTGTCGATGATCTCGAAGGCCATGTGGTGCAGGCCGGAGCCGTCATCGGTGTCGCCGATGTACATGCCAGGCCGCTTGCGCACGGCCTCAAGGCCCCGGAGCACGGTGATCGAGGCGGAATCGTAAGCCTCCGAGCCCTCATTCGGTGGGTTCGGCGGATTGGCGCGCGCGGCGGCGTCGGACATGCCGGCGGAGGCTCCTGGGACTGGCGGATGAGACGGTGGAATATAGCGCGTTCCCGGCCCAAACCCAAACGGCTTCGACCCGGGATTCAGCGCGAAGAAGGGCGGATTCGCGCGGGATTCCCGAAGGCGGTCGCCAGCGGCGGGATGTCGCGCGTCACCACGCTGCCGGCACCGATCACCGCCCCGTCGCCGATGGTGATTCCGGGCAGGATGATCGCTCCGGCGCCGATCCAGACATCCTTGCCGATTCGCACCGGCCGGCCGAATTCCAGCCCCTTGGCGCGTTGCGCCGCCTCCCGCGGATGATCGGCGGCGAGGATCTGCACCGCGGGCCCGATCTGCGTCCGGTCGCCGATGCTGACCTCGACGACATCGAGGATCACGCAGTTGAAGTTCAGGAACACGCCCCCGCCGAGCCGGATGTTGAAGCCGTAGTCGCAATGGAAGGGCGGGCGGATGACGGCGCCCGGGCCGACCGCGCCGAGGCGCTCCGCCAGCAGCCGGTGGCGGTCGGCGACCGGCAGCGCGAGGGCGGCGTTGTAGCGCACCATCCAGGCCTTGGCCGCGGCCTGGTCCGCCTGGATCTCGGGATCGCCGGCATCGTAGAACTCGCCGGCGAGCATCTTCTGCCTTTCGGTGCGCATGCCGTGTCCTTCAGGCCGGGTCCGGCGATCGGTCGTCCCGCAGCGGGGCCAGGCCCTCGGGGGTCGCCCGGAACCCTTCCGCGAGGCCCTGGAGCGGCGCGAAGATGTCGGGCTCGGTGCCGGTGAGGAAGACCTGCGCGGGCAGTCCGGCGAGCGCCTCGTAGAGCGCCTCGCGGCGGCGCTGGTCGAGATGCGCGGCGACCTCGTCGAGCAGCAGCAGCGGCGCGAAGCCGCGCGCCTGGCCGATCAGCGCGGCATGCGCCAGCACCACCGAGACCAGCAGCGCCTTCTGCTCGCCGGTGGAGCAGAGTTCCGCGGGCAGGTCCTTCGGCAGATGCGTCAGCGCGAGATCGCCGCGATGCGCGCCCACCGCGGCGCCGCCCGCCGCCGCATCGCGGCCGCGGTTGCGCGCAAGGTCCTCCCGCAGCCGGTCCTCCACGGCCAGCGCCGGCGATTCGTCGAGCGCGGCGGCGATCGGATCGGGCAGGCCGAGCTTCGCGGCGGGGAAGGCGCCGGTCGCGGCACCCGAGGCGAGCACCGCGTTCAGCCGGTTGGCGAGCGCGCGTCGCGCGGCGGTGACGGCGACGGCGTGGCGGGCCATCGCATCCTCCAGCGCCGCGAGCCAGCGGGCATCGCGCTTGCCCTCCGCGAGCAGCCGGTTGCGGCCGGTCATGGCCGTGTCGAAGGCGGCGACCTCGCGGGCATGGCCGGGCTCCAGCGCCCAGACGAGACGATCGAGGAAGCGGCGCCGGCCAGAGGAGCCTTCCTGGAACAGCCGGTCCATCTGCGGCGTCAGCCAGACCGCTGCCGCGCGATCCGCGAGTTCCGCCGAGGAACGCACGGGCTGGTCGTCGAGCCGCCATTTGCGGCGCGGATCGGCCCCCTCCTCGCCGGCCGTGCCGGTGGCGATGTCGGAGGTCCCGCCCGGCGCCTCGAACCGGCCCCAGACCGCCCAGGGGTGCGATTCCGCGCCGCTGCGGCGGCCGATCTCGGCTGCGCGGGCGCCGCGCAGGCCACGGCCGGGGCCGAGCAGGCTGATCGCCTCCAGCAGGTTGGTCTTGCCGACGCCGTTCTCGCCGGCGATGGCGACGATCCGCCCGGCGAAGCGTGCTTCGAAGCTGGGGTAGGAGCGGAACTCGGTGAGCCGCAGCCGGATGAGGCGCAGCGCGGGCGGGGGCGCGATCAGGCGAGGGCGTCCAGGGCGATCACCGCCACATCCGGGACAGCGAGCCGGAGAAGACGCTGATCCGCTGTGACCAGCGGTAGGCCCTGCCGTGCGGCGAGTTCGAGATAGAGGCAGTCATAGGCAGGGTGGTCGAGTGCGATCGAACGGCGCAAGGCGTCGGGCAGCAGTTCGGCGGAGTCGGTGATCTCGAAGGGCAGGCGGAGGAGCGTGCTGCACGCCAACTGCGCATGCGCCAGTTCCAACTCCCCGCGCCGTACCGTCTTCCAAAGGATGTTGGCGCATTCCGGCCAGAGCAGATCGGGCGCGACGAGCCGATCCCGGCGCAGACGCCGCGCTGTGCGGGATCCGGGTTCGGCCACCACCATCTTGATGGCGACCGAGGCGTCAATGACGTGGCCGCTCACCGTTCGTCGCGCGATTCGCGCAGAAGGTCCTCTGCGGGAGCGAAGCCAGGGGGGCGGTTCGCCGTGAGTGCGAGGGAGATATCCGCCAGCCGCTCGAACTCATCCCAGCGATCCGCGAGCGTCTTCTGGCTGAGCCCGGCGCGGATCATCTCGCGCAGCTCCGCTTCCATGGACCGCCCATTTGCCGCCGCGCGGGCTTTCACCTGCGCGATGGTCTCGTCATCCACGTTGCGGATGAGCAGCTGGCCCATGGTTCTGCACCGTCGCTATCATTGATAGCAGATACGCGAACGAAGCCGGAACGTCAAGCCTCGCATGCCGCTCACACCCGCATCGGCATCAACACGTAGAGCGCTTCCGGCTTCGCGCTATCCGTCACGATGGTCGGCGCCGAGCCGTCGGAGAAGCGGAACTCCACCTTCTCGACGATCTGGTCGGTGATGTCGTTCAGGTAGCGCGCCTGGAAGCCGATCTCGATCGGGCTCGATTCGTAGCTCACCGCCTCGCCATCCAGCTCCTCCTGCGCCTGCCCCAGCTCGGGGCTGGCTGCGCTGAGCAGCAGGTGGTTGCGGTCCACGCTGAGCTTCACGGGGCGGGATCGCTCGCTGCTGATGCCGGCGACACGGCCGACGGCTTCGGCGAAATCCTTCTTGGCGACGGTGAGCACCTTGTCGTTGCCGCGCGGGATCACGCGCTCGTATTCGGGGAAGGTGCCGTCGATCAGCTTCGAGGTGAGCTGCACCGGCCCGAGCGTGAAGCGGATCTTCGTGTCGGAGAGGGCGATGGCGATCTCGTCCTGCACCTCCTCCGCCAGCTTGCGCAGCTCGTTCACCGTCTTGCGCGGCACGATCACGCCGGGCATGCCGGAGGCGCCTTCCGGCAGCGGCTCCTCGACCCGGGCCAGGCGGTGGCCATCGGTGGCGACGGCCCGCAGCACCTTGGCGCCGCTCGATTCGGTCGCGTGGAGATAGATGCCGTTGAGGTAGTAGCGCGTCTCCTCCGTGCTGATCGCGAAGCGCGTGCGGTCGATCAGCTCGCGCAGCGCGCCGGCCGGCAGGGCGAAGCGGTGCGGCAGCTTGCCTTCCGTCATGGAGGGAAAATCCTCCACCGGCAGCACCGCGAGCTTGGCGTCGAAGCGGCCGGCACGGAGCGTGAGCTGCGCGTCACCGCCGGGGTGGTCGAGTTCCACCTTCGCGGTCTCGGGCAGCTTGCGGACGATCTCGTAGAGCGTCGCCGCAGGCGCGGTGGTGCGGCCCTGGCGCGTCACGGTGACGCCGGGAACCTCCTCGACCACCGCGATCTCCATGTCGGTCGCGGTGAGCTTGAGGCCGCCCTCGCGCGCTTCCAGCAGCACGTTGGCGAGGATGGGGATGGTGTTGCGCCGCTCCACCACGCTCTGCACATGCGCGAGCGCCTTGAGCAGAACCGCCCTGTCCACGGAGAACTTCATGGCACCCGATTTCCCGACGTGAGCCCCACCCAGCCTTTCGGCGAGTCGCCTACCTTACCAGCGGCGACTCGCCGGCTCCACTCCCTCAAAGCGCCGGCATCGGCTCCCCGGTCTCCAGCCGCATCGGCACCTTCCCGATCCCGCTCCAGGCCCGGTCATATTGGGGCGGGCCCTTGACGGCGTCCGGCCGGCCCAGCGCCACGGCGGCGCGCATCGGCCAGTAGGGGTCGCGCAGCACGGCGCGGGCGAGAAAGACCATGTCGGCCTTCCCCTCGGCGATGATGGCCTGGGCCTGCTCCGGTTCGGTGATCATCCCGACCGCGGCCACCGCGACGCCGGCGCCCTCCCGCACCGCGGTCGCCCCCGGCACCTGGTAGCCGGGGCCGACCGGGATCTTCTGGCGGGTCGGCTCGATGCCGCCGGAGGAGACATCCACCAGGTCCACACCGGCGGCCTTGACGCGCCGCGAGAGTTCGACCGTGTCGGGCGTGTCCCAGCCACCGGGGATCCAGTCGGTATGGGAGAAGCGGATCGCGAGCGGCATGTCATCCGGGATCGCGGCGCGGACGGCCTTCACCACCTCCAGCGTCAGCCGGGTGCGCCCCTCGAAATCGCCGCCCCAGCGGTCGTTGCGGGTGTTGGAGATCGGCGAGAAGAACTGGTGCAGCAGGTAGCCATGCGCGCCGTGGATCTCGATGAGCCTGTAGCCCGCCGCCACGGCCCGCTTCGCGCTGGCGGCGAACAGGCCGGGCAGCGCCGCGACCTCCTCCTCGCGCAGGGCGCGCGGCGTGGCGAAATGGCCGGTGGCGATGGCCGACGGCGCCACGATCTCCCAGCCCGGCTCGGCCGGGGCGTCGAACCAGGCCTGCTTGCGGCTCGCCTTGCGGCCGGCATGGCCGATCTGGATCGCCGGCACGGAGCCGGCGCGGGCGATCGCAGCGGCGAGCCGCGCATGGCCGGGGAGCTGCGCATCCTCCCACAGGCCGACATCGCCGGGCGTGATGCGGCCGTCGGCGGTGACGGCGGTCGCCTCCACCATCACCATCGCCGGGCCGCCGATCGCCCGCTGCATGAGGTGGGCGAGGTGCCATTCGGTCGGCTTGCCGTCGTCGTCGCAGCTGTACATGCACATCGGCGAGATGCCGATGCGGTTGGCCAGCGTGAGGCCACGCAGCGTGATGGGGTCGAAAAGGTGGGTCATGCCGGATTCCATTGATTCTGACCTGCGCCCGCCGAAGGCGGGCGAGCGGCCGGATGGCCGCCGCCGCTTGTGCGGCGAAGCCTGGCGCGCGGAGGCGCGCGCCGGCGTCTGAGGGCGGATCGGTCACGATCCGCGAGCCATGCCATCATCCGTCACTCCAGGGCGGCAGCCGGCCCAGCCGGCTTTCCATGATCACGAAGAAGGGGGCTCGGGGCAGCGGCAGGAGATGGCCCTCCGCCGTGGCCGGAAACCGCGAGAGCGTCACCGCATCGCCGACATTGCCGCCGATCGCCTCGACGAGGCCGGGTAGCGCGGCGACGACGATGTCGCAATGCATCGGCCGGATGCGGCCGGTCTCGGCCAGCCGCTCCGTCCAATGGCGCAGCGGCGTCGCGCTGCGGTCGCGGCAGAGCAGGTCCCCGGGCGCCGGCACCCGGTGCTCCGGCGCGTGCGGCCGGAACGGCGCGGCGGTGGGGAAGTGCCGCGCCTGGGCGAGCAGCCCGTCGAGATAGAGCGCATGCGTGGCACTCGGCGGAAACTCTCTCGCGTCCACGCCGGCGCTCCGAAACACCCAGGAGATGAAGGCGGCGGACCAGGCCGGCTCGGCCCAGAGCGCCGGGTCGGGCCGCCCGCCCGCGAGCTGTTCCGCATAGCGGCGGCGGTTGGTGGCAATCGCGCCGTGATCCACCGGCACGGCCTGCCAGTAGGCCAGCACCCGCGGAAATTGCGCCGGGTCGGATTCCGGCTGCGCGGGCGAGGCTGGCTCCGCCGTCTCGGCGACGCGCGATCCCCAGTCGCGCCACTCCGCCAGCGCGATGCGCAGCACGCGCTCGGCCGCGGCGGGCGGGTAGGAGAGCGGCGGCTCCGGCGGTTCCGGCGCGACCGCGCAGCCCGCAAGCAACAGCAGCGGCAGAAGGTGCCTCACCCGGCGCCATGCAAGGCTTTGTGCATCGCCGCACCATAGGGGCGGGAGGACAGCGGCGAAAGGCGCGGGCTATATCGAGCGCATGACCCTTGAGGACGAGGCCGCCTCCGGCGGCAGGCAGGACGCGGCCGAGGGCGGCCGGCTCTTCTTCCGCGCCGAAGTGTTCGCGGGCCGCGACCCCGCGCGCCGGCGCGCGCCGACCGGCCTGACCATCACCGAGGCCGCGCGGGACATTGCGGTCCACGCGACCTGCGACGTGCTGGTGGTGGGCGGGGGCCCCGCGGGCTGGGCGGCCGCCGTCGCCGCCGCGCGGCAGGGCGCGCGCACCCTGCTGCTCGAACGCCACAACCACCTCGGCGGGCTTTCGACCGGCGGGCTCGTGATCTGGATCGACCGGATGACCGGCTGGGACGGCCGCCTGCTGATCCGCGGCCTCGCGGAGGAACTCCTCGCCCGCCTGCCGAAGGAGGCGATCGCCGGCCCGCCGCCGGAAGCCTGGGGCTCGCGCGATGCCGCGACGGCGGCCTGGTGGGCGCAGCGCACCGCCGCCTTCCACGGCATCGTGACCCATTCCCCCACCGTCTGCCCCGAGCACCTCAAGGCCGCGAGCCTCGAGATGGCGATGGCGGCCGGGGTGGATCTCGTCTTCCACGCCTGGGGCGCCGCGCCGGTGCTGCGGGACGGCGCCGTGGCCGGCGCGATCTTCGAGAGCAAGCAGGGCCGCCGCGCCGTGCTGGCCAAGGTGACGGTGGACGCGACGGGCGATGGCGACCTCTTCGCCCGCGCCGGCGCCACCTACAACGAGGACATTGACGCGCGCGACATCCACCACTGCATGAACACGAGCTGGATCTTCGGCGGCGTGGACATGCCGCGCTACCTCGCCTGGCGCGGCGGCCATCCGGAGCAGTTCGCCGACTTCATGAAGCGCGGCAAGGACGCGATCGGCTTCTTCGACAAGGCTTTTGCGAGTTGGCGCGACGATGTCGCGCTGTTCATGGGGCCACGGCTCGCGGGCTATTCCGCGGTGATGGTGGATGATCTTTCCGAGGTCGAGACCATCAGCCATCGCCTGATGTTCCGCCACCTCGAACGCTATCGCGCGGAGGCGCCGGGCTTCGAGCGCGCCTTCCCGCTGCTGTCGGCGCCACAGCTCGGCGTGCGGCATGCGCGGCGGCTCGCCGGCGTCGCGCCGGTGCTGCGCGAAAGCTGGGACGGCCGGATCGCGCCGGACGAGATCGGCGTCTCGCCGAGCCTCGCGCCGAAGATTCCGCCCGTTTCGGTCCCCTACGGCGCGATTCTTCCGGCGGCGCTGGATGGGCTGCTCGCGCCGGGCCGGCATCTCGCCTGCGATGCGACGAGCCATTCCTTCCTGCGCGAGATTCCCCAGTGCTGGCTGACCGGTCAGGCGGCCGGCACGGCGGCGGCGATCGCGGCCGATCGCGGCGTGGCGCCGCGCGCGGTGGAGGTGGTGGAATTGCAGGCGGCGCTGCGCAAGGCCGGGGCGCTGATCCGCGACGGGGCGCGCGCGGCAGCGGAGTAGATGCGGACGGCGGGGATCGAACCCGCACTCCCGAGGGAAGCAGATTTTCGTACCACTTCGGCTTTCGCCGCCGCCGTCGCCGGCGTTCGTGGTCTGGACTGTCCCTTCGCCCTCCCCCGGCGTGCCGGGGCTTAGGCGCCGCCCGTCCAGTCTCTACACCTTCCGCCCGGCCGGGCCGGGGGCTTGGCTCGGGATCGGCCTGGGGCCTGGGCCCCCGGGCGTTCCCCGACTTTGAGCGGTTCTGCACCGGCGGTTTCCCGCCGGGCACTCCAACAGAAGTCTGCCGCGTCTGCCAGTTTCGCCACGTCCGCGCAGCGTCCCGTTATGGCCGCGCGGCGTCAGCCCCGCAACAAGCGCGCGAGCAGCGACTTTGCGAGCGCGGAGCGCGGCGGATCGAACAGGCGCGCGAGGCTCCAGCGCCCGTGCCGGACGCGGGCGCGCAGGTCCGAGAAGGCGAGGAACCCGACCTCGCCATGGTAGCGCCCCTGGCCCGAGGCGCCGACGCCACCAAAGGCGAGGGCGGGGAAGGCCGCATACTCCACCGCGCGGCCCGCCACGATCGCGCCCGATCGCGTGCGCGCGGCGACCGCGGCTTCCTCCTCCGCCGTGGCGCCGAACAGGTAGATCGCGAGCGGCGGCGGATGCACCGCGATCCAGGCGATGGCGTCGCCCAGCGAGGCCGCCTCGACGACCGCGAGCACGGGGCCGAAGATCTCCTCGCGATCCAGCGGCGTGCCCGGCGGCGCCTCCGCCAGCGCCACCGCGCGACGGCGGCCTTCGCCATCGGGCGCGAGCTTCGCGATCGCCGCATCGCGCGTCAGCGCGTCGAGCCGCGCGGCCTGGGCCTCCGACAGGATCGCGCCCTCCGGCAGGCCGAGGCCCGTCGCGCGGCAGGCGGCCTCGAAGGCGGCGCGGCTGTGGCCGACCAGCAGCACGGTGTCGGGCGCGATGCAGGTCTGCCCGGCATTGACCAGCTTCCCGACGAGGATGTCGCGCGCGGCGCGCGCCAGGTCGGCGCCCGGCAGGACCAGCGCAGGGCATTTGCCGCCGAGTTCCAGCGTGACGGGCACCAGGTTTGCTGCCGCCGCCTGCGCCACCCTGCGGCCGGTCGCGGTGCCGCCGGTGAAGACCAGGTGGTCCCAGGGCTGCGCCGCGAAATCGGCCGCGACCGTGGCATCGCCGAGCACAGTCCGCGCGATGTCGGGGCCGAGCGCCTGCTCCACCACCTCGGCGATCAGCGCGGCGGTGCGCGGCGTGTGCTCGGATGGCTTGAGCGCGACGCGATTGCCGGCCGCGATCGCATCCACCGCGGGCCAGAGGCAGAGCTGCACCGGGTAGTTCCAGGGCCCGATGATGCCGACCACGCCCTTCGGCACCGGCTCCATCGCCGCGCTGGCCGGCCAGAAGGGATAGGGCACGCCGGCACGCCGCGGCCGCGCCCAGCGCCGGAGGTTGCGGCGCGCATGCCGCGCGGCGTCGGCGACCAGCAGCACATCCGCGAGCAGCGTGTCGAAGCGCGACCGCGCGCCGTAATCGGCCTCGAGCGCGGCCCGAAAATCCTCGGCGCGCGCGAGCAGCGCATCGGCCAGCCGCGCGAGAAGATCGCGACGCCGGTCGAGCGGCAGGCGCCCGTCGCGCGCTTCCGCGGCGCGCAGCGCCGCCAACGCATCGGCTGGCGTCATGCGGTCTCGCGCGGCAGCGGCGCGCTGAGCAGGGCGGAGGCCGCGGCTTCGCCGGAACGCACGGCGGCCTCGATGGTCGCGGGCATGTCGGGGAAGGTCCAGTCGCCGGCCAGCGCGAGGTTGGCGAGCGGCCGGCGCGGCGGGCGCGGGCGGGCGCCCACGCCGTGACGCGGCGTCGCGCGGCGCTCGCGCACGGCGCGCGCGGGCGGCGGCGCGGCGGGCCAATCGCCCAGGAGGTCGAAGCGCAGCGCGGCCTCCCGCACCTCCGGCCAGATGCGCGCGGCCGCCTCGGCATCCGACAGGCCGATACTGTCATCCGCGGCGCTCACGGTGACGGAGACGCCGCCCGGCCGCACCAGCATCCATTGCGCGAGGCCGCCGAGCAGCCCGATGAAGCGCACCGGCCCGTCCGTCACATGCGCGAAATGCAGGTTGAGGATCGGCGCGTGCTTCGCCGGCGCCGGGAGGTCCGGCAGCAGGCGCTGCGCCTCCCAGGGCGGAACGGCGAGCAGCACCGCATCGGCGGCGCCGAGCGGCAGCGTCGACTCTCCGAAATCGAGCGCTGTGACACGATCGGCCTCGCATTCCAGCGCGCGCAGCCGCATTCCGGTACGCAGGGTTGCGCCGTGGCAGGCAAGCGTGGCGACGGCCGGCGCGACGAGATCGGGCCCGAGCCCGCGCGCCGCGACATAGAGCCGCGAGGCGCCTGGCCCCGCGAGCCGCCGCAGCACGACGGCCAGCAGGCTGGCCGAGGCTTCCTCCGCCGGCGTGTTCAGCGCCGCGACGGTCAGCGGCTCGACCAGGCCACGCAGCAGCTCGGGATGCGCGGCGAGCATCGCCGCGACCGTCGCGTCCCGCCCCGGCAGCACCAGGCGCAGCAGCGCGACCAGCCCGCCGGCGTCGAGCCCGGCGGGACGATGCCGCGCGCGCAGCCAGCCGAGCGGGGAGAGCGCGACGCGGCGCGCGGCGTGGTCGGCCAGGTCGAGGATCGGCAGGCCACCCGGCTCCGGCTCGATCCAGGCCTCGCGTGCGCCGATCGCGCCGAGGAAGCGCAGCGCCGCGCGGTTGGCGCCGAGCAGCGCATGGGTGCCGTTGTCCGTGCCGTCCGGTAGCGCGCGGGCGCGGCCGCCCGGGATCGGCGCCGCCTCGTGGATCGTCACGCGATGGCCGCTGCGCGCGAGCGCGAGCGCGCCGGCAAGGCCCGCGACGCCCGCGCCGATGACATGGAAGGTCATGGCCGCTTCCGATGACCGAAGGGCGCAGGCCGCGCAGCGGCCGAGCACCGGAGGTCTGAATCGGATGCGATCATGGCGCGAGCGCGACAAGCGCCATGCGGAGCTTCTCGCCGCGCGTCAGGCGCGGCCGGCCGCGCAGCGGGAAGCCCTGCGCGAGCATGCGGTCGAGCAGGCGGCGATAGCCCCACATCATCACCCGCGCCGGCTTCAGCGCGCGCGCATCATGCTGCGCCAGCTCGGCCTCGGCTGCGGCGAAGCCCGCATCGGCCTGGCGCGCCAGCTCGGTGCAGGCGCGGGCGAAGCCGGGTTGGGCGAGGATCGCCATAGCCTCCTCCGCGGCCACGCCGTGGCGCGCGAGCAGGCTGCGCGGCACATAGACCCGGTCGCGCGCGGCATCTTCCTCCGCGTCGCGCAGGATGTTGACGAGCTGGAAGGTCCGGCCGAGGCGGAGCCCGAATCCCTCCGCCGCCGGTGCGCCGAAGATGCGGACCGCGAGGGCCCCGACGCTGCCCGCGACCTGGCGGCAATAGAGGTCGAGCGCCACCTCGTCGGCGATGCGCAGCCGCGCGGCGGCATCGGTGCGCATGCCGGCGATCATCGCCTCGCATTCCGCGATCGGCAGCGCGAAGGCGCCGCGCGCCCAGGCCAGCTCGCGCGAGAGCGCGCAATCCGGCGCCTCCAGCTTGTCCTGCCATTCCCCAAGGAAGCGGCGCTTCTCGGCTTCCGGCATGGCGGCGTCGGCGATGTCGTCCACCGCGCGGCAGAAGGCATAGACGGCGAAGAGCGCGCGGCGCCGCTCGCCCTTCAGCACCGCCATGCCGCGCGTGAAGGAGGAGCCCGACCGCGCGACGCGCCCGCGCGCGATCGCGGCATCGGTCGGCGCGCCGAAGGGCAGGCGGGCGAAGCCGGCAGCGAAGTCGGACTTGGACAGCGCGACGCGGCCGCGCACCGGATCGGCCGCGCGCAGTTTCCAGAGAAGCCGGCCGGCGAGGTCGAGCGTCACCGCGGCCTGGAAGCGGAGGCGGCTGCGCAGCAGGCGCGGCAGCGCGGCGGCGGCTTCGAGCAGCGCCTCGACGCGATCGAGCGCGGCATCCAGCACGGCGCGACGCGCTGTGTTGTCGGGATCGAAGAAAGCCGCCTCGCTGCCCGCCTCGGCGAGCCAGGGCAGCGGCAGGTAGATGCGGTCCAGCGCGTCGCGATCCGGCACGAGGTCCTGGATATGGTTCAGGATCTGCAGGGCGGTGCAGAGCGCGTCGCTCGCACGGCCGGCTTGCGTTGCGTCCTCGCCATGCAGGCGCAGCAGCAGCCGGCCGACGGGTTCCGCCGATCGCGCGCAGTAGTGTTCGAGCGCCGCCCAGTCGGCGTAGCGGCGCTGCACCGCATCCTGGCGGAAGGCGCCGAGCATCGCGCGCGCCTCCACGGTGCCGACCTCGGCCAGCGCGCTGTCGGCCAGCGCATCCAGCGCATCGAGCCGGCGCAGCTTCTCCTCGGGGGCGAGCGTCGCGCTGTCGGCGATGTCGTCGGCCGTCCGGACGAAGCGGTAGAAGGCGAGGATCCTGGGCCGGATCGCCGCGGGCAGCAGCCGCGAGGCGACCGGGAAGTTCTCCCCATCATGGTCGCGGCTTGGCGGCCCGATGGCGAGATGGCCTTCCATCAGGCTTCGCCGGATTGGTAGGCGCGGCCGCGCCAGGCCTCCTTGCGGCCGAGCAGGCCGCGCACCAGCGCGCTCCATTGGATCGCGAGCGCCACGGCAACGGCCGCCGGGTGCAGCGGGATGGTCCACCACGGCTCGCGCACGCGGAAGGTGACGGCGGCGCGGATCGCGAGGCCGAGCGCGATCGCCAGCACCGCCCAGCCATCCGGCAGCAGCGCGATGGGCCAGAGGAAGGCGCCGGCCAGCATCGCGGTCCAGACCGGCAGCCCCGCCGGCGTCGCCATGCCCTCGCGGGCATTCTTGATGAAGCCACGCCAGCATTCGGCGAAGCTCGTGTACATCCGGCAGGTCGCGAGATCCGCGCCTTCCACGACCTCGGTCGCGTGGCCGGCCGCGCGCATTCGCCGCGCGAGTTGCAACGCGTCATGCAGCACGGCGCGGATGCCGGCATGGCCTCCCGCCGCGTCGTAGGCGGCGCGCTCGACGAGCATGAGCTGGCCGCAGGCCGCCGCGAGTTCCGGCCGCCGCGTGAAGGCCCGACCGCCACCCGGCAGGTAGCAGAACAGGAGAAAATTGATCATCGGCACGGTCAGCGCCTCGCCGAGCGAGCCGATCGCCTGGCGCGGCACGCCGGTGACCATCCCGATGCCATGCTGGGCGGCGTGGCCCGCCATGCGCGCCGCGGCGTCGGGCGCGAGGCGGACATCGGCATCGAGGAACAGCAGATGCGTCCCCCGTGCGGCCTCCGCGAGACGCGCGCAGGCATGCACCTTGCCGGTCCAGCCGGGCGGCAGGGGCGGCGCCGATTCCAGCCGCACACGGCCATCGCGCGCGGCGAGCCCGCGCACGATTTCCGCGGTGCGGTCGGTGGAGCCGTCATCCATCACCACCACCTCGATCGCGACGCCGCGCGAGGCGAGCGCGGCCTCGATACAGCCGGCGATCTGCGCTTCCTCGTCCCGCGCGGGGATCAGGATGGAAACGAGCGTGCCAGGCGCGGGCGTGCCACGGGCGGTACGCGACAGGACCAGATTCGCCGCGACCATCGTCGCGGGAAACGTGGCGAGGAACAGGGCGATCCAGGCCCAGGTGAAGTCCAATTCCATCAGCCGGTCTCGGCGCGGGGGTCGTGGCGCGGGTCGTAGGGGCGGCCGCGCGCCAGCGCGACGGTGCGGCGCCAGAGGGGGAAGAAGCCGCCCATGCCCTCCTGCCCGCGCAGCAGCGTCTCGAAGCGGGCGGGGTCGCGCGCCATGGCATCGCCGGCGAGGCGATCCATCGTGGTGGCCAGCGCCTCGGACAGCGTCACGGCGCGCGCCTCGCGATCCTGCGCGGCGAGCAGCGCGCCTTCGATCGGCGTGCCGAAGGCGGCGAGCATCTCAGGCTTGCGCTCCGTCCAGAACGGGTAGTCGAGGGCAAGCGGGACGAAGAGCGCCTCGCGCGAGAATTCCGGCAGGCGCGTCATGCCCGGCGCGATCGGCACCGGGCGTTCGCGCACATCGCTGAAGCGGCCCGGCGCGTTCATCCAGAGCATGCGGTCCTGCGCACCGAGCACCTCCCGCGCGGTGCGAAGGAACGCCACGGCGCCGCGCGCGCCGGGCTCGATCCCGAAGACGCCGATGCGCCGCATGAAGGGATAGCGGCCGAGCGCCGCGGCCTCCATCGGGATGAACATGCGCCGGTCCGGGAACAGCGCCTGCGACAGCAGCATGAAGGCGACGCCGTCCCACCAGCCCGGATGGTTGGCGAAGATGACGAGCGGCCTTGCGCCGTGATCGCCCGGCAGGCCCCAGCGCGCGACGCGGGCCGCGCGCATGTGCTTGCGGAAGAAGCGGCGGAACATGAAGTGGAAGAACGCCATCCGACGCGGATCGTAGCGGCCGACGGGATCCTCCGCCGGCCGCCTCGCCTCGGGCGCGATGGCGTTCACCGCCTCACTCCGCCGCCAGCCGTTCCGCGTCCCGCCGGCCCGCGAGCCGCGCGGCGTCGCTCATGCCGCGGCCGCCGCGATCCTGGTCGAGCGCGTCGGCGGCGATCCAGCCGGACATCATCACCATCGGCATGCCCGGCCCGGGATGCGCGGCACCACCGCAGAGATAGAGGCCCTTCACCATCCGGCTGCGATTGCCCGGCTTGAAGGCGCCCATGAAGCTGCCATGCGACGCGAGCCCATAGATCGCGCCGTCCAGCACCTTGTAGCGGTTGTGGATGTCCACCGGCGTCAGCGCGGATTCCACCACGATCCGTTCCTCGATGTCCTCCATTCCGCCGGTGCGCTTGAGCTTGTCGAGGATGGTCTGGCGATAGGCCGGGAACAGCTTCGACCAATCGTGGTGCGGCCGCAGATGCGGGGTGTGGACGAGCACGTAGAGCGCCTCGCCGCCCGGCGGCGCCGTGGTGTCGTCGCTGCAGGAGGTCGCGGCGAGATAGGCGGTGGGGTCTGGCGCGGGCTCGCCGCGCTTGTAGATCGCGTCGAACTCCTCCTCGGCATCGCGGGAGAAGACGAAGCAGTGATGCGCAAGGTGGTCGTAGCGCTTCTTGAGGCCGAGATAGAGCACGACGCCGGAACACGCCGGCTCGAACCCCTTGCGGTCATACTTCCGGGCGGGCTCGCCGCCGACCAGCTCGCGATAGGTGCGGATCGCGTCCATGTTGGAGATGACGGCATCACAGGGGATGCGCTCGTTCCCGGCGATCACCGCCTTCACGGCGCCGTCCTGCACGTCGAAGCCCGTCACCTCGACGCCGGTGCGCAGATCGGCGCCGAGATCGGCGGCGAGCTTCGCCAGCCCCTCCGCCACCGCGCGCGTGCCGCCCACCGGATACCAGACGCCCTCTGTCGCCTGCATGTCGGCGATCGAGGTCAGCACCGCCGGCGCGAGATAGGGCGAGGACCCGACATACTGGCAGTAATGGTCGAGCATCTGCGCGAGCCGGGCATCCGGCACATGGCCGCGGATCACCTTGGCGACGGTGCGGCCCATCTTGAGGCTGAGAACATCCCGCAGCGTGTCGGGGTTCAGGTTCGCCCGGAAGTTCAGCGTGTCGGTCATCCCCTCCACGCTGCGCCAGAAGAAGAAGCGCTCGGAGACGCCGTGCAGGTTCTCGGCCTCCGCCTGCAGGTTGCGGTAGCCCGCGCCGAGCTTGCCGCCGGGCGCGAAGCGCTCCATCGCGGCGGCCATCGCGTCCACATTCTCGAGCAGGTCGATCCGCGAGCCATCCTCGAAGAAGCAGCGCCATTGCGGATCGAGCCGGATCAGCGGCAGGTCCTTCGCCTGGTCGCGGCCGGCTTCCGCGTAGATTCGGCGCAGCACGCGGGGCACGGTCAGGATGGTCGGGCCCATGTCGAAGCGGAAGCGGCCGGATCCGTCCGGCGCATCGAGATGCAGCACCGCCGCCTTGCCGCCGAGCCAGGCGTTGCGCTCCAGCAGCGTCACCTTGTGGCCGCGCGCCGCCGCCACCGCGGCCGCCGCCAGGCCGCCAAGGCCGGAGCCCACCACCACCACGCGTTCCGTCATGCCGGCACTCCTCCCGCCCCCAGCCCTATAGCATGTCGCGGCGGTCAGTCCGCAGCCAGCATCGCCGCCTGCGGCGCGAGGCCGGGCAGGCCGAGATCCTTGGCAAGCAGCCCGCAGCTGATCCGCGCGCCTTCGTAGATCACCGGCAATCCGCTGCCCGGATGCGTCCCACCGCCGACGAGATAGACGCCGTCCACCCCGCGGAACCGGTTCGCCGGCCGGAAATACAGCATCTGCGGCAATTCGTGGGAGAGGTTGAAGGTCGCGCCGAAGCCGACCGCGTACTCCGATTCCCAATCCTGCGGCGCGACGATGCGCTCGTAGCGGATATGCGGGCGCAGATCGGGCAGGCCAAGCGCGCGGAGGCGATCCAGCGCGACCTCCCGGTAGCGGGCCGCCTGGGCGGGCCAATCCGGCTGCTTCAGCAGGTTCGGCACCGGCACCAGCACATAGAGCGCGCTGTGTCCCTTCGGCGCGAGAGTCGGGTCCGTCACGCCGGCATGCTGCACATACATCGAGGGGATTGCGGGGATCGTCCCGTTCTCGATCTCCGCGATGTTCTCGCGGTAGCCCTCGCTCAGCAGCACGGTGTGATGCGCGAGGCCGGGCAATTCGCAATCGAGCCCGAGGTAGAGCATGAAGGTGGAGCAGGAATAGCGCGCCTTCTGGATGCGCTCGTCGGACCAGTCGCGGCGCAGTTCCGGCGGGATCAGCTTCGGCACCGCATGGGCGAAATCGGCGTTCACCACGACGGCGTCGGCGGCCTGCATCGCCCCGTCCACCACCACGCCGCGCGCCTGGCGGCCCGCGAAGTCAATGCGTTCCACCGCCGCGCCGAGGCGGAAGCGCGCACCCAGCCGCTCCGCCACGCGCTGCATGGCGCGGGAGATCACGCCGCAGCCGCCTACGGGATGGAACACGCCATGCTCGTATTCGAGATGCGAGAGGATGGTGAAGAGCGAGGGGCAGCGGAACGGGCTCATCCCCAGGTATTTCGTCTGGAAGGAGAAGGCGAGCCGCACGCGGGGATCGGCGAAGTGCCGCGCCAGGTCGCGATCCACCGTGCTCCAGGGCCGCAGCAGCGGGAGCGCGCGGATCATGTCCCACTTCACCATGTCGAGCGGCCCTTCGAAGGCGCGTTCGAGCACGGGGCGGAACACCGCGAGCTTGGCGCGGTTCTCCGCCATGAAGGGGCGCAGGCCCTTGGCATCGGCGGGGGCGAATTTCGCGAGCTCCGCCTCCATCCGGTCCATGTCGGAGGAGCAGTCGAGCTGGGTGGCGCCGCCGCCGGATTCGAAGATCAGCCGGTATTGCGGCTCCAGCCGCCGCAACTCCACCTCCTCCTCCAGCTCCGCGCCGCAGGCCCGAAAGATCTCCTTCAGGATGCGGGGGTAGAGGAAGAAGGTCGGGCCGAGGTCGAAGCTGTAGCCTTCCGGCGTGGTCAGGGTGCGGGTGCGGCCGCCCACGACCTGGTCCCGTTCGAAGACGGTGACCTCGGCGCCCTGGGCAGCCAGGAGCATCGCGGCGGCAAGGCCGCCTGGGCCGGCGCCGACGATGGCGATGTGGCGGCGGGGCCGATTCAGGAAAGGCGAGGAGAGGACGGTGTTCATGCGCTCCGGCGCGAGATGTCCCCGCCACGGCACAGCGCAAGGGGGGCGGTGTCAAGCCAGCGCGACAATCTCCAGGCAGCGGGCGGTGGCGCGGGGCAGCAGCCGGGCCTGGTAGAAGCGCCAGAGCGGCGCCCGGTCCGGCGCCGCCGCCGCGGCGCGGGCCACCATCCAGCCGCCGAGCACCCAGCCGCAGGCGTCAAGATAGGCCGCCGCCGCCGATTCGGCCGTCTCGGGGTCGAGCGCCAGCATGGTCGCGGTGGCGCGGTCCAGCTCCTCGGCCGCCGCCGCGAGACCCGGGGTGGCCGCGACCTCGGCCAGCAGCGCGCGCATCGCCGCGCCGCGGTCGCGGCCGAGCTTGCGCACCAGGAGATCAATCGCCTGGATGCCGTTGGTGCCTTCGTAGATCGGCGCGATGCGCGCGTCCCGCCACACCTGGGCGGCGCCGGTCTCCTCCACGAAGCCCATGCCGCCATGCACCTGGATACCGAGCGAGGCGACATCCACCCCGCGATCGCTGCACCAGGCCTTCACGATGGGGATGAGAAGCGCTAGGCGCGTCGCCGCCGCCTCCTCGCCGGTGGCGTGGTGGCGATCGAGCGCGGCGGCGGCTTCGAGCGCCAGCAGCCGGCCGGCGAGCGTGATCGCGCGCATCTCGGTCAGCATGCGCGCGACCTCGGGATAGGCGGCGATCGGGCGGCCGCCCTGCATGCGCTGCGCCGCGAAGGCTTCGGCGAGGCGCAGCGCGCGCGCCGCCTGGCCGACGCCCTGCACGCCGACCGCGAGCCGCGCCGCGTTCATCATCGCGAACATCGCGTTGAGCCCGCGCCCGGGCTTGCCGACCAGCTCGGCCTCGGCGCCCTCGAACAGCATGATGCAGGTGGGGGAGGCGTGGATGCCGAGCTTTCGTTCGATGCCGCCGCAGCGGAGCGCGTTGCGGCTGCCGTCGTCCAGCACGCGCTGCGCCGCGAAGAGCGAGATGCCGCGCGAGCCGGGCGCGGCATCCGGCAGCCGCGCCAGCACCAGATGCAGGATGTTCTTCGTCAGCTCGTGCTCGCCCCAGGTGATGAAGATCTTCTGGCCGTGCAGGGCGTAGCGGCCATCGCCGAGCGGCTCGGCGCGGGTGCGGATGGCGCCGAGATCGGAGCCGGCCTGCGGCTCCGTCAGGTTCATCGTGCCGGGCCATTCGCCGCTGACGAGCTTCGGCAGCCAGCGCGCCTTCTGGTCCTCCGTGCCGAATTGCCCGAGCAGGTCGATCGCGCCGGCGGTCAGCACGGGGCCGAGGAAGAAGGCCATGTCGGCGGCCGAGGCGAGTTCCATCACGGCCGTCCAGACGGCGTGCGGCAGGCCCTGCCCGCCATGCTCGGGCGGCGCCGGCAGCGATTGCCAGCCGCCCTCGATCCAGGCCTCCATCGTGGCCTGGTAGCGCGCGGGGACGACGACCTTGCCGTTGGCGTAGCTGGCGCCCTCGCGGTCGGCCTCCTGGCAGCCGGGCGCCAGGATTTCGGCGCAGAAGCGGTCGGCCTCGCGCAGCACGGCCTCGATGTCGCCCGGGTCCATGCCGGGGATGTCCACGACCTTGGTGAGGCCGAGGAGCAGGTCGTCAGCGGCAGTGGGGCCAGGGGTAGGGAGCGTCATGCGACGGTCTCCTGGAAGGCGAGCAGGCCGGGAGGTGGGGCGACGCGGCCGGCTGCCCAGGGGGCCAGCGCGTCGCGCAGCGTCGGGGTCTCGGCGGCGCGGGCCAGCGCGAGGCCGAGCAGCGGGCCGAACTTGAAGCCATGGCCGGAGAAGCCGGACATCACGAAGGCGCGGCGGCCGACTGGTTCCACCACGAAGCGCTCCTCCGGCTCGACATCATACCAGCAGGCGCTGGCGGAGAGGATGCGATAGGCATCGAGATCGCGGATGCGGTGGCGGGCCAGCGCCAGGATCGCCGCGGTCTCGGCGGCGGTCGCCTCGCGCGGGCCGTCCGGGTCGGTGGTGGGGGCGAAGCGGTGGTCGCCGATCTTGAGCGGCGTGCCGGCGACGGGTGGGACCGCGTAGAAGCCGCCATCCTCGGCGAGGTCGAGCAGCATCGGCGCGCGCGCCCAGCTTTCCGCGAAGTGATCCGGCGGTTGGAGGCGCACGAGGATCTGGCGCGTCGGGCGGACCCGCGCGGCAAGGCCGGGGAGCAGAAGCGGGCCCCAGGGGCCTGCGGCGAGCACGAGCAGGTCGGCCTCCTCGGTGCCGGTGTCGAGGGTGAGCCGGGCACGCTCCGGGTCGGCCCCGATGGCGCGGGCGCGCGTGATCGGCACGCCCCGCGCGGCCAGGTGGCGGGCCAGCATGGCGACGATGCGGCGCGCGAGCAGCACGCCGCCCTCCTCCATGTGGAAGGCGTCGGCAATGCCGTCGCCGGTCAGGAAGGGGTGGCGGGCGGCGACCTCGGCGGCCGTCAGGTCCTGGATCGCGTGGCCATCCTCGCGCAGCGCGGCGCGGCTTTCCCCGAGCCAGCCGAGCGCGCTGTCGCCGAGGGCGAGCACGCCGGTCGGCACATAGGGGCGTTCGCCGGTGTCGCGGAACAGCAGGTCCCAGGCGGCATAGGCGGGCGCGATCATCCGCATGTAGCCGCGATGCGCGCCATAGGCGTGGCGGATCAGCCGGTGGTCATCCACCGAGGAACCGCGGGGGTTCGGGACCTCATCCTGCTCGACGACACGGACGCGCCAGCCGGCGCGCGCGAGGGCCCAGGCGGTGGAGAGGCCCATGATGCCGGCGCCGAGGATGAGAGCGGTGCGCATGGGGGATAGTTAGCGCGGAGTCGGGGCGGCGGCTGCCCCCCTTTGCGGGGCGCGTCCCCCCCTTCCCCAGCCCTCCCCCGTGAGGGGGGAGGGAGCAGACTGAACCCCCTCCCCCGTCACGCCGAAGGCGTGCCTTCGGCACGACGCGGGGGGAGGATTGGGGGGCTCCGCGCTCAGCCGGTTGGGCGGCTCAGTGCCTTCCCAGCACCTCGCCGGACGGCTGCGCGCTGGTGAAGGTCGCGTCGGCGAACGCCTCCTCCCACGTCCCCGCCGTGGAGGCGCGGGAATACTCCGTCGCGCGATTCTCGAAGAAGTTGGTGTGCTCCACCGCGTTCAGCATCTCGTCGAGCCAGGGCAGCGGATTCTTCTCGATGCGGTAGAGCGGCTCGAGGCCGAGCTGCTGGAGGCGGCGGTCGGCGATGAAGCGGATGTATTGCTTGGTCTGCTCCGCATTCAGCCCCTGCACGCCGCCGAGCTCGAAGGCGAGGTCGATGAAGGCGTCCTCATGGTCCACGATGGTGGAGCAGATCAGATAGAGGTCGCGCTTCAGCTCCTCCGTCCAGATCTCCGGATTCTCCTGCACGAAGGTGCGGAACAGGCGGATCACGCTGAGGCAATGCAGCGTCTCGTCCCGCACCGACCAGGAGACGATCTGCCCCATCCCCTTCATCTTGTTGAAGCGGGGGAAGTTCATGAGGATGGCGAAGGAGGCGAAGAGCTGCAGCCCTTCGGTGAAGGCACCGAAGGCGGCGAGCGTCTTGGCGATCTCGGTCTTGGAGTCGACCGTGAAGGCCTGCATGTAGTCGTACTTGTCCTTCATCTCCTTGTATTTGAGGAAGGCGGTGTACTCGATCTCCGGCATGCCGATGGTGTCGAGCAGGTGGCTGTAGGCGGCGATGTGGATCGTCTCGGTGTTCGAGAAGGCCGACATCATCATCAGCACCTCGGTGGGTTTGAACACCTGGCTGTACTGCTTCATGTAGCAGTTGTTCACCTCGACATCCGCCTGGGTGAAGAAGCGGAAGATCTGGGTGAGCAGGTTCCGCTCGGCGCTGGTCAGGTTCTTCTGCCAGTCCTTCACATCGTCGGCGAGCGGCACTTCCTCCGGCAGCCAGTGGATGCGCTGCTGCTGCAGCCACGCCTCATAGGCCCAGGGATAGCGGAAGGGTTTGTAGACGGGATTGGACGTCAGCAGGTCGAAGCGGATGGGGAGTTCGTCTCGGGAGACGACGTCGTCCGGCATGGGTGCGCTCTTCGGATGATGGTCGGTGATGACGTCGGGGACGGTTTCGCGGGCGGCTCCCCTGCCCCGGGCCTTCCCCGCGCGGCGGGGAAGGCGGTCGCGGATCAGGCGGCGTCGCGCGACGATTCGTGCGATGCAGTGCGCAGCGCCCTGGCCAGATCCTCCGAGATGCTGTCGAGATCGGCCACGAGCCGCCGCACGACCGCCACCGGCCCGCGCGTCTCCAGCATCAGGTCCAGCTGCCGCGTCACATGCGCGCGGCGCGCGGCCAGGCGCGCCGCATCCTCGGGCAGCGCGCCTTCGATCATTGGCATGCCAGGCACTCCTCGTAATTCGTGCTGTTCGCCGCCGCCGCCGGCATCGCCAGGTTCAGCGACGGCTGCGCGACCTCCACATGCTTCGTCATCACGTCGGACTGGCCCACCACCTTCTCGCTGATGGCGTCCGCTCGCTGGATGGAGAGGCTGCGGCAGTAATAGAGCGATTTCACGCCCTTCTTCCAGGCCATGACGTGGATCTGGTGCAGGTCCCGCTTGTGGACGTTCGCCGGCAGGAAGAGGTTCACCGACTGCGACTGGCAGATGAAGGGCGTGCGGTCGGCGGCGTGCTCCACCACCCAGCGCTGGTCGAGTTCGAAGGCGGTCCGGAAGGTGGCCTTCTCCTGCTCGTCCAGGAAATCCAGGTGCTGCACGCTGCCCTTGCGCACGGTGATGGAGGTCCAGGTCTCCTCGTCGTCGCGGCCGTGCTTCGCCAGCACCTTCTTCAGATACGGGTTGCGGACGATGTAGGAGCCGGACAGCGTCTTGTGGTTGTAGACGTTGGCCGCGATCGGCTCGATCCCGGGCGAGGCGCCGCCGCAGATGATGGAGATGCTGGCGGTCGGGGCGATCGCGATCTTGTGCGAGAAGCGCTCCATGATGTCGTATTCGGCCGCGTCCGGGCAGGGCCCGCGCTCATGCGCCAAGTCGCGGCTCGCCTTGTCCGCCTGTTCGCGGATGTGGCGGAACATGCGCTTGTTCCAGCTCTTCGCCACCACGGATTCGAAGGGCACGTTCAGCGCCTGGAGGAAGCTGTGGAAGCCCATCACGCCGAGGCCCACGCTGCGCTCGCGCATCGCTGAATAGCGCGCGCGGGCCATCGAATCGGGCGCGGTGTCGATGAAGTTCTGCAGCACGTTGTCGAGGAAGCGCATCACGTCCGGGATGAAATCCGGATCGTCCTTCCACTCGAACCAGGTCTCGAGGTTGAGCGAGGAGAGACAGCACACCGCCGTCCGCTCCTTCCCGTGCTGGTCGAGCCCGGTCGGCAGCGTGATCTCCGAGCAGAGATTCGAGGTCTTCACGGCAAGGCCGGCCAGCTTGTGATGCGCGGGCTGCGCGCGGCTCACATGGTCGGAATAGATGATGTAGGGCTCGCCGGTCTCGATCCGCGCGGTGAGGATGCGGATCCAGATCGCCCGCGCCGAGACCTTCTTCACGAGGGCCCCATCCTTCGGGGAAACGAGCGCCCATTCCTCGTCGGCCTCGACGGCGCGCATGAAGGCATCGGGGATCAGCACGCCGTGGTGGAGGTTGAGCGCCTTGCGATTCGGATCGCCGCCGGTCGGGCGGCGCATCTCGACGAATTCCTCGATCTCGGGGTGGTCCACCGGGATGTAGCAGGCGGCCGAGCCGCGCCGCAGCGAACCCTGGCTGATCGCCAGCGTTAGCGAATCCATCACCCGGATGAAGGGGATGACGCCGGAGGTCTTGCCGTTCTTGCCGACCTTCTCGCCGATGCCACGGAGGTTGCCCCAGTAGGAGCCGATGCCGCCCCCCTTGGCGGCGAGCCAGACATTCTCGTTCCACAGCCCGACGATGCCCTCCAGGCTGTCGGAGGCCTCGTTCAGGAAGCAGGAGATGGGCAGGCCGCGGGTGGTGCCGCCATTGGAGAGGACGGGGGTGGCCGGCATGAACCAGAGGCGGGAGATGTAGTCGTAGATGCGCTGGGCGTGGGCGGCATCGTCGCCATAGGCGCTCGCCACCCGGGCGAAAAGGTCCTGGTAGGATTCGCCGGGTAGAAGATACCTGTCGTCGAGCGTCGCCTTGCCGAAATCGGTCAGCAGCGAATCGCGGCTGCGATCAATGCGAACCTGGCCGTGGCCCTCAAGCTGGACTGCGTCGAACACCGAATCCCCCTCTTCCCCCCGAACGCGGGGTGACTCCCTCATGACGCCCAGACTGCATCCGGCCTCGCCATCGCCACAAGATGTAGTGTTGCCACACTCCTCCGAACACTATCTGGGGCCTCGCTGAACCCGGTTGCATTTTTCCGCGAGGACAACCTAGCCCGAGTTTGTTCCCGTTTCGTGCCAGCACGCAAGGCCCTTCCCACCCTTGCACCACAGCGTGACAGGCCGGCGGAAGGGGCGATCGGACTCCATCCCCGATGTCCTCATGATCCACAGGGGGCGGAGGGCGGTTGCGACGGATCAAGGCGGCGGCCGCCCCGCCGGGCTCCGATGCCGGCACGCGCTGCGCGACCCGGAGGAAACCCGATCCATGCTGTATCGCCGAATCCTGCTCGCCGGCCTCGCGGCGCTGCCCAGCCTGGCCGCCACCGCGCAGCCACGCTGGCCCGCGGTGGTGGACCAGCATGTGGCGGCCGTCCGCACCACGCTCCGGGTCGTGGACATGGCCGGCTTCGTCCCGATCGTCGCGAATCCGGGCGGCGCGCTGCTCGTGGATGTGCGCGAGGCCGACGAGGTCGCGGCCGGGCGCATCCCCGGCACGATGCACATCCCGCGCGGCCTTCTCGAATTCCGCATCTGGGCGGCGCTGGGCCATCCGGGCCCGGTGGACACGGCACGCACGATCTACGTGCATTGCCAGAACGGCAACCGGGCGACGCTCGCCGCCCGCCAGCTCGCCGATGTCGGCTTCACCAACGTCATTGCCGTGGTGATGGAGTTCGCCGCCTGGCAGCGCGAGGGGCACCCCGTGCAACGCTGAACGCGCGAAGCCGAACGGAAACCTCGGCGGCGCAGCGCAACACGCGGCCGAAACGCAGCACGGCCATCCTCCGGCCGCACCCGAACCGGAGCCCTCGCCCATGCCCGTCACCCGCCGCCTGCTGCCCGGCCTGCTTCTGCTCGCCGCCGCCCCCGCCGCGGCACAGGAGGCCCCGGTCCGGCTGTTCCGCATCCAGCTGAGCCGCGGCGAGGTCACGATCGGCCTGACGCCGGCCGAGCTCGCCGCCCTCGGCACCGGCCCGGAGGTCGAGCGAATCGCGCGCCGCATCGCGGAGGCCGGGCAGATCACCGCCTGGCGCTATGCCGTCGGCCGCGCGCCGGACGGTTCCACCCGCTTCGCCACCACCGGGCGCGTCGCCGTGATGAAGCAGGAGGCGCTGCTCGTGGAGCCCTACCGCGCCGCCCTGCCGGTCGCGACGCCGCCGGCGCAGTAGCGTCGCGGCGTGAGCCGCGCAGTAGCGCGACCCGCCGCTTCGCGCTTTCATGGTCGTCGGAGGACCACCCCGATGACCATGCTGCCCCGCCGCGCGACTCTCGCGCTGCCCCTCGCCGCCCTCGCGGCGCCCGCCTACGCCCAGACCTGGCCGACCCGGCCGATCCGCATCGTCGTCGCCTTCGGGACCGGCGGCGGGACGGACATCACCACCCGCCTGCTCGCGCCGAAGCTCTCGGAGATCCTGGGCCAGCCGGTGGTGGTGGAGAACCGGGTCGGCGCCGGCGGGACGGTGGGGGCCGACTACGTCGCCAAGCAGCCGCCGAACGGCGAGACCTTCCTGCTCGCCACCGTCTCCAACATGGCGCTCGCCATCGGTCTCTACGGGTCGCGGCTGCCCTATGACCCGGTGAAGGACCTGATCGGCGTCGCGCCCACCGTCTACATCCCGATCGGGATGGCGGCCTCCGGCAAGCTCAACGTGAACACGGCGCAGGAGTTCATCGCGCTGCTGCGCGCGAATCCGGGGCGCTTCAGCTATGGCAGCGCCGGCGCGGGCACCTCGGGCCACATCGCCTCCTCCGCCTTCCTCTCGCGCATCGGCGCGACGGCGGAGCATGTGAGCTACCGCAATCCGGGCCAGACCTTCCTCGCGCTGAACCAGGGCGAGATCGCCTTCACCTCCGACATCCCGTCGCTCCTCGCGCCCTTCCACCGGGCCGGCACGGCGAAGCTGATGTTCGTCGCGACCGATGATCGCAGCCCGCACGCGCCGGACGTACCGACGGCGCGCGAGGTCGGGCTTGGCGACTACAAGGCCTATTCCTGGTACGGCATCTACGCCCCGGCGGGCACCGCGGCGCCGATCGTCACCCGGATGGCGGCCGCGATCGAGCAGGCGCTGACCGACACCGCCATCGCCAACCGCTTCGACGAGATGGGCACGCCGGCCATGCGCGGCTGGACGCCGCAGCGCTTCCACGACTTCCTGCTGAGCGAGATCGCGCTCTGGGTGCCGCTGGTGCAGGCCAGCGGCGCGCGCGCGGATTGAGCGGGCGGGGCGCGGCGGCTTGCCGCCGCCAGCGCCCCCACCGAGACTGGCCGCGCAACGAGGCGGAGCGTGGCGGATGGCGTCGGGCGTGAAGGTCTGGGACCCATGGGTGCGGCTCACCCATTGGGCGATCGCGCTGCTGGTCCCCTTCTCCTGGTGGACGGCCGAGACCGCCCGGTTCGACCTGCATTTCCGCTCCGGCTACGCGATCCTCGCGCTGGTGCTGTTCCGCATCCTCTGGGGGTTCGTGGGCTCCGACACGGCGCGCTTCGCCCGATTCGTGCGGGGGCCGATCGAGGGGCTGCGGCATCTGCGCGAGCTGGCGCGGCGCACCGCGCCGGTGGAGGCCGGGCACAACGCCGCCGGGGCGCTGATGGTGCTGCTGCTGCTCGGGCTGCTGCTGGCGCAGGCGGTGGCCGGGCTGTTCGCGGATGATGCGATCCTGGCGCGCGGGCCGCTCGCGCGCCGGGTCGAGGCGAGCTGGAGCGACCTCGCCACCCGCCTTCACCTGCGCGTGTTCTGGGTGCTGCTGGCCTGCGTGGCGCTGCATGTCGCGGCGGTCTTCGCCTACCGCGTGCTGCTCGGGCGGAACCTGGTGAAGCCGATGATCACCGGGCGGATGGACGCGCCCGGGCTCGAATCCCCCCGCATGGGCAGCAACCTGCTCGCCGCGACGCTGCTGGCGGCGTGCTGCGGCTTCGTGTGGTGGATCTCGACGCTGCGCCCGGCGTCGGCGTTCTGATGACGCCTTGGAGTGGGCTTCGCCCCCTCCAAACCTCCCCCACCAAGGGCGCAGCGGCCCCTGGACCCGGCGATGGCTGGGATCGGGAGGGGCCTGACGGTGCCCCTCGTCAACGACGCGACAGGCCCCTCCCGATCCCAGCCATGATCACGAAGGGGGTTCCAAGGGGCCGCTGTCCCTTGGCGGGGAGAGTTTGAGAGGGGCGGAGCCCCTCTCAAGACGCCTCAGCGCTGGCGCGCCTTGCGGGCGTCCTGCATCGCCTTGTGGGCGGCGGCGAGGGTGGCGGCGCGGTTGCGCTGGTCGGCGGCGCGGCGGGCGGCGGCGTTGGCGGCCTCGATCTCGGCCGCGCGGCGGCGGGCGAGTTCTTCCTGCGCCTTGCGCTCGGCCTCGCGCTTGGCGGCGAGGCGGGCGGCTTCCGCGGCCTGCTTCTCCGCCTGGCGGGCGGCGCGCTTCTCGGCCTCGCGCGCGGCGCGGGCCTCGGCGATGGCCTTCTGCTCCGCCATGCGCTTCTGCACCTCGGGGTCCTCGAGGCGGGCCTTCATCTGGGCGAACTTGTCGGCGGCGGCCTTGCGGGCCTCCTCGGCGGCGTTCTTGCGCTCGTTGAAGTCGAACAGCTTCTTGGTCTGCATGGTCCTGCTGGGTTAGGGCAGCGTGGATGTAGCCCTCCCGCGCTGCCGGGCCAAGGGGTCGCGGCGCGCGATGCGCGCAACCCTGGTGCCTCCTCAGTTCGTGAGGGTGACGCCGGATTCGCGCACGAGGCCGGCCCAGCGGGCCACCTCGGCCTGGTGGAAGGGGCCGAATTGCGCCGGCGGCATCATCGCGATCCGGAACCCGACCGCCTCCAGCCGTCCGCGCAACACCTGGTCGGCGAGCGCCGCCTCGGTCGCCTGGTACACGCGGTCCAGGATGGCCGGCGGCGTGCCCTGCGGCGCGAAGAGGCCGAACCAGGCATCGCCCGAAACATACTCGTAGCCGAGCTCCTTGAGCGTCGGCACCTCCGGCAGGTCGGGGAAGCGCGCCTCGCCGCCGACGCCGAGCGCCCGGATGCGGCCATCGGTCGCGAGCGGGGAGACGCTGGCCCAGGTCGCCATCATGAAATCCACCACCCCCGCCGCGAGGTCCTGCGCCGCCGGGCCGGCCCCGCGATAGGGGACATGGGTCGCGTTCATGCCGTTGCGGCGGACGAAGGTCTCGCTCATCAGATGGGCCGAGGACCCCGCGGAGGGGGAGGCGTAGGACAGGCCGCGGCCCGGCCGGCGGCCGATCTCGACCAGCTCCGCGACCGTCCTCGCCGGTGAGCTGCCGGGGACCACCAGCGCATGCGGCGCGCGGGCGACGATGGTGATGGCGGCGAAGCCGGCGGGGTCGTAGGGCAGGTCGCGCATCAGCGCGCCATTGCTGGCATGGGTCTGGTTGTTGCCGAAGACCAGCGTGTAGCCATCGGGCGGGGCCCGGAAGACGGCCTCGGCGCCGATCACCCCGCCGCCGCCGCCGCGGTTGTCCACCACGATCTGCTGGCCCCAGGCCTCCTGCCACTTGGCCGAGAGGGCGCGGGCGAGGATGTCCGTGGTGCCGCCGGGCGGGAAGGGCACGACCAGCCGCACCGGGCGCTGCGGCCATGCGAGCTGGGCGACGGCAGGGGTGGCGAACAGAGGCAGGGCGAGCAGGGCGCGACGAGGGATCATGGCAGGTCTCCGGCGCCGTATCCTCGCGCGAAGCGGCGCGCGAGGCTATATGCCGCGCCATGAGCGACACGACCGTCCTGGAGGACGTCGCGCGGGAAGCGGCGCGGCGCCGCACCTTCGCGATCATTGCCCACCCCGACGCGGGCAAGACCACGCTGACCGAGAAGCTGCTGCTGAAGGGCGGCGCGATCCAGCTTGCCGGCGCGGTGCGCGCCAAAGGCAACGCCCGGCGCACGCGATCCGACTGGATGAAGATCGAGCAGGACCGCGGCATCTCGGTGGCCACCAGCGTGATGACCTTCGAGCGCGCCGGGGTGGTGTTCAACCTGCTGGACACGCCGGGCCACGAGGACTTCTCCGAGGACACCTACCGGACGCTGACCGCGGTGGACGCGGCGGTGATGGTGCTGGACGCGGCGAAGGGCATCGAGAGCCAGACCCGGAAGCTGTTCGAGGTGTGCCGGCTGCGCGACATCCCGATCGTCACCTTCGTCAACAAGATGGACCGCGAGGCGCGCGACCCGTTCGAGCTGATTGACGAGATCGAGCAGACGCTTGCGCTGGATGCCGCGCCGGTCGCCTGGCCGGTCGGGCGCGCCAGCGAGTTCTGGGGCACCTACGACATCCTGGCGAAGCGCCTGATGCCGGTGGATGCGACGGAGGAGGAGGGGATTCCCGTCAGCGGCGCCGACGATCCGAGGATCGCGGAGCTGGTCGGCGCCGAGCGCGCGACGGCGCTGGCGGAGGAGGTGCTGCTGGCCGAGGCCGGGCTCCACGCCTTCGACCTGGACAGCTTCCGCCAGGGCACGCTGACGCCGGTCTTTTTCGGCAGCGCGCTGCGCGATTTCGGCGTGGGCCATCTGCTCGAAGGGCTTTCGCGCTTCGCGCCCCCGCCGGGTGTGCGCCCCGCCGACCCGCGCGACGTGCAACCGCAGGAGCCGCGCCTCACCGGCTTCGTCTTCAAGGTCCAGGCCAACATGGACCCGAACCACCGCGACCGCGTCGCCTTCGTACGGCTGTGCAGCGGCCGGCTCAGCAAGGGCATGCGGCTCAAGCAGGTGCGCACCGGCAAGCAGGTGCCGGTGAACGCGCCGCTGTTCTTCTTCGCGAAGGAACGCCAGGTGGCGGAAGAAGCCTGGCCCGGCGACGTCGTCGGCATCGCCAACCACGGCACGCTGCGCATCGGCGACACGCTGACCGAGGGCGAGGATGTGAACTTTCGGGGCGTGCCCTCCTTCGCGCCCGAGATCCTGCGGCATGTGCGGCTGGAGGACCCGATGCTGGCGAAGAAGCTGCGCACCGCGCTCGACCAGCTGGCCGAGGAAGGCGTGGTGCAGATTTTTCGGCCGCTGGACGGCTCTCCGCCGATCGTCGGCGTGGTCGGCGAGCTGCAGCTCGACGTGCTGAAGAGCCGGCTCAAGGTGGAATACGGCGTGCCCGCCGGCTTCGACGCCACGCGCTGGCAGGTTCTGCGCTGGATCAGCGGCGACCGCGCCGAGATTGATCGCTGGGCCGCGACGAACCGGTCCGACACGGCCGAGGACCACGATGGCGAGCGCGTCGCGCTGTTCTCGTCCGACTGGCGCCGCAAGCGCGCGGAGGAGGATTTTCCGCTGCTGAAGTTCCACGCGGTGCGGGAGCAGCACGGCGTGGTACAAATGGCGCGCTGAATGCGCGTGCGGATGGTGCGTTGGAGCATTTTCAAGCCGAGCGGATACGCGAGGCGACTCGGAAAATGCGACAAAACAAATAGCTAGAGCCGTTCCATGGTCGCCAATCGAAGTGAAACGGCTCTGGGCGCGCGCCTCAGTTCCGCGGCAACCTCGCCACGCTCGGCGCATCCGGGTTCTGCGCGCGGTGTCGCAGCAGGTGGTCCGCCAGCACCAGCGCCAGCATCGCCTCCCCCACCGGCACGGCGCGGATGCCGACGCAGGGGTCGTGGCGGCCCTTGGTCAGCACCTCCACATCCTGGCCGAAGCGGTCCACCGCCTTGCGCGGCGTCAGGATCGAACTCGTCGGCTTCACCACGAAACGCGCCACCACCGGCTGGCCGGTGCTGATGCCGCCCAGGATGCCGCCGGCCTGGTTGGAGCCGAACGCCACCATCCCATGCGCGCCCATCCGCATCTCGTCGGCATTCTCCTCGCCGGTGAAGGCTGCGGCGGCGAAGCCGGCGCCGATCTCGACGCCCTTCACCGCGTTGATGCCCATCAGCGCCGCGGCGATGTCCGCATCGAGCTTGCCGTAGATCGGCGCGCCGAGGCCGGGGGGCACGCCTTCCGCCACCACCTCGACGATCGCGCCGAGCGAGGAGCCCGCCTTGCGCGCGGCGGTCAGCCTCTCCTCCCAGCGCCCGGCCGCGACGGGGTCCGGGCAGAAGAACGGGTTCTCGTCCACCTGCGCCCAGTCGAAGCGCGCCCGGTCGATCCAGTCGCCGCCCATGCAGACCAGCGCGCCGCGGATCGTCACGCCCTCCAGCACCTTGCGCGCGATGGCGCCGGCCGCGACGCGCATCGCCGTCTCGCGCGCGGAGGAACGCCCGCCGCCGCGGTAGTCGCGGACACCGTATTTCAGCTCATAGGTCAGGTCGGCATGGCCGGGTCGGAAACGGTCCTTGATCTCGCCGTAATCCTTGCTGCGCTGGTCCGTGTTCTCGATGTGCAGCGCGATCGGCGTGCCGGTGGTCACGCCCTCGAAGGTGCCGGAGAGGATCCTCACCTGGTCCGCTTCCTGGCGCTGCGTCACGAATTTCGACTGGCCGGGGCGGCGCTTGTCGAGGAAGGGCTGGATGTCCGCCTCGGTCAGCGGAATGCGCGGCGGGCAGCCATCCACGACGCAACCGATGGCGAGCCCATGCGACTCACCCCAGGTGGTGACGCGGAACAGGTGGCCGAAGCTGTTGTGGGACAAGGTCGCGATCCGAGGTGGCCGAGCGTCGGTGGAGCATAGCCCAGCATATGGGTCGCGTCAGGACCGTGGCGGATGAACCGCCGTCTCCAGCCCCTTCAGCAGCGCCTGCCCGCGCGGCGAGAGCCGGTAGCCGACGTCCAGGCTCTCGGTCAGCCCCAACGCCTTCAGCCGGCGCACCCCGGCCTTGAAGGCGGGCGTCTCGCGCTTCTGCGCGGCGGCGAGGTCGGGCGCGCGGCGGCCGGGTTCCGCCGCGATCGCCCGCAGCGTTGCCATGGCCCAGGGCCCCATGCGTTCGAGTCGCGCCACGAGCCCGGCGATTTCCTCCGCCGTCAGGCTGTCGCGCTCACGCAACGCCAGGCGCGGATCGGGGCCGGCGAGGCGCAGGCGGATCCGGTGAATCGGCCCGTCGCCACGGTCCAGCCAGGCCCGCAGCGTCGCGAGGTCAGCAAAGCCGGCGCGATGCGCCTCGGCCTCGGTGACCTCCGCGACCTCGTCCACAGCGTCGAAGGCAAGCAGGCCGATCGCGGTGAGCTGCGTTCCGCCGGCCTTCGCCGGCGGCGTGGCCCGGCGGCGGAAGGCCAGGTCGATGCGTCCCGCCGCGATGCCGTCCAGCACGGCGCGCGGGAAAAGCATCAGACCGTCGCGATATCCGGCGCGTCGGGGTTCTTCATCCCCACCACGTGATAGCCGCAATCCACGTGATGCACCTCGCCCGTCACGCCCGAGGCGAGGTCGGAGAGGAGATACAGCCCCGCCCCGCCCACATCGCCGATCGTCACGTTGCGCTCGAGCGGGGCGTTGAGCTGGTTCCACTTCAGGATGTAGCGGAAATCGCCGATGCCGCTCGCCGCCAGCGTCTTGATCGGGCCCGCGCTGATCGCGTTCACCCGGATGCCGGCGCCGCCGAGATCGGCGGCCATGTAGCGCACCGAGGCTTCGAGCGCGGCCTTCGCCACGCCCATCACGTTGTAGTGCGGGGTGACGCGCTCGGCGCCGAGATAGCTCATCGTCAGCAGCGATCCGCCAGGCTTCATCAGCGCCGCGGCGCGCCGCGAGACATCCACGAAGGAGAAGACGCTGATGTCCATCGCCTGCGCGAAGGCGGCGCGCGGCGTGTCCAGGTAGCGGCCGCGCAGATACTGCTTGTCGGCGAAGCCGATGGCGTGGACGAGGAAATCGAGCCCGCCCCATGCCGCGCCCAACCGCTCGAACACCGCGTCCAGGCTGGCATCGTCGGTGACGTCGCAGGGCAGCACGAGCTTCGCGCGGACCTGCTCCGCCAGCGGCCGCACCCGCTTCTCCAGCGCCTCGCCCTGGTAGGTGAAGCAGAGCTCGGCACCCTGCGCGGCGACGGCGCGCGCGATGCCCCAGGCGATCGAGCGGTCATTCGCCACGCCCATGATCACCCCGCGCTTGCCCGCCATCAGCGTCCCCGTCGGCACGGGCGCTTCGGCATCGGGAGCTTCGGAGATGGGCATGGAAGGACCGGCTTGGTTGCGGGGGTCAACCCGGGATGGCACATGCCCCCAACCGGAGCAAGATGCCGCCCACCGCGGAGCGGCAAAGGAGACCCGCCGCGGAGCGGCAATAGAGACCTGCCTCGCGCGGCGGAGGAGTTGCGCCGCGGAGCGGCAAAGGAGAGATACGTGGACCAGCCCGCCCGGACCCCTGCGTCCGAGGACCCGTTCGCCCTGTTCGCCGCCTGGATGGCCGAGGCGACGGCATCGGAACCCAATGATCCCAACGCGCTCTGCCTGGCCACCGCCACGCCGGAGGGCCGCCCCTCGGCGCGGATGGTGCTGCTCAAGGGCGTGGATGAGAGCGGCTTCGTCTTCTACACCAACCTCGAAAGCCGCAAGGGCGGCGAGCTGGGCCAGAATCCCTTCGCGGCGATGTGCTTCCACTGGAAGACGCTGGCCCGCAGCGTGCGCGTGGAGGGCCCGGTCGAGCCCGTCAGCGCGGCCGAGGCCGATGCCTACTACGCCTCCCGCGCGCGGGGCAGCCGGATCGGCGCCTGGGCGTCGCGCCAGTCGCGGCCGCTGGAAGGGCGCTGGGCGCTGGAGAAGGCGGTGGCGGAGTACACGATGAAGTTCGGCATCGGCGAGATTCCCCGCCCGCCCCACTGGTCCGGCTTCCGGCTGGTGCCCGACCGCATCGAGTTCTGGCGCGACATGCCCTTCCGCCTGCATGAGCGGCGCGTCTTCCATCGCGACGGCGGGGGCTGGGCGATCGAGATGCTCTACCCGTGATCCCCCATCCGATGACCGCCGGGCGCAGCCGCCGCGGGCGTCGAGCACCGGAGGTCTGAATCGGATGGGCATCCCAACTTCACAGGCGGAGGTCGCCGCGCTGCTCGGGCGCATCACCGGCGCGGCGCCGATCGAGACGCATATCTCGGCGGTCTTCGTCGGGAAGGACGATGCCTACAAGTTGAAGAAGGCGGTGACGCTGCCCTTCGTGGACCACGGACCGCTGGAGAACCGGGAGCGGTTCTGCCGGCGCGAGCTGGCGCTGAACCGGCCGAACGCGCCCGGCATCTATCGCGATGTCGTGCCGGTGACGCGGGCCGCGGATGGCGCGCTCCGCCTCGGCGGCGCGGGCGAGACGGTGGATTGGGTGCTGCGCATGGCGCCTGTGCCGCCTGGCGACTTCCTCGACGTGATCGCGGCGCGCGAGGGGCTCACGCCGGCGCTGCTCGATGCGCTGGCCGACAGCGTCTTCGCGCTGCTGCGCGACGCGCCGGTGGTTGCCGGCGTGGACAGCGTGGCGCGGATGCGCCTGGTGCTCGATGGCAACATAGGCGGCTGCCACGATGCGGGGCTCGACGCCGCGCGCGTCGCGGCGATCGCGCAGGCGATGCAGGCGCGGCTCGGCGCCATCGCGCCGCTGCTGCGCGAACGCGCCGCGTCGGGCTGCGTGCGGCGCTGCCATGGCGACCTGCATCTCGGCAATCTCTGCCTTTGGGAAGGCCGGCCGGTGGCCTTCGACGCGCTGGAGTTCGACGAGGCGCTGGCCAGCGTGGATGTGGGCTACGAGCTAGCCTTCCTGCTGATGGATCTGGATGTCAGAGCCGTCCGATCGGCGGAGGGCCGCGAGGCCCGAAGCGGTGAATCGGCCGGCCATGTGTTCTCGCGTGAAGCGGCGAACCGGGTGATGAACCGCGTGCTCGGGCGCAGCGGCGATATCGGCATGCTCGGCGCGCTGCCCTTCTGGCTGGCGCAGCGCGCCCTGGTCCGTGCCAAGCTCGAACCCGCGCGCGGCCGCGATGGGATGCCCTACCTGGCGGCAGCGGAGGGCTTTCTCGCGCCGGTCGCGCCACGCCTGGTCGCGATCGGCGGCCTGCAGGGCACGGGAAAGACCTGGCTCGCGCGACGGCTCGCGCCCTATCTCGGCGCCGCACCCGGCGCGCTGCATCTGCGCAGCGACATGCTGCGCAAGCGCCGCGCCGGCGTGGCGCCGGAGGAGAGGCTGCCGGACGCGGCCTATGCGGAGGAGGAAAGCCGCGCGGTGCATGCGGCGCTGTTCGCCGAGGCGCACGCGGCGCTCGCGGCTGGGCATTCCGTGGTGCTCGATGCGGTCTTCCTCGACCCCGCGATGCGCGAGGCGGCGCGCGCCGCGACGGGCCATGTGCCGTTCACCGGGTTCTGGCTGGAGGCGCCGATGGAGACGCTGCGCGACCGTGTCGCGGCGCGGCAGGGCGATGCCTCCGACGCCACGGTGGAGGTGCTGGAACGCGCCGCGCGCGCCCATCCCGGCGCGCTCGATTGGCATCGCCTTGATGCGTCATTCGATGCGTTGCCGGATGCTCTGGGATGCCTGGGGTTGAAGCGCATGGACGCTGCGCCCTAATCTTCTTGCAGGGAAGGCTTCTGACAGAGAGGAGGGCGCGATGGCTTATCGTCGCCTCTTGTTGCCGCTTACCGGTACCGCGGCCGGCGAAGCCGCGTTGGCCACCGCGCTGGCGGTGGCGCGCATCTGGAACGCGCATCTGCACTGCATGCACGTCCGCGTGGATGCGCGGGACGTCGCGCCGCTGGCCGGCGAGGGGCTTTCGGGCGCGATGATCGAGGAGATGATGGCCGCGACGGAGCGCGAAAGCGGCGAGCGCGCCGGGCGCGTCCGCGCGCTGTTCGAGAAATTCGCCGCGACGCATGGCGACGTGGCGCTCGCCTCCGATCCCAACACGGCAGCCAAGGTGCCGGGCGTCACGATCAGCTTCGAGACCGCCTCGGGCCGCGAGGAGGACCTGGTCGCGCAGCAATCGCGGCTGTTCGACATGGCGATCGTGCCGCACCCCGAGGCCGGGGAGGATGTGAGTTCCTCCGACGCGCTGCATGCGGTGCTGTTCGATTCCGGCCGCCCGGTGCTGATCGCGCCGCGCGAGCCGCCCGCGACGATCGGCACGCGCGTCGCGGTCGCATGGAACGGCAGCGCGGAAGGCGCCGCGGCCGTCGCGGCGGCGCTGCCCTGGCTGCACCGCGCCCAGGCCGTGCGTATCCTGACCTCCGACGCCTATCAGCGCCGCGGGCCGGGGCCGGAGGGCATCCAGGCCTATCTGCGCTGGCACGAGATCGAGGCCGAGATCGTGCCCTTCAAGCCGCAGACGCGGGAGGTGGGTGCGGCGCTCCTGGGCGCGGCGCGCGACTTCGGCGCGGACCTGATGTGCCAGGGCGCCTACAGCCATTCGCGCCTGCGCCAGCTCATCCTGGGCGGCGTGACGCGGCACGTGCTGGAGAATGCGGACCTGCCGGTCCTGATGTGCCGCTGAGTGCCACCGCCGATGCTCGGCGCGTGCGCCGCGGCCGCACGGCGACATGACGCGGGTTGCGCCGGCTGACCCGGCGCTGCTGCCCGCCTATGCGGAGGCGCTGCGCCGCGGCTTCGAGCCCTCCACCTATGAAGGCGCCGCCGTCGCGGAGGCACACCTCGCTTCGATCGAGCGCGACCCGGCGGATTTTGTCCGGTTCCTCGACAACCGCGCGGGCGGCGGCACCATCCGGCTGCCCGATGGGCGGGAGGTGCCGCGCCTGCCCGGCTTTACACGCTTCATCCTGGATGAGAGCGGCGCCTTCTGCGGCGTGATCCATGCCCGCTGGCAAACCGGCACGGCGGCCCTCCCGCCGCATGTACTGGGCCATGTCGGCTATCTCGTCGTGCCATGGCGGCAGCGCGAGGGCCATGCGACACGGGCGCTCGCGCTGCTGCTGCCGGAGCTGGCAGCAGAGGGGTTGCCGCATGTGGACCTGACGACGGACCCGTCGAACCGCGCCTCGATCCGCGTCATCGAGGTGAATGGCGGCGTGCTGGTGGAGCGGTTCCGGAAGCACGAAGCCTATGGCGGGGCAGAGGGGCTGCGCTTTCGAATTGCGTTGGATGGACGACCAGCCTCGGAACATCGGACCTGCCTTGAGCGAGGTTCGCCAAGAGGGCGATAGTGCCGGAGCAGGCCGCGCGCCTGGCAGCGCGTCCATCATGCCGCCGATCGGTTTGTACTCGGCGCTACTGAACGCAAGATGACGTCCTGAGCCTAGCACTACGTTGGCATAAATGTTCGGTTGCTGATTGATTTTGGATTCCCTTGGCAGCTTTCGCGTGCGTCATGCGGGGTCGGCTGTAGGGAGCCGATCATGGCGCGAGAGGGTTCCAGCGCGGGCTGGCGGGGTGATCTGGAGCGGTGGCTCGCACCCTTCCTGGAGCGGCTCGGCCACAGGGCGCGCCAGCGGATGTGCCCGCTCTACGTTGCCGGGCTGATCGGGCCCGGCGATCGCAAGAGCATCCAGCCGATGGCCGAGCGGCTTGGCCTCGGATCACACGATCGCCTTCATCACTTCGTCGCGGCTGGCAACTGGGACGCCGCGCCTCTGCTGGAGGAACTGGCCCGCAAGGCCGATGGGCTGCTCGGTGGCGAGGATGCGGTGCTGGTGGTGGACGACACCGCACTGCCCAAGAAAGGCAACGCCTCGGTCGGCGTTGCGCCGCAATACGCCTCGGCGCTCGGCAAGCAGGCCAACTGCCAGACCCTGGTCTCGCTCACCCTGGCCTACGGTGAGGTGCCCGTGATGGTGGGGCTGCGACTGTTCCTGCCCGACAGTTGGACCGCTGATCCCGAGCGCATGCAGCGCGCCGGTGTGCCTATGGCGTTCCAGGCTGCGAGGACGAAGCCTGAGATCGCCATCGAGGAGATCGACCGCCTGCGCGTGGCGGGGCTGCGCTTCGGCGTTGTGCTGGCCGATGCCGGCTACGGCCTGAGCGCGCCCTTCCGTCAGGCGCTGAGTGAGCGTGACCTGCGTTGGGCGGTGGGCATCCCCCGCCACCAGAAGGTCTATCCGGCCGATGTCGCGCTGATCTTTCCCGTCGCCGGTCGCGGCCGACCGCGCCAACGCCATATCCCCGACCAGAAGTCGCGGGCCGCCGAGGCGATCCTCGCCAGCGCGACTTGGCGGTCCATTTCCTGGCGCAACGGCACCAAGGGGCGGCTCTCGGCGCGCTTCGCGGCGCTGCGCGTGCGCATCGCCGACGGGCCAACGCAGCGGATCGGGGAGCTGGGCAACCAGCACATGCCCGGCGAGGAGGTGTGGCTCGTCGGCGAGCGGCGCGCGAGCGGTGAACAGAAGTTCTATCTCTCCAACCTTCCCGCCGCCACCTCGCTGCGCACGCTCGCCGCGACCATCAAGGCGCGCTGGATCTGCGAGCAGGCGCACCAGCAGCTGAAGGAAGAACTCGGCCTCCACCACTTCGAGGGTCGATCATGGGCTGGACTGCACCGCCACGCCCTGATGACCATGATCGCCTACGCCTTCCTGCAAGCGCAGCGGCTCGCCGTGGCGAAGGGGGGAAAAATACACCGCAGGACCGCCACCTGAGCCGAGCCTGCCGGCCGTCAGGCGCGCTGCGCAGCAGCATCTGTTCGGCCCGCACAGCCGCCGATGTCCGCATTGCAGCCGAAGCTTAACCGTCAGACCTGCATCTGTCTTGCCAAAGTAGCGCTAGTAGCTCTGCTCCGTCACCCCGATCGCCTTCGCCGCATCCGCCACGCTCCGGCCCTTCCCCAGCAGCACCTCCACCTCGCGCAGTTTGCCAATGATCTCCTTGAACCGCGCCGGGTTTGCCGGAGGCTGTTTGGTGTGGGTCAGGCGGCCAGGGCTGTGGTGTCCTGAACGGCATGATAGCGCGCCTCTGCCTCGGCGGGCGGGATGTTGCCGATCGGCTCGAGGAGGCGGCGCTTGTTGAACCAGTCCACCCATTCGAGGGTGGCGAACTCGACACCCTCGAGGCTAC
>VFQR01000618.1_pt1 | contig 42566 bp, 44 predicted proteins | sample 3512321 | NCBI WGS metagenome assembly VFQR01 (sample SAMN10412374, study PRJNA504923) | tailings metagenome | isolation source: Relicate 3 Philex TSF1 revegetated site | place: Philippines: Tuba, Benguet | collected 2017-08-29 | reverse complement strand
CTAGCGTTTTTTTTAATTCCAAAAAACGCTAGACCACAACCGCTATACCCCTATAAAGCATTCTTATATCTCTATTACTTATACCTTTATATCTCTTACCGCGATCCCCATTATGCGATCGCGGGGGATCACTCCTACATCAAAACCCTGAAACCCTTATATATCAATGCTTTTAGCCGCCTGCACCTTCACTGCGATCCCCAGCGATCCCTAGACTCATATAAAAAATCTCTATGCTTTTAACTGCTATCATATTAATTTCTCATATATATATCTGTGTGAAATGGGGAGGCATAAGATATTTATATTAGTCAAAGTGAACGAGTTTTCAGTGCTTTCAGCTTCTCGTGGCTGCGATCGCGCCCTTCGCTCTTGCCCAAGGGGATCCCCAGGCAAACCACAAAAACACCCAGAACGATTGCTGTACAAGGATTACAGGCAACTGACCAATTGACCGCATAATCTCTAGACTGCTATTGCATATTTATTGCAGTCAGGATATCATGTAGTAGTCAACGTTCATTCAGGCAGCACCCCATGGCCACCACAACCACCCACAACCCCGAAGTGAAGCGCCACCTCGCTCTAGGGCTAGACCCCAAGGATTTGCAATTCCTCAGCAGCCCGCAGCAGCCCCCTCAACTCCCTGCTGAAACCTACATGGGCTTCTCCATCGAATAGCTCCCACTGCCTGCCCTCAGCACCATGAGGGCTCCCACTCCCCACACGTTGAGGCATTCCCCATGAACACCACCCAAGCACTGTTTACCCCCCTGGTAGCCCCCTACGTCACCGCCGCTACTATCCTGGCCACCGCTGCCCGCCACACCTGGCAAGCCCTGCGCAGCGATCGCGCCATCGACCTCTACCGCACTCTCTCAATCCTGCTCCAGATCGCTGGTTGGCTGGCCTATATCGCCTGCCTCTTGACCCTTCAAGGAGGCAAGGCCGCTCGGCGCTACTACGAGGCCGAATGGGCTACTGAGGTGGGCGCGCTGGCCCTACGCATCGATCGCGCCCTAACCCCCCTCGATGGCGGCGCTACCTTGCCCCAGGCGGACGAATTGCCCCAAGACTCCCCCTGCACCCCTGCGCCCGATCGCGTCGTTGCCCCTGCGGTGGCCCTCGATGCCGCTGCCACCATCCACCCCGACAAGGTGCAGTCCGTAATCAACGGCACTAGCACCGTCACCAACAAACTCCGCTCTCTGGCCTCCCTCGCAGACATCGCCTGGAGACATGCCAGAGGGAAAGGCAAGCACATGAGCAACAGCGACATTCGCACAGCCCTAACCCCTTTCGTCGCCGCTGAACTGCTGGCCCAACTCTCCTAACCGTCTCGCCTTTGGGGGTGGAGCAAAACACCCCCCAAAGGCTCTTGCGATCGCAACCCCTCGACTCGCTACAGCACCTTGCGATCGCAACCTCCTCAACCGCTACAGAGACAACCGACACCCCTATCACCTGAGCATCATGAGCACCACCACCTTTGAAGCAACCAACGCCCAGTACTACGCCCTGGAAAAGGCCAAAGAGGTCTTTGGGCGGCAGTGGAAATCGAAATTAAAGGTCTGCTGGGAAACGGGGATGTACCCCCGCTCTCTGAGCCAGTACAGGGCTGAGCTTCAGCAAGTCAGGAGCGGCGGCGGGCCGTCCTGGTTGAGCAAGTTCAGGTTCGACGGCTAATCAGCGGGGGGCTGCTGTAGCCCCTCCGGCAGGTTGCGATCGCATCTCCCCCGTACTCTCCCCTCTTAGGCCACCATGAATTTAGCCGTTCAGCAAATTAGCCTTTTCCCTGAGGCAAAAGAATCTCTCTACCTACCCCCAGTGATTCGGCAGGCCATGGCCATGGGCGCTGCCCTGGTGATCTCTGTGAGCGGCGGCAAGGACTCCGACGCCATGCTGGTGGCCACCGTAAATGCCTACCGAGAAATGGGCTGGAGCGGGCCTATCTTCGCCCTCTTCTGTGACCTGGGCCGCATCGAATGGGCTGGGGCATTGGAACACATTCGCAGCCGCTGCGATCGCCTGGGGGTGCGCCTGGTGACGGTGAAGCGGCCCCAGGGGGGTTTAGTTGACCGCTGGCGACAGCGCTTTGAGGCGATCGCGGCGAAACCAGGGGCCGACACCAACAGCGAGAAAGTTGGGGATACTCCCCTGTGGAGTTCGTCGCAAAATCGCTACTGCACGAGCCACCTCAAGGAGCAGCAGGCCGATAAGGTACTCAGGAAAATCGGGAACGCCCCCCTGTGGAGTTCATCGCAACATCGCTACTGCACCTCTGAACTGAAGGAGGGCCAGGCCGACAAGGCGTTGCGATCGCACTCGCTGGTCATCTGCGCTATCGGCATCCGGAAGGAGGAATCGAGCAATCGGGCCAAGAAGCCGGGGGTTTGGGTGCGCCCTGGGCCGACGACGAAGGCCCTCAAGGAACCGGCTGGAATGTCGGTGGCAGGAGAGCGAGAGCAATGGGCCACGGATGCACTCTCTAGCTGGGTGGAGTCGGGCCGCAAGGGGCGGTTGGCGCTTAACTGGCTACCGATCTTTCGTTGGCCCCTCCAGCGGGTCTGGGAGGAGCTAGGCGTGTCTCTCGTCGAGCTGGAGCGGCGGCAACGGTTATTTGGGGAGGGGAACTACTATGCAGCCCTCGACGGATTCCCTGGCCATTGGGTCTACGTTTCGGGCAACACCAGGATGAGTTGCTCGATGTGTGTGCTGGCCAGTGGTTCCGACATTCGCAATGGCGCGATCCTCAACCCGCTCACCTGGCTGGAGTTGGCATTGCTGGAACTTGAATCGGGTTGGAGCTTCAAGGCCGATCTGTGGTTGGCGTCTTTGGCTGAGCTGGTGACCCGATTCCCCCTAGAAAGGCGTAGACGGCTCCTTCAAGCGCTCTATGACCTCAATCGGGTGCGGCGCTGGCACCCCTCTTACTCTCTGCCCCTGCTGGCCTCTCTCGCCCCGGCTATGACGATGTTTTGGTCTGAGGCGTTCTTGACCTTCCTGAAGGACTGCCCCCCTGTGAGATTCGGTTCGAGCTGTTCGGTTAGGGTGGGGGGGCGGTCGCGGCTCAATCGCAGCTCAGACGTTTGAGCATCTGCTGGGGCCGCTAACGATCACTCCGGGGAGTGCTCCGCCTGGGCTACCTGTAGCGGCTCGCAAACAAGAATCCTTATGCTCGCAAACAGGGCGATTCTGTGCTCACATTATCTGAGAACAAGAGGGGGGGCATGCTCAGATTAAGTGAGAATATGCTCAGATTATTTGCAAACAGCTCACGAACAGTGAACTCCTGCTCACATTGTTCGCAAATAATGATTGGGCTAAAAATGGCCTAAATCGCTCATCAGTTATATTCCAAAACCCTTGATTTTTCGTTTGTCAGGTATCGTAACCCGTCCTGAAATGGTCTGAAATCTGCGGAGTAGTTGCGTCACGGCGCAGCTATTCAAGTCGGCCAAAAGTCGTTGAATGCTTTGCTGCCAGAGCCTTTCGGCTTATTCGCAGTTAATCTGAGCCGAACGTCTTGTTTGCAAGCTGTTCGCACGTAATCTGAGCCCATTCGCAAATAATGTGAGCATCAAGGCACTCTTATTCGCACGTAATTTGAGCCCAAAATCGCCTTGTTTGCGAGCACAGGCTCCGCTGTTTGCGAGCCGCTACAGCTACCAATCCCCTCCCCTTGTGGGCCTCCGTATACCCGCAACACCTGGCAAGCCCTGCAATGCGATGGCCCTTGGGCCAGTCTTTGACCATCGCGCCGTTGATATCGGCAACACCGATTCCGTTATCTCTCCAGGGTTACGGTCTCGTCTAATTGTCTATATCGGGTGCCACGTTAAATGGCAAATGGCCGTTATCGGGGCCACAGTAACAGAATGGGCCACCGCAATGCGGTCATGGCCATCCTCAAATGCCTCATAAATAATGCCTCATAAATCAAGGCTTTTGGAAAGGCGTGGCCATTTATCGTGGCACACGACAGGAATACCCTTAAACGCTAGACTTTAACTGCTATACCTTTATACCTCTATTCTTTACTCCCTTTTCACGGTCTTGGCCAAAGTCGGTCGGATGCTTCTCGGTGAATATGGGGGGTGGGCGATCGCCGGGAGGGACTGGGGCGATCGCTCAGACGCACTGGTGCACGGCTTTAAAGAGGGCGCGATCGCCTTTTCAAGCCGTCAGATCTAGTGTCTGGGGCGGCTGAGGGCAATCACCTTCAAGCTGGTACGGCCTGTCTTGACTTCCAGTTTTCATAAGCCGCCGCATCGCCGCCAAAGGAGTCTACAGACACTTGGCCCAATTGGTTCTGAGACCAAAGATTGTCTTCATCAGGAACAGGAGCATATTCACAGGAGCAGATGACCACCGAGTCAAACGGTTCACATCCTGTATTCCCCACATACTCATCTATGGCTACAACCCGCCACGGCCCAGGTCGTGATGAACTGGCTTGCAGATGACCATTGCCACAATGCTCAAGTAGACGATCGCCTGGTTCAGGACTGGGGCCATCTGAATAGTCAAGGTGCTGAGCCAAAATGTCACTGAATGACCCGCTGGGGAAATGAGGCTCTACCTGGGCCCGACTTAACTCCGCACATGACGCCTTAAAGATTACAAGCCTACTCATCTGCCTTCCCTCCATAACAAGGAAACTGACAACTCCCTCTGAATGTGCATCTTACCGGAAGCACATCCCTAGCCTGTCGGTCTCGCCACACATCCTCAAGTTTCCATCCGTACTTCTTCGCAATCGCGTTGCAACATGACTCATCCGTGACCCAGTGGGTCGTTAAGTCTCCTAGTCGGCGCGGCTCATCTGGCGGCTCAGTCATCCTCCCCATCCTCCATCATCACCCACAGATCCCCAGGCCCCCAGCCGAACGCCTTATATAGCCGCTCGCATAGGCTGCGATCCATCCGCTGCAAGGTGTCCTTATAGAGCTGATTGATCGTGGTAGGGCTAACCCCTGCTCTCCTGGCCACCTCAGCCTGGTTTAGCGGAGGGGCGTGCTGGGCCATCAAAACCGCCAGATTACTCTTCACTCTCATCACTCGCACACAATACAGCTAATCTAGTGTATTTTTCCAGGTATCTGACATTTTATTACAGGTATCTATAATATTCCTCCGGTTGCCTCGCGCACCGGATGGAACAACCTCAAGGCTATCCAAAGCAAAGCACTGCGATCGCTCCTTATGCGCCAAGGCCGATTGCGTGTTCTATGGTGAACAAACCAGCTTTGAGGACACCCGCTATGGCGACTAACGAAACCTGGATTATTTACAGAGCTGACGGGTTGAGTGCCCATGGATGGGAGGAGCGCAAACTGCTGCCTGCTGGAGGGCTCACCTCCATCCTGGCGGAGGAGCATGATTACTCCGACTCAATGCCCGTCGTGGGTGAGCGGGTGCGAGAGTACGCCAACCTGGAGGACCCCGGCAACGGTGTCACCCACGGCAAGGATGGAGACTGGATCGTGGCTGAGGTGCAGCAATTCAACAGCCCTGACACCGACATGACCATCGTGATTTGTGTGTGCAGCTACCAGCCCATTGAGGCCCAGTGGCAGGAGCTACGACGCGGTGCCCCGATTACCGCTGAGTCCCTCGCTGCCGTAGCCACCTAGCGCGATCGCATCCTATTCCCCATCAAGAGCCCCCCTTGGACATCCGCGCACCGTCAGCCTCCACCACCCGGAGGCTTTTTTGTTCTCATGAGGAATCCCGCAAAGCGCGCGGCCTGGCCCACTGGTACTGGCCACCCTACGGCCTAGCCCTCAGGCACCGCAGCCGATCAGCCACGGGCTTATCCTGGGCACCGCTATCCAACTCGCCCTGGGCTGGGCGACCTAGGTGCGTGGGAGGCAGTGGCCGCGTTCACGAAGTGTCCCCGGAGGGGAATCGCACTGGGTGCCCTGGCCGCTGACCTGGGCCACCTGGCGCTAGATATCTCAATCAATGCAACGCAACTTTGGGCTAGGTGGCGATCGCGCTCCTGTCGCCACCTGACTCCCTCGGTGGCCCCGCCCAAAACGGCAACGCGCTGCCGATTTGAGGCGGCTCTAGCGGCGGTGGAGCTAACAACGACTAGCATGGAGGTAGCACAAGGTGGTGAGCCATGACAGTTGCTGTTGACAAGCCCCAAACCTTTACGCATTCCAGTCTCACCTGGGAGCAATTTAAGGCGCTGCAAGCGGCCTTTGCCGAATCTCCAGGGGTGCGTGTGTCTTACTACCAGGGAGAGGTAGAGCTATTGTCTGTATCCCCAGAGCACGGCATTATCGCAGGCAATTTGGGCTTCTTGCTAGAGCTATGGCTGCTAGAGCAGGGTATCGACTTCATAGCCACCGAGGATATGACTGTGGAGCAGGAAGGCATTGTCAGTGCCCAGGGTGATAAATCATATTGCTTTGGCGATCGCACTGAACGCCCTGATCTTTCTATTGAGGTAGTTATCAAAGGTGAGGGGCAAACCAAACTGAAACGGTATGCAGCCCTGGGGGTTCCTGAAGTGTGGTTCTGGCAAAACGGCCAGATTGTTGTCTACCAGCTTGTGGGACGCACGTATCAACTCGCTGATGCTAGCCAGTTTGCAGCGGGCATAAACTTGAAGACCCTGGCAGGCTGCGCTGCCATAGAGAGCCGCACCCAGGCGTTGCAAGAATTCAGGAGAGGGGCGAATTGACATCTCGACGGAGAATCATGCTGCGTTGGCGCTCTTTTTGGGACGGCCCCTGCTGGTGCTGGTCGCTTGGGCCGCTGCCCCCCTGTGGGCTTCCTTCACCAACGTCAGCCGCCGCCGCACAGAGGCTTTTTTAGTCTCATCAGGCTTTTAAGTTCATCTGTACTATACTGCTCTAACGAGTTCCACTCCGAGGTTCAAATCCTTAGCACACGCGGCTTTTACAGGTGCTCTACCGCTGTTGCGCTGAAGGACGTTTGCCATTGTTTATCGTCACTGTCCCCGCTGGGTTCCCCTCTCCAGCGGAAGATTATGCTGAGGGGCCGCTCGACCTCAACCGCTATCTCATCCACCATCCTGCCGCTACCTTCTTCGTGCGGGTCAAGGGCGACTCGATGATCGGAGCAGGGATCTTCTGTGGTGACCTGCTGATTGTGGATCGGGCGCTGATGCCTAACCACGGCAACGTGGTTATTGCTGTGGTCAATGGCGATTTGACGGTGAAGCGCTTTCATCAAGAGGCCGGGCAGATCCTACTGCTGCCTGAGAACCCAAACTATGCCCCTATCGTGATTGACTGCAATACCGACTTCGCTATCTGGGGTGTGGTCACGAAGGCCATTCACTTCCTGGGGGGCTCATGATCGCTTTGACAGACGCGAATAATTTCTATGTGTCCTGTGAGCGGGTGTTCAATCCCAGGCTGGAGGGCAAGCCGGTGGTGGTGCTCTCTAACAACGATGCCTGTGTCGTGGCCCGTTCCAATGAGGTCAAAGCCCTGGGGGTAAAGATGGGCACACCACTGTTTGAGCTGCGTTGGTCAGAGACCGGCCCAGGAGGGCCATCGCTGATTCAGCAGCATCAGATCCAGGTCTTCTCCAGCAACTATGCGCTCTATGGCGACCTGTCGCGGCGGGTGATGGCGGTGCTGGGGCAGTTCTCCCCCGAGGTTGAGGTGTACTCCATTGACGAGGCGTTCTTGGGTCTCGCGGGACAGGCCCATGAGATAGTGGCTCATCACATGCGGCTGATGGTGAAGCAGTGGACGGGCATTCCGGTTTCGGTCGGGGTAGCCACGACTAAAACGCTGGCCAAGATCGCCAATCATCAGGCTAAGCAGCAGGGGGGGGTCTGTGTGCTGTTTGAGCCAGCGCCGGTGCTGGCCCAGCTGCCGGTGTCGGACGTGTGGGGCATTGGGCGGCGGCTCACTCAACGTCTGGAGGCGCACGGCATCACTACGGCCCTGCACCTGCAACAGGCTGACCTGGCCCTGATCCGGCAGCTGCTCGGCATCGTTGGGGTCAGGACGGTGTTGGAGCTACGCGGGGTGGCCTGCTTGCCTCTGGAGCTATGTCCCCAGCCTCGAAAGAGCTGTTGTGTCTCGCGCGGCTTTGGGCGGCCTGTGGCATCTCTGGCGGAGCTGAAGCAGGCGATCGCCTCCTATGGAAGTACAGCTGCGGCTAAGCTCAGGCGCGATGGTCGGGTGGCTCAGTCTTTGCAGGTGTTCATTACCACCAACCGCTTTCGGCCCCAGGAACCGCAGTATGCCAATTCAGAGACGTTGGTGTTGCCTTACCCTACTCATGACACTCTGACGATCGTACAGGCGGCACTGGGGGCCGCTGAGCGCCTATACCAGCCTGGGTACAGCTACCAAAAGGCCGGGGTGTTATTGATGGAGCTCAGTGATGGGGCGATCTGCCAGGGCAGTTTGTTTGGGGATGAGACAAAGAGAGAAAGGGCGGGGCGGCTGATGGTGGCTGTGGACTCGCTCAATCGACGGTTTGGGGCCGGAACGGTACGTTGGGCGGCGGCAGGATTGCAGCAAGAATGGAAGATGAGGGCGGAGTGGCGTTGGCAAAGCCGCTCTGAAAGAGCATCGCCCAGGTTCACTACCCGCTGGGATGAGCTAGTGGTGGTGAAGTAGTTGGCGGGAATTGAGGGCGATCGCAACGAAGATTTCGGTAGCAGTGTTGCCGTTATCAACTCGCTGTCCTGTGGGAATTTGAGCCGTAAAAAGCCCCCGGTATAGACCAGGGGCTGAGGTGAAATTCTATGGGGCTATTCTACCCTTCACCCATGGCTCTACCCTCCTCCAGTCCGGGCTACGCCTAACTCAACCCAAAAAAACTCCAGGTTGACCGATATAGATCTATTGACTGCTATAATTAAACTCGTAGATGATGCCGCTCACTAACGTACCGTTCCGACAACAGCTATGGCCTCTCTATCTCAAACCTTCGATACCACCCGCGCTGAAATCGTCACGGCGATGGAGGCGCGCATCGAGAAGGGCGATCGCACTAAGCTCACCAAGAAAGAACTGGAGGAGTTGATCTCGATCCTCGTCGCCAAGCTGGTGGAGATGAATGCTATTGGCACTGACACGAAGGCGGCGATTGACCGGCTCTGTGCGGCGGAGCAGGCGCTTTTGGAGCGGGCCTATCCCCGCAGCAGTATCAATTCGGTCTATTTCCCTCGCTACACAAAAGCCATTAAATCCGCGATTGAGGCGGGACGCATTACCCTCAATGGCAAAAATTCCTACCCTCGACGGTGGACGAAGCGCAATCCGCTGCCAGGAGAGCCCAGCAGTGGTTCTGAGGAACGACACTACGCTTTAGACGGGTTCACCTACCCGATTGAGGTGCAGTCGCAGCTCAGAGCCGCTACCACCCAAAATGCCAATGCTCGTCAGGACGATCGCCAGCCCGTCGATCTTGATGCCTATATGGGCAAAATCAACGTCCTATTGGCCTCGAATGACCCGATCGACTTGATCATCGCGATCGCTGCTGTCACCGGGCGACGCCACACAGAGGTCGTTAGCCTCGGGCAGCTTCAACCCCATGTGGGCGAGATGGCGCAGCTCATTCCCCAGGGCCATCCCTACCTGCTGCACTTTACCGGGCAGCAGAAGGCGGCGAAGCCTGCCTACGATGTGCTGACCCTGGTGCCCGCGCAGGATGTCTTGCTGGCGATTGAAAAGCTCAGGGCTACCGCTGATATTCATGACCTGGCTGGGGTCGCCTCGGATGACCCCAGGATGGAGGCGCTCAACGCTCGGGTCAATCGTCGGGTCATCAAGGTGCTCGATGGGGTGCTGCCGACGCCTCAAGGGTTTACCAATATCTCTATTCATCGCTGCCGGGCGGTCTATGTGCCGATCGCACTCCACTACTTCTGCCCGGCCAATATGGCGGAGCAGCGGCTGGCGCAACACCTCCTCGGTCATGTGCTGCTTGATGACACGACCACGGGCAATGCGTCGGTGACAGGACATTACTACCAGTATTATCTGACTCGTAATGGGAAGCCACTCACGGCACGGGGGGTGAAGCTAGCGGCGAGTGGCCCCATTCCGCTGCCGCCTGATGAGCTGGATGCACCTATTGAACAACCTTTTACAGACACCGAAGGAGCACTGATTGTGGCTGATTCTCTTCCTGCAAAAACAACGTCTAGTCCGCAGGTGAATGGGGCTGGGGAGGGTGACCCGGTGTGGGCGACGATCTCTTCTCAGGCGGCGACGATCTCGACTCAGGCCCAAACCATCTCGGCTCAGGCGGCAACCATCGATCGCCTCGCTCGCGCAGGGGGCGGGGGGACTGGCGATGACTCGGAACTCAAGGCGTTGAAGGTTGAACATGCGCGACTGGTGGCGATGATTGAGGAGTTAAAGGCGATCGCTGATGACCCCAATCAGCTCCAGGCCGCCCAGCGCTTCTTTGCTTTCAACTTTGACCGCGAGGGTGAGGGACTCGATGACGGGGGGGAGGCGCAACCGGTGACTCCGCTGGTTACGCCATCGGCTACGACACGGGCTGCGTCTAGACCGGCTCGGACTAAGGATGAGGATGACGGCGACCACGACAAGGCCCAAGGGACTAAGCCTTATCAGCGCGGGGTGCGGCTGCTTGAACTCGCTCAGCTGTGGGCTCAGGAACATCCCGATGCGACAGTTAAGTTCTCGGGGGCCTTACTCAAGGCGGTCGGCGTTCATGCCGCCGCCATTAAGGCCATCACCACGGATCTTGAGGGTGACATTGAGGCCTTCAACAAGTCCCTCGGGGATGACTCTCTTAAAACCCACAACAAGGGCAGAACCGAGCCTTTCCTCAAATTCGCTGCCGAAAAACTCCAAAATGAAGGCCTATATCAACCCCGTAGCTAAACTACAGAAAAAATATAGGCAACTCACCTTGAATCGTGAGTTGCCCTTTGAAACCAGAAACTCATTTCTGGAACAAACACTTCATTAGCATTGCTATCCAATCAGGCGTCATCTTCATTGCCTTCATCATCCAGTTTAACCAAGTGAATGTGTTTATAGCCCAGCTTAATTTTGAACTCGTCGCCAGTCTTCAGCCCCATCTCTTGCGTATAGGCCGCGCCAATCACTATCTGGCCATTCTTGTGCACCGTTAGCGTGTAAGATGCTTCTCGGCCTCGACCCTCTGCAATCTTTTGGGGTTCAAGCTGAATGCCTTTGGCCGCCAGTAATGCATCGTAAAACTCGGCTAGAGCGACACGGGTTTGTCCATCTTTGCTAACGGTGTAATACCCGCATTCTCTAGCCAATTCCCGCTTGCTTAGGCCATCATTCTCTTTCACCTTGGCCAGAAGCGCTTTGCCTGTCAAGGCTTCTCTCTCTTTTACTGCCATAATTTAGAACGCCAAAAAATACAGGTCAAAATCCTAAACAATCCACAGGAAATAATTCCAGAGGCATTTAAAATTTCTTTCCTACTTTATCGAATAACTTGAATAAAAAGACAGAGGCTTTCATCCCCTATGGCTGGGATGGCGCGTTGCTCTAATCATCCTCTACGATTCCCAGCCAAATTTCAATTCGCTCTAGACGGCGATCTACCGTTCCTCCGCTGGCACGGACTTCGGTCAGGGCAGATTGAAACCCGCTGCCTCGGAAGATGAGGTACTGAAGCACTCCCATCACCGCTGTACCCATCAATAACCACACTACCGCTGCTCTCCACTGCGCGAGTTCAGTCCAGATCGACGTTCCGCTTCCGCTTCTTGGGTTGGCGCTGCGCTGAATCGACCGACACAGCGCCTGCAATTCCGCCTTGACCTCGGTTGCGCTCTGCGGATCGGTGTTTACCTGGCTCCCGAGTTTCTCCATCTCCACGATCAAGTTGGGTAGCGATGTGGCCAAGTTCGAGAATGGCCCTTCCGCCCGCTTCAACATCACTTCTGATGACACCAAGTATTGACTGAACCGTACCAAGTGTTCTCCGAGTGTCCTGTAGCCGCTGCTCACCTCGGATGTCTCTTGGGTGCGCACCTCCAGCAGCCGCGATAGGCTCTGCGTGATCTCCTGCCATTGATCTAAACTCACACGAATGTGGGCAACGTCCTGCTGGTGAACTCGCTCCAAGGCCTCCATCCGCAGCAGCAGTTCATGCAGAACGGTTTCAATACTGGCGATATCCTCAACGCTGTGCTGCCCCATTTACGCCGCCTCAACCACAGGGGCTGGTAGACCAAGCAATGGACCTGCGGCCTCGATCTGAGCCCGACCACGCCGAACAAACGACCGGGCCAACAGCTTGTCACCTAAGGGCAGGCTGTCAAGGGATGTGAAGGGGGTGTAGCTGGCTTGGATGGCCTTGAAGGTGGTATCGGCTAGTCGAGGCAACTCAATTTCTACCCCGCCATACTTCTTGACGCGCTTTCGTTCTTTCGACTCATCCCATAACGAAAATGAGTCTTTCAAGCCTTCAGTGGCAAAATACTGGTTCTTAACCACCACCCAGCGAACCGTGTCACCGCAAAAGTCGAGCATTCGGCTCATTGACTCTATCGGCGCGTAGCTGGTGCTAATCACACTAATTATCGTCACGCCATACCCCATCTCTCCACAGGCCGGGATGAGGTCAAAGACATCGATTTGCTCCCGCAATCGGGTGCTTGAGGCGGCAGGCATATCCAAAATCACCACGTCTGCGGGGCAGCGACGGGCCAATGCTGGCAGACGACTGGCCACTGAGGGATCCACTTCCCCTGACAGCAGCGTTACCAGTTTTTTACCGCCATCTAACGACAGGCAATCCACTGTCGGCACCGCAAAGCGTTCTGGATCAGCGTGGAACGATGAAAACTCTGGGTTCTCCTGGTCAGAGTCGATACCCACTACTTTCGCATCGGCTTGATCTAAGGTCGCATAGAGCAACCGGGCAAACAGGGTTTTACCCGTTCCACCTTTCGCGCCATTGATGATATTGACTGTTCTATTTGACATGGAATCAGCCCTCTAAACAGCAGATTGAATCTCTACAAGTGAACCGGCGGTATGAAGCCGGGTCGCCGGGGCACTTGAAATCCTCCCTCTTCAGTCGCTTTTTTTCTGCTTTTGCGGGGAGCAGCAACGGTGTCTTTTAGAATGTCAACAGCAGCCTCTGGCTTATCAACTACATCAACAGATTCAACTACAGGCAGTGGCTTAGCCACACTAGGCTTTCTCCTTCTTTTGCTCTTGCTATCTTTATTTTTCTTGCCGCCAGATTCAGCCTTAATTGCATAGTAGTAACTCCTCAAAGTGTATGAACTTATTGAAATTTTATGACCGGCAATAGCCTCAAAGGAATTCATCAAATGAGTCGCGGCAACAGCCCAGTTTTTCTCTGTCTTCCTAAAGAGAGTGATCTGCTTAAAACATGACTTAACAACGTCATAAACCGTCATGTCCTCAGTTTCGACAGTTTCAACCCTTAATTCTTGCGGCAAGTTGGCAGAAAAATGTTTACTGATTTTATCTCCAAGAGACTCTTCTGTAGTCATAAAACAACCCAATTCTTCAAACTTCTTTCGTTGACTTTTATAGACTCGTTCCATAGACTTCTTTAGACTTACTCCATAGATGCTTTTAGACCAACCTGATCGACTCTCCTGGGCTGGCTCTATAGACTCCTGTGGACTGCGCTAATTAACCTTCCCAGACTCGCTCCATAAACTCCTTCAAACTTATCCAATAGACTCCTCTATGCTGCCCTGATTAACTCTCCTGGACTGGCTCCATCAACTCCACTAGACTTACTCCATAAACACCTTTAGACTGCCCCGATCAACTTCTCTAGACTGGTTAAATAGACTCCTTTTAACTGCGCTAATCAACCTTTCCAGACTGGCTTAATAAACTCCGTTAGACTTATTCTATAGACGCCTTTAGACTGCCCTGATCGACTTCCCCAGACTGGCCATATAGACTCCTTATAACTGCGCTAATCGACCGTCATAGATTCTTTCCATGGACTTCTTTGGACTACCCTGATCGATTTCTCTAGACTGACCTTATAGACTTTTTTAGACTTTTCCATCGACTTTTTCGAAAGGGAGTTTTTTAGAGCAAGTTGTGGCTACACAAACACATTTCCATTCATTTATACTGGCAACCACAACAGAAAAGTTTCCCTATACTCTTCCTGCTCAGACCCTGGGACCACTCCTCCAAACTCACCTTGGATAGTAGCCTTCCAATATCTCCCCCATATCGCAAATCGATCTTTGGGAGCAAAGAATTATTAAGCATTCCCTGAACCAATCATGACCATCTCGCGCAATACCCGTATCGTCGTGTACGTCTCTGGGGCTGAGGCCAGGGCCATCAGGCGGGCGGCTCAACCAATACACCCGGCCACTTTCCTCCGAGACCTCGGCCTACGTCCGCCTCCAGCAACCGTTACCCATCGAGATGTCTATGCCCACCTCAGCCAATGGAACAAATTATTGGATCACCTCGGGCGACGATATGCCACAGTAGCGCCCCCCTCTCTACTCCAAGACTTGAGTGACCTGCGCCAGTCAATCCTAGAGACACAGCGCACCTTAATCACACCCACTCCTGAGGGCGAGGGCGATCATGCTCATCAAGATCGTTAAGGGCAGCAACGCCCACGGGCTTTGTTCTTATCTCCTTGACCCGGCTAAGGTCAGTAGCGCTAACCCAATCAGTGCCACCAATATGGCGTGGAGCAATCCAGAGGGTTTGGCTCGTGAATTTAATTGGGTAACGTCTCGCCCTCGACATCGCCAGGTGAAACACACCATGGCTCACCTAGCCGTCAGCCTCTCACCAGGGGAACACGTTACTTCAACTCAAATGGCCGACATCTCCCTGAAAATTTTAGACAGCATGGGCTACGGGAAGTGTCCTTTCTTTGTCACCCAGCATCACGACAAAGAGTCTGCCAATGGGGTGCAGCATTGGCACATTGCCACCACCACCATTGGCGTGGATGGAGGGTGGGTCAAGGACAGCTTTAGCAAACTCAAACTGCAATATCTGGCTCGACAGCTAGAGCAGGAGACGGGCCTCACACCTCTCTCGATTGCCCCACCAAGCCAGCGCCATAATCTCACCACTGGCGAATATCGACGCAAAGAACGCACCGGAGAAACGTTGCCCAAAGAAACGCTTTGGGATGAGATTGACCGTGCTACAAATGACCACCCCACCTTGGCTATGCTGGTGACCCGGCTCAAAGCTAGCGGGATTGAGGTTCACCTGCGCCAAGCTTCAGACCCTGGGGATGGGCCTGCCTTTATCGGTATTTCCTATGCTGTTGATGGCCATTCGTTTGCCGGTCGCTGCCTAGGGCCGGCTTACTCTATCAACGGTCTTCAGAAGCACCGACAGATTGAGTATCGTCCTGACCAAGATGCCGTACTGACTCAATTAATGGAAATGAATCAGGCCCAGTGTCAGCAGCATCTCACCGATTATGAGGCGCTTCAGCTACTCTGGAAGGCACGTTACGCTCATTATTCTAAGGTCGCCCAAGGTGGCTCTGGTGAGCCCCAGGGGAGACGATTAGATACCGACGTTGCCCAGTTGGCTGCCTCAGAAGGAGAATCCACTTTTTCCGTTGTGGGTATCCTTCGGCAGGGGCCAACGGCGCAAGCCCAACGCCTGAACCAGGGCCACTATGCGGCGCTGGAGTACTGCCAAGTGATCGCTCATCAACTGACTCAGTGCCAGAGTATCCCTGTATTTCAGTCAACACGAAAAACCCTAGAAATTGAGCTTTAGCTAAAGCTTTGATGGCTGCCAGTACGCTGCCGAGCTTTCCCATTCCGAGACTTTGGCCATGAGCACTTATGCTCTGTGCCAGTTGCGCTCAAAAGTGGACCATCTTTGGACTGTGCTGCCTTGTGCCAGTTGTCTCAAGCACTGATGCTGCCGTTCTACCCAAGCGTCGCAACCAAATCTCTCGATTGACATGAGTGCTTTGTGTAGAGAGGGTTTCCGCAGGAGATGCAGCTGCGGCATGGTTGCGGCGCGGGCAGCTACTCCAAAATTGTGGGCACAAAGTCCTTAATCATCTAACGGGCTGAGCACACCGCGCCCACCCCGATTTAGCACATGGGTGTAGATCATCGTAGTTTTCACATCCTTATGGCCTAGCAGTTCCTGCACGGTGCGAATGTCATAGCCATTTTGTAACAGATGGGTGGCAAAACTGTGGCGAAACGTATGACATCCAACCCGTTTCTGAATCCCTGCACACCTCACCGCTTGTTTGACCGCTTTTTGCAAACCGCTCTCGTGCAGGTGATAGCGAACAATAACCCCACTACGAGGATCCCGGCATCGGGTTGATGATGGGAAGACAAACTGCCAGATCCACTGGCGATCAGCATTGGGATATTTGTGAGCCAAGGCAAAGGGTAATGTCGTTGCCCCATAACCCAGCTCTAAATCCTGATGATGCAGGCGTTGTACACCACGAAGATGTTCCTGGAGGGGGGCTACGAGACGGCTCGGCAGCATCGTCACCCGGCTCTCGTGACCTTTTGCATCACGCACCACAATTTGATGTTGGGCAAAGTCTAAATCTTTAACTCGGAGCTGCATCGCCTCTCGTAAGCGCAGCCCACTGCCATAGAGGGTTTGAGCAATGAGTCGATGCACCCCCGTCATCTGCAAAAGGATCGAACGCACCTCGTCCTTGGTCAGCACTGTAGGCAGTTTACGAGATGGCTTTGCCCTAACGGCATCAATCCGCTCATCCAACGGCAGAAAAAGCACTGCCCGATACAAAAACAGCAGGGCACTTAAGGCCTGATTCTGCGTAGATGCAGCCACATGCTCTTGTACTGCTAGGTGGGTTAAGAATGCCTCAATCTCTGGTACCCCCATTTCATTGGGGTGCCGTTTGTTGTGAAACAGAATGTACCTACGGATCCACTGAACGTAGGACTGCTCCGTCCGGTAAGAATAATGTTTCAGCCGAATCGCATCGCGCACCTGGTCAAGCAAGCGCCTTGGTGGAGTTGAACCATCCATGAGTAACTCTGTACTAGCCATAAGGGAATCTTAAGTTGTCTGTCCCCCAGTCGCCAAGGATTTATACTGAAATCTTCCATCTAAGATTCCATATTCGGCATTTATGCTGAAACTTTTCTACCTAAGTTCCCTGTAGAGGTGTTTAGGCAGACAAATTTCCACCTAAGATCCCGTATGGGGGTATTAGGCAGAATTTTTCCCTCTAAGTAAGAGTTAGGCGTACAACCCAGAGTTGAGGTAAAGAGCTATAGCAATGGAAATGAAACCTCCTCCTCGATTAGTCGCCCTCGACACGCAAATTTTCGATAGCTATAACTTCAACTACAAATCACAAGTTTTTCAAACTTTAATCAAGCTTGTTCAGCAAGAAAAAGTAAAAATACTTCTAACTTCAATTACTCTGCATGAGGTAAGGGCACATATTACTGAAGGTGCTGAACTGGCTTCCAAGGCGATTGAGCAAGCCGTAAAAGATCTACGTACAAAACGCTTTAAGCCACAAGGAGATATAAAAAGGATCAAAATCGCTGCCAATTCTGACTCTTTATATGAATTCAAGAAAGCGGTTCAGGCTCTTGCGCCGAATTTTGAACAAATCAATCGAGAACTCCTAGAGCAACTTGAAAAATTTTTGACCGAAATAGATTTTGAAATGATCGAAGTTGATCAAGTTTCAGTTGCCCAGGTTTTTGAAAAATATTTTTCTAGTTCCCCGCCGTTTGGAGTGGGAAAGAAAAAGTACGAGTTTCCGGATGCTTTTGTGCTCCTCACTCTTCAGCAGGAGGCAGAAGATAGAAATAGAATAATCTATCTTGTTAGCGGAGATTCTGATTGGAAAAATTTTTGCTCTTCGAGCGAAGACCTCTCCTTAGTCGAAAAGCTTGATGAGTTACTTGAAATAATAATTCGGGAAACTGATTCAGACGAAGTTGATGTATGCTACGAGCTTTTTGACGACAAGCAAGATGAAATAAAAGGTTTTATAGAAGACCAATTCTCAAATTTAGATTTCTCAATCGATTTGTCTGGAAGTAGTTTGATTGAATGGGGAAGTGAAGAAGTCGAGGTCGAGGTTAATTCTATTGATATTATTAATTATTCACTGGTTAATATTAATGACTCTGATGAAGATCAACCTTCAGTCATATTTGAGGTGGTGGCAGAGGTAAACTATAATGCTAAAATAAGCTATGAAAGCTTGGAACTCGCGATTTATGATAGAGAAGATGATAAATATTATGGAGGAGAAACGATCAATACAGTCTTGACAGAATCTATTAAGTTGAGTGTGGAGGTCACGCTTATTTTATCTAGGGATAAAGACTACTCTTTATGCGATGCTGAAATAGACAATGTTGACATCGATCCGAATAATGCTTTAGGTGAAATAGTTATTGATACAGGTTTCGGGGATGATTATTACTAACTTTCAAAATTCATTAGGCTTTTGAGATGAGTGAAAAACAAAAATGGTGAATTAACGCCTAACACTTCGTTGGTGCGGACGGAACAGAGGTTATTAGTGAGTGTCCAACGTTGCCTGCCGCCGCACAACTTCACCGTTAGCTGGCTTTGTCTTCAGGTTAAAACGGTCTTGTGCAATTGTTTCTTGAGCTTCCAAATTCGGAATACACCTTGATAAATCTAATAGCTAGCCTAGAGAAAATCCAATGGCAGAACCCAAAGATCTTCAGCACATATAGCGGATCCTAGACGGGCGAGGTACGATCGAAGTAGAGGAAATGGAGAACAGCGCTACACTATCGCATTTCCGTTAGGAGGGCGTAATGAAAGCCTACTCACTTGATTTTCGAGAAAAGATAATTGATGCTCACTTTATGGAGGGGGTGTCGGTTCGCAAGTTGGCTAAACGGTTTGGGGTGGCGAAAAGTTTTGTCGAAAAGCTTCTGAAGCGACTTCGGGAAACGGGCGATATTCTACCTAAGCCCCATGGGGGTGGCCCTCAACCTAAACTCAATGGGGACCAACTCCAGCTTGTGAGAGCCTTAGTTGAGGCGGATAATGATGCGACCCTGGAGGAACTCTGCGACCAACTGGCCGCCGAAACGTCGATAACGATTAGTCGCTCGACCATGGGTCGGATGGTGCAAAAGCTGGAGCTTACCCGTAAAAAAAAGCGCTGCACGCCGCCGAGGCAGAGAGTCCACGGGTGCGACAAGCCCGAGTTGACTATTGGCAGGCCATCCGAGAGGTAGCTCCAGAAAATCTGGTGTTTATGGATGAGGCGGGGGTTAACTTAGCCATGGTTCGATTGTATGCCCGTGCTCCAAAAGGCCAGCGTGCCATCGGGGATCGCCCGGCTAACCGGGGAAAGAACGTGTCACTGGTCAATGCGCTGAGTTTGCGTGGCCCGATTGCACCGTTGACGATTCTTGGTGCGATGGATGGTTTGACCTTTGAGGCCTACATCATCCGTCGAGTTGCGCCCAACCTGTGGCCTGGGGCCGTGCTTGTCGTTGATAATAGCCCTACGCATATAGCCACCGAAGAGGTCAATGCTGCGCTTGAGGCGGTGGGTGCCCGACTCATGTTCTTATCACCCTATTCACCCGATTTCTCACCCATTGAACCGTTCTGGTCGAAGGTCAAGAACAGATTGAAGTCAGCTGGTGCGCGAACTTATCAAGCCTTAGAAAAAGCGATTGAATCTGCCTATCTTAAAGTTACCTCGGAGGACATTCGTAACTGGTTCACAAATGACTGCTACTGTACCTCATCCGATTGAGAACCGCTATAATTGATGAAGATTCGGAGAAGTGAAAGGGTTTCCTTATGTTTGCACAACTGCCAGAGCGGCGAATGCATTGGATTCGTTGGGTATTGACTGCGGGTTGGCTACTGATCGTTGCCTCCCTATTTTATGACCCGTGGACATCGGCGCTAACTATCCCTGACCACCCCTGGAGCCCACTGCGGCTGCCTGATGCCTGTGTACAGGTACAGGGAAAATGCCTCTCTGAGCAACCCTATCCGTTAGGAACAACCCTTTTTTGGGGAGCCATTGTGCCATCCGCCATTTTTATTTTGTTGGTGTTCGGACATGAGTTATGGCGGCGGATTTGTCCGCTCTCTTTTTTATCTCAAATTCCTCGCGCATTGGGATGGCAGCGACAGTTCAAACGAGAGAACAAAAAGACTGGCAAAACACGCTACGAGTTAGCGAAAGTTGAGCCGAATTCATGGCTGGGCCGAAACTATCCCTATGTGCAATTTGGCTGGTTGTTTTTAGGTTTATGTGGGCGAATCTTGTTTTTCAACGCCGATCGTCTAGTGCTAGCGGGCTGGTTATTATTTACCGTAGCAGCTGCGATCGCAGTAGGCTACTGGTATAGTGGCAAGTCCTGGTGTCAGTACTTCTGCCCAATGGCTCCTGTGCAAAGCATCTACAGTGAACCGGGGGGGTTATTAAGTAGCAAAGCCCATACCAGTGAGCAGCTCGTTACGCAATCGATGTGTCGTGTGGTGCTGCCGGATGGTAAAGAACAAAGTGCTTGCGTTGCCTGTCAAAATCCTTGCATTGATATTGATGCTGAACGTACTTATTGGAACAGTTTAAGCAAACCTGAAACCTCATTCCTACGCTATGGCTATGTCGGTTTAGTGATTGGCTACTTTGGCTATTACTATCTCTATGCCGGTAACTGGGACTATTACTTTTCTGGGGTGTGGGCACGGCAAACTGATCAACTCGCTTCGCTATTTGACCCTGGACTTTACCTGTTTGGGCAGACAATCGGTATCCCCAAACTGGTTGCGGTGCCGCTGGTGCTGGGAAGCTGTGCAGCGCTCGGGTATTGGGCAGGAAGGTGGGTCGAAAAACGCGCTAAAGCCTACAGTCGGCAACATCAGACAAATCTGTCGAGCGAGATAATTCGCCATCGTATCTTCAGCCTGTGTACCTATGGGATTTTCAATGTTTTCTTCATCTTTGGCGGTCGCCCTCTGGTGCTGCTGTTCCCCTGGTCGGTGCAATACCTCTACGACCTGGGTTTAGTCGCACTGAGTACCCTCTGGCTCTACAAAACCTGGCGGCGCAGCCCTGATCTTTATTCTCGTGAAAATCTAGCGAATCGATTCCGCAAGCAGTTAGAGAAATTGCAGCTTAATGTCGCACAGTTTTTAGAAGGGCGGTCGCTCAGCGACCTTAATACTCATGAAGTGTATGTATTAGCCAAAGTGCTTCCGGGTTTTACCCGCGAAAAACGACATCAGGCATACAAGGGAGTTGTTCGAGAAGCCTTAGAAGAAGGGTATGTAAACTACTCCAGTAGTCTGGAAGTTTTGCAGCAGATGCGTCAAGAGTTAGGCATTACGGATGACGAACACCGGATTGTACTGGAGGAATTGGGCATTGAAGATCCAGAGTTGCTCAATCCGGGTCGCAAACGCAGCTTAGAAAATCAGATACGTTTAAGCGGTTACCGCCAATCATTGGAGCGGTTAATGTTACTGCAACAGAAACAGATCGACCGCTCAGCATTTGAGCAACCATCATTTCAGAATTCAGCTGACATTCGTTCTCTGCGTCGTCAATATTCCATCACGCCACAGGAAGAAGAATGGATTCTGAGTGGATTTTCGGGCAATGCGAGTAGTGTCAAAAAAGCAGAGTTTCTGCTGGCACAACTCCCCGCATTGATCGACTGTTACCGCGCTCTGCATCAACCGATGCTGCACGAGCATCAAGCGGTATTAAACCTGCTCCAAGAAAACATTAGCCATAAGAAAGAGCTAATCGTGCGATCGCTTCTGCAAACCTTAGATCTGCTTCAGGCTGATCCGGTTGCTTTGACTCTGGCGCAATCATTACAACAGGCTTCACCTGCTATATTATGTGAGCTTTTAGAACAAGAAAGCTGGGATGACCGACTACCACCAGCAGTCTTGCAACGTTTGACCCAACCTGGAGAAACACCTGTTTCCTGTTCGCTAGAATTCTCCTCTCAGACAATTCTGGGACATCTAGAAGCCTTACTCCAGGATCAAAATCCAATGATTCAGGCAGCAGCGCTGTTTATCATTGCTCAATTAGATGCAGAACGTAGTCAGGCGGTCGCTCGCAACCATCGTCATCAATTCGGTTCTCGTCTTGTTCAAGAGACGATTGAGCAATTGCTGTCGCAGAAACCATCATCCACAGCACCCCCACCCTTGACAGAATTTCCAACGCTAGAGAAATTAGTTCATTTATTCAATAGTGACTTTTTCCACCGGATGCGGAGTGAAACGCTCATTGCCCTTGCGGATCGGGCAGAAACAAGAACCTACAGTGCAGGAGGCATGATTACAGAAGCAGGGGATACCTGTCGAGAGCTATTGCTTTTAATCGAAGGCGATGCCAAGGTTCACTATCAAACTGGATCTGAGATTCGGGTGGAACCACTGCATCCTGGACAAACATTAGACGAGCTAGAGGTTTTGGCCCATAGCAACTCAGAAAATACGATCATTGCAGCTAGCGAGAAGACACGCATTTTAGCTATATCAGTCAATGCTTTTGACGACCTGCTTGACGATGATCCTGATTTTGCTAGACGGGTTCTGGAATTGGAAAGTCGGCAGTTACAGCGATTCGTGCGATCGGTACAGCCCCTTTAGACTAATCGGTTATGTCTAACAAATTTCGTTCATCTGGTTATCACCCAATCCGGAAGCTCAAGGTGATCCTAGCGGGTCTTCATGTTGCGGTAGTCACCGATTTCAGCGTTGCTTATAAGGTAATCCTGTCGGTGCCCGTTTTAGTTGGTGCTTTCCTTTTTCGCCAATGGATAGATGTCGGTTTGATACTACTTGCAATGGGGCTAGTGCTTATTTCTGAATTGTTTAACAGCGCGATTGAAGTCCTGTGTGACTTTGTTGAGCCTCAACAGAATGATCGTATCCGGGTCACTAAAGATATTGCAGCGGCAGCGGCTGGCCTTAGTATCTTGGTATGGGCAGCCATTTTAGTCATTGAAAGTGTTCGCCTCTTTCAACTCCGGTAAAAGAAGACTATCCGTGGTCAGTCAGCTAACACGTCATGGTAGCTGACGACTGAGAGCAGCTTGTTTTATACCCAGGTGATCTGCTGTCCCTGCGTTTTGCTATTATCATGCCTCATCCCTCTAACAATGGGTTAGGCATCTTTTCATGCAAATAGGAGAGAATATGTCACTCTTTAAATTTGTTGCTGGGTTAGTCCTCCTGGTTTTGGGCGCAGATGCCTTAGTCAGGGGAGCTTCTCGATTAGCGGCAGCCATTGGCATTTCGTCGCTAGTAATCGGCCTAACGGTGGTCGCGTTCGGTACCAGTACACCCGAATTAGTAGTAAGCCTTCAAGCTGCGCTGTCGGGACAGGCGGGCATTGCGATGGGTAACGTGATCGGAAGTAATATCTTTAACGTCTTGTTCATTCTTGGACTGTCAGCGCTGATCGTGCCGCTCTCCGTGTCGCAACAGCTGATCCGGCTAGATGTCCCGCTGATGATAGGGCTGTCGGTTCTCATCTTTTTGATGTCGCTGGATGGACAGATCAGTCGGATAGATGGGTTGATCTTAGTTGCTGGTATTTTGACATATACTGGGTTTTTAATTCGCCAAAGCCGTCAAGATCAAGCCAAGGATCAATCTACTCAACTATCCGATGTTGCTCGACCTAGTAAAAGTAGTTGGGTGGCAAGTGTGATTTTAGTTATCGTTGGTCTAGGTTTACTAATTGTCGGCTCGCGCTGGTTGGTTGAAAGTTCAGTGTTATTTGCCCAGTATCTGGGTGTTAGCGAATTAGTCATCGGCTTGACTATTGTTGCGGCTGGTACGTCGCTGCCGGAGTTGGTTACCTCTGTCGTCGCAGCTATCCGGGGCGAACGCGATATCGCCGTTGGCAATGTCGTCGGTAGCAATATCTTCAATCTTTTGGCAGTACTGGGTTGTGCCAGTATCGTGGCATCTTCTGGAATTGATGTGTCGCCCGCGATTGTACGATTCGATCTTCCGGTTATGATCGCCGTTGCCTTTGCATGTTTACCGATTTTTTTTACGGGTGGCAGGATCAGTCGTCAGGAGGGGGCTTTATTGTTAGGGTACTACGTCGCCTACACGCTCTACCTGATACTGGCGGCAACGCACCACGATGCGCTACCGCAATTGAGTTGGGTAATGCTGTATTTCGTAGTGCCGCTAACTGTTGTCACCATTCTGATCGTTTCGCTGAAGGAATTACGAAGTAAAAGTAAAGGCAGATCGAGCTAAGTTCGCAGGCAGCGAGCGTCCAGTTTGAGCTATTCCCGCGAACTGCCAGCTAACACTGCGTGGCTGCGGACGGACGAAAGTTGCTGGTGTTGAGTTTGAGGAGATCTGCCGCCGCTACACTTTACCGTTCGACCGCTTAGATTATCGGTAGGAGCATGACTTGGAGGCTACCTGCAGGATGCGATCGCTTCAATCTTTTCTTGCTATCCTAAGTTGCTCAAGTGCTGAGTCAAAAAATCAATGAAGGTCTGAACTCGTAGTGAATGTCGGCGGTTGGGCAGGTAAAGGGCGTAGATGCCTGTATCGAGATTTGCTTGAGGATGAAACTGAAAATCGGTTAACACAGCTTGCAACCTGCCAGCCTGAATATCTTCACCGATCAACCAGGTCGGCATCAAAATTAGACCCGCACCATCCAGGCAAGCTTGACGCAACACTTCAGAATTATTCACGTTCAGGGAACCATTCACCTTGATTTCACAGACCTCCTCGTAGCGCTTGAACCGCCAAATTTCGTTCTCTATGGCGTAGGTAAAGCACAAACAATTGTGGTGGATCAAATCATCTGGATGAGTTGGGATGCCGTGCCGCTCGAAATAGGTTGGACTGCCGCATACTAAACGAGTATGAGATGCCAGTTTGCGGAGAATCAAGCGATCGCTAGAGCGATCGAGATTGCCAATGCGAATCACGAGATCGAGATCTTCTTCTACCAGGTTTGCCAACCCATCGCTCAAGCGCAGATCTAGCTTGACTTTTGGATACTGAGCCAGAAACTTACTCAGGAGTGGGGCAACATGAATTCGTCCAAATGCTACAGGCAAACTTACCCGCAAAATTCCGCGAGGAACATCGCCCTGCTCAGTCACAGAAAAATTTGCGGCTTCTACGTCTTGCAGAATCTGCACCGCTTTGTCGTAGTATTTGTGTCCTTGCGGTGTGAGGGTAATGCTGCGCGTCGAGCGATTGAGCAACTGCGTATTTAACATTCCTTCTAGGGCGTTTACTTGTCGTGTGACCGAAGAAACTGCCAAGTCTAGCTGACGAGCGGCTTCCGAGAAGCCCCCCGCTTCCACAACTTTGACAAATGATCGCATTGCTGCCAACTGATCCATACTCTATTTTTTGAGTTTTGCAAAAAACGCAAAGGTGTTTAGCGCTTCTGGTATATTAACATTCTTTTTGAATGCAATTAGAGTAGAGCAGTGAGTTACTCAAGCACTGCTTGCCAGGAGGAACCATGACATTGACGATCGCCATTACCTCAGATTTCATCTGTCCCTGGTGTTTAGTGGCAGAAACGCGATTGAATCGGGCAATTGAGCAATTAAATTCATCGGTTGAAATTCAGAAGATCTGGTTTCCATTCGAGCTAAACCCAGACATGCCCGAAGCTGGAATGGATCGCCAAACTTACCGCAGCCAGAAGTTTGGCAGTTGGGAATATTCGCAGGCACTTGATGCCAAAACGGTGCAGGCAACCCAAGCTGATGGCATCGGATTTCGCTACGACTTGATGACCGTTACCCCAAACACGCTGAAAGCCCATCGATTAACCTGGTTTGCGGGACAACAAGACAAAGCAACGGCAATGGCAGAACGGATTCTAGAGGCATATTTCACAGAAGGACAGAACATTGTCGAAGTTCAAGTCTTAGCGGATTTAGCGGCGGACGTGGGTCTAGATGCAGACGCAGCGAAGGCTTTTCTGTTATCAGATGCAGGAATTCGAGAGATCCGAGACTTGGAACAACAAGCAATCGCTCAAGGAATTCAGGGTGTTCCCCATATCCGTATTGGTCGAGAAGTTGTATCGGGTGCCCAATCTGTTGAAGTTTTTCTAAATGCCTTGCAAAATGCGACGGCTGAATTGTCACCTGCCTAAAGCACAATTCAATCCGATCGGTTGAATGACCAGAACAACAACGGAAATACCACTATGACTGATAATTCAGGCTTATCATACAATCCTCGTAGAGTCAAACTCTATGGACAACCTAATTCCGCTTCTGCTTACGAAATTCGAGATTTTCTCAACCGCAGCGTTGTTGAATTTGATTGGATTGAACTAACGAGCGATCAAGATTGCTCTCGCGAACTGAGTCTTCCAACATTGAGCGATATTCGCTTGCCGATGGTCGAATTTCCAGATGGCACTCAGCTCTTTGCTCCGACCGTTCGAGAGATTGCTGAACGACTGGGTTGGGTGACGCAACCCAAATTCAAAGAATATGATCTGTCAATTTATGGTGCAGGCCCTGCTGGCTTGAGTGCAGCCGTCTACGCTGCATCTGAGGGGCTACGCACTGTTTTAGTTGAACGTCATGCGGTAGGTGGACAAGCAGGCACCAGTTCCTTGATTGAGAATTATATGGGATTTCCAGAAGGGATTAGCGGTGCTGATCTAGCAGAACGCGCTCGCCAGCAAGCAGTCAAGTTTGGGATTGAACTGCTGCTCTTGCGAGAAGGGGTGAAATCAGAATTTCGCGACAATCGCATCTACACGGATATGGCAGATGGTAGCAAAATGGTTGCGCGAGCGAACATCTGCGCTACAGGGATTGAGTACCGACGGCTCAATCTTCCCAATGAAGACCAGTTTCTCAAAGTCGGATTGTTTTACGGTGCGGGTGCAAGTGAAGCCCCACTGTGTGGTGGCGAACATGTCTTTATTGTAGGTGGGGGTAACTCGGCAGGTCAGGCTGCTATGTACCTGTCACGCTATGCCGAAAAAGTCACCATGCTGATTCGTGGCGATACGCTAGCGGCGACCTTATCGCAGTACCTGGTTGAGCGCATTACCCAGAAAAGCAACATTGAAGTTCTCTTTCAAGCTCAGGTGACTGGGCTAGCAGGAGATACCTCGTTACAGCAAATAGAAGTAACCAATCATCGCGATCGCTCGATCCAGACAATCGATACTCGACGATTATTTGTTTGCATTGGTGGTGCGCCAAACACTGAATGGGCAAAGGATACTGCCATCATTCGGGATCAAGCAGGTTACTTAATCACTGGCTCAGATTTGCTGACTGAGGGTCGCCTACCGGAAGGCTGGACGCTCGATCGCGATCCATTTTTCTTGGAAACCAGTGTTCCTGGTTCCTTTGCAGCAGGAGATGTTCGGCATGGTTCTGTGAAACGGGTGGCTTCATCCGTGGGTGAAGGGGCAATGGCGGTCACATTTGTTCATAAGTATTTAGAGGAAATCGGATGAACACTATCAATAAACGTGCCCTTGTGATTGGTGGATCGTTGGCTGGGTTGTTCGCCGGAACTCTGCTGCGATCGATTGGTTGGCAGGTGGATATTTACGAGCGATCGCCCCATAATCTCGACAGTCGCGGCGGTGGAGTCGTGCTGCAACCGGATGTCGTCGAAGCGTTTCAACGCGCAGGAGTAGGGTATGAAGCCCCTTTAGGTGTGGTCGCGCACGAGCGATATTACTTAAAGCGAGATGGCAGCATTGCTCAACCCATGCCGATGCGTCAAACTTTAACCTCCTGGAACTTACTGTATGGTTCGATGCGGCGACATTTTCCGGCTGACCACTACCATCAAGGCAAACACCTAACTGAGATTCAGCAAGACGGGCTAGCGGTGACTGCGATGTTTGCCGATGGCACTCACGAAACAGGCGATCTACTCATAGGTGCGGATGGACCGACTTCAACCATTCGCCACTTGCTCTTGCCTGACTACATACCCCAATATGCTGGGTACGTTGCCTATCGCGGCTTAGTGGATGAATCAAAACTCGATCCTGCAACGGCAAAATTGTTGACCGAACGATTTGTATTCTATCAATTTCCAAATTCCCACATTCTGCAATATGTGATCCCAGGAGAGAATGAATCTTTGATTCCGGGGGAACGTCGCTTCAACTGGGTCTGGTATGTCAATTACAACCAAAAAACCGAATTGCCGGATATCCTGACCGATAAAAACGGTCAGCGGCGGGAGTATTCGATCGCCCCTGGAATGATCCATCCGACTGTGGAGCAAGCCATGCGATCGTATGCCGATCGCGTTTTAGCGCCCCCATTTCAAAAATTAGTGGCAGCAACCCCAGAACCCTTTGTCCAAGCTATTTTGGATCTTGGCGTACCGCAAATGGCATTCGGTCACGCCAGTGTTGCGGAGCAACCTCGCATTGCCCTGATTGGCGACGCGGCGTTTATTCCCCGTCCTCATACGGCTGCTAGCACTGCTAAGGCTGCTGCTAATGCGATCGCTTTAGTTGATGCTTTGGTTGACTCCAATCATGATGTACCCAAGGCACTAAAGGCATGGGAAGGCGATCAACTGGCGCTAGGAATGCGCCTCTGGAAATCGGGAGAGGCTTTGGGAGAGCGATCTCAATTTATGTACGGTGAAGGACGAACGGAGGGATAACCAATGAGAGGATGTTTGAAAAGTCCGACGGGGTCAAAAATCATGCCAACCGCCTGACCATGATACGGATCATGGCAAGGTAAATGAGGGTTTCCGACGTTTCCGGCAGCCGTTCGTAGTCCCGCACCAAGCGTCGGCATCCCATCAGCCACCCAAAGGTGCGTTCGACCACCCAGCGCTTCTTTAGCAGGACAAACCCTTTGGTTTGCTGCGGTCGTAAGACGACCTCGACGATCCAGCGGCAGGTATCCATCACCCACATCATGAAGGCGGGGCCACTAAAGCCTCCATCGGCCCAAATCAGGGTCAGACGCTTCATCGATGGGCCCATCTCTTTCACCCGAGACAGGACCTGCTTCCCGCCATCGCGTTCGGGCACACTGGCGGCAGTGACTAGCACTCGCAACACCAAGCCCAGGGTCTCGACGGTGATAAACCGTTTGCGACCGGTAATCATCTTGCCCGCATCGTAGCCCACGGCCTCATGAACCATCGCCGCACTTTTCACGCTTTGGCTATCAATCACGGCCTCTGACGGTTGAGGGTGGCGGTCTTGCTCGATGCGCACCCATTCCCGGAGATGGTCATGAATCCTGACCCAGGTGCCGCCCTTGCGCCAGTTGCGAAAGTAGGTGTACACCGTTGGCCACGGCGGAAAGTCTCCCGGTAACGCCCGCCATTGCACACCTTCGACCAATACATACAGGATGGCGTTGAGAATCTCCCACAAATCAACGCTCCGGGGTCGTCCACCGGGCTTGGCGGCGGGCAGTAAATCACTCAGAAGCTCGTACTGGTCTCGGGTTAAGTTGCTGGGGTAGTCTTTACTCATCGTCTCACTCCGGTGTTGCTGACATCCATCTGCAACCTATACGGAGTGAGCTTTTTTACTCAAGCCCTAACTTTTCAAACACCCTCTTAACCTGCTGAAGGTTTATAGGTTGAATAGTTGCCTCCCGGCGCAACTAGCCAAAACCATTACTAGTCCTAGCAATTCGAGAACTCGTTGCCTTAGCCCTGACCATCGACATTCTCTAGCCTGAGCCAGTAGAGCAGCACGAATAATTCTTCGTCTAGCAGCTCAGCCATGCGCGATCGCCCACCAAATTTTCCCGACAAGAATCCCTTGAGCCGCTCCATGGGCCATCCAAGCTGCCTTACGGTGGACTGTATGGCGGCATAGCATTCCTCGAAAGGGATTGGGATGGCAGTGTTTTTAATGTCTGGAGTCTGGGGAAAACTAAAATCTCCCCCCCGTACCCCCCCATCCGGAGGAAAAGAATTTTCCGAACCAGCCTCAGGGCCACCACACTTCATATCCCCCCCTGAGGTCTGTAACACTGGCTGATTGCAAGGGTTTTCAGCTTCGGCGATCGCGTTACTGATCCCCTCACGTTCACCATCTGTGGACTCTATCCCTTGGCCTGCAAGCGTTACAGATGTCTTTTCGGGATGCCATAGATCGGTATTCCGATAGAGGGTTTGCAAGCTGCTGTGTGCGGCATTGGCGATCGCGGCGGCAAAGCTTCTGATGCTCGGAAATTCGATACCTTTCAGGGCGGCTACGGCCTGGGCAATGCGATCGCGGGCGTCGAGCTGGCGCAGGGTATTCTCACCCCCTGGAATCCGCTGACTACGACGGGTACCGATCGGCCAGTAGTAGCCCTCGACCGACTTGGCCCAGTGCTTTGCCTTTGAGCGAATTTCGTTTTGATGTCGGCAATGCTCTTGAAATCCTGGCGATGCGATCGCCAACTCTACGATGCGGTCGATCAAGGCTGTGCCGGAGAGCCCCTCAAATACATGGCTCCGGGTAGCGATCGACTTCAATAGCCGATTCGTCTGCCCAAAGCCTGTCCAACCCTCCCGGATTTCGATGTCGAGGTCGTCTTTCCACTCTTGGGCCTGCGGAGATAGCGATCGCCGATTGGATTCTTGCTTGCGCGACTCTCTGGCATGAGGCGCTGAGAGCAACAGCATCTCCAGGTCTTGCCCCTGGGCTGCCCACTCCCATTGCTCAAAGAATGTCGAGAGAGAATCGCCCTGGGGTTCAAGGTCGTCGGTCATGAGCCAGCTGCCCGACTGGGGTTGCAGCGGCAGCCGGTGGCCGTTGTACTCCACAAATTGATCGACCCCGAAGGTTTTGGGGTTAGGGAACACCTCTAGATGTCCCTTCTCTACTATGAACCCTTGAGCCTTTAAGCATTGGGTGATAATGCAGGCCAGATCAAAGGTTTTGATGGTCTCGGGGATGGGGATATAGAGATGCAACCCGCCGCGATGGCTAGAGCGCACTAAGACCGTTCGATTCAGGCCAACGGTTTCGAGGGCACCTCGGATCTCTGCGATCGCAGAGGGTGTGCAGTAGCGTCCACCTGCGTCCAGGTCGAGCATCCCGTAACGGGTTGTATGACCAAAGCGAATTCCCACCAATACTGTGGGATCGTTCCATTGTTTCCAGAGCACTCGGGGGCGTAGCTGATGCTTTAGGGTGCGCCACCGGGCTGGAACAACGTTAGGGCTCTCTAGGGATTCCCAAAGATAGTCGCCAAATAAATTGATGAAATGCTGACCCACCTTGGAGTGGGGCAGAAGGACTGAGTCCGCCATTGGATTCTAGGATGTTTAGATGAGCTGATTTCCTGTGTGGCGAAGGAAAGCTCAACTAAAAATCCAGAAAGCGTTGCTACAAATCCAAGGTAGCTGCTATCATGATATCAGTTTAGATTCCTTCGCTTCCCTTTCTGTTTGGAGACGTCTGGGGCAAGGATATTGTTAAGACTCCTGATTTGCGGTCGGGGGTCTTAATTCTTTTAAATGGGTTCTACTTTTTTAACCTCAAGAAACTTTATCGAAAGTCTGAAGACTACTGAGATCTTACACGAAAACCCCTGATTTGATCCTTTACAAGAACATATATCAGTAGAGAAGGTTTGAATCTTGATCCCAACCCTTGATTCACTACGACGCCAGCAACCTTTGCACTTTCGGTAATTTTTAACAGAATAGCTGAATTTCCGTGTATTTTCGGAATATTCCATTTCTGCTGCATTTTACTGATGAACCCCAGGTACGGTCATCGAGTTGGGATTCGAGAGGCTCTACGCATGACACTCGAAAAATTCGAGGTTAATGCGCAGGAACTATCGGTGCGGGCACGCGTATCACCAGCCACTTTGTCAGAGTTTCGTAACGACCGCAGGGAGATAAACACCTCATCCTTGCAACGTATCCTAAATGAATTGGATCCCGAGGCTTTTGTATACTGGCTGGATATAATGCGAGAATCTGAGACCATGATCAGCACGGCTAAATCGGATCCATATCATGCTGAACTTCATTCAGATGCTCTTCTCGCTTTAGTAGACACCTATGCTAGGAGGTGCACCACCGATGAGCAACTGGCTCTGCTCCGTGTCATTTATTTAGCCTGTGACGCTAACCCCAACCTTAAATTAGACGAAGGTCAGTAGGGGCGTTGATGATTCGATTCAAAGGGATCGTTGGGCATACCCGTTCTTAGCGCCCCTTTGACAACCAATCTGCCGAGTTATTGTTGCCCTATGCAGCCATCATAGAGATTTGCTCCGCCGTAGGCACACGCATGACACCCAGGGTGGACGGATATCTTATGTCTCCAACGACTGAGACAGCTCCTCATTCAGGAAGACCACGACCAGAAACCATTCGTGCAAAAAGGTCGTCAGTAGTCAGTAACCGATAGGTTGAAACTCTGAGGTTCGCCTATTAGGTACTGAACAAGATTATGGACAGCATAGTAAATGCTTAATGGCACAACAAAGGTCAAAGCATTTATATTCTACCTATAGATATTTGCCTGGAAATGCGGAAACCCAATCTAGCAGGCCTGCTACACGAGATCTCACAACTGCCTGTAGCCGACCGACAGCGCCTCGTAGTTGAGCTAGTCCGTCAATGCAATCTATCCATTGTCGTTAGTCCAGAGCCAAGGGGCGATGCCCCCTTGAGAGTAGTGAATAGCTTAGATGCTACCTCTGTATTGTCGCTTGCTGTAGGGGACATCAATGAGTCATGCAGGTGTCACTCAGACGCAGAGCCAAGGCGCTAGAGCACGCTTAGCGCCTTAGCTCTGCCTTCTACGATCGCGCCTAAAACCTCTTGGAATTGAGCCGTACTACACTTCTGTGCATACTCCCTGATTCCCGACAGCACTAACAAGAGACGTGCATTTTCATCTACTGGCACACTTCCGTAGTGCCCTAGCAGTTGCAGCAGATGCGCCCTAGCCTCATCAGGGAGCGCTGTCCTAATCGCATCAATATCCGTAGTTCGCAAATCTGAAGAACCACTGAGGAACTTTGAAATGCTGCTCTCAGGAACACCAGACTTAGCCGACAGTTCAGAGGCCCGAATCGCATAGTCCTCCATTACTGCCCTGAGCACGTCCCGCAGAGGGATCACTCGTACATCTGTAGATGCCGCCATACTCAGCCTCATGTGCTAATTCACTACAGACTTCAATCATATCAACAATATATCCATGAGCACTTGTCATGACAACTTTGCAAGCAATAAATCCGGATTTATAAGCTGTAACTGCTCTTGGAGTGAGAGGCGATCGCAACGTTTAGCTGTCGGCGTGAAAAAGATAGCATAGGTTCAACTGCCTGCATTCTTACCAAAATGGCCCTACAGAATTCCCCAGCAAGGATTGATAAAAACCTACTGATCACTTGCTCTATCCTGGCCCTGGGTATTGGATGGCTAGTATTGATGCCATTGGGGCCATGGAGTGCCACCCGAGACCCAGCTCCGACTCATTACTTTGAGATAAGCGGGAAGCAGATTTTGCTAGAGACTGCTGTGACTGACCAGGAGAAGAGGCAGGGGTTGAAGGGACGCAGTAGCCTCCCCATGAACCGTGGCATGCTGTTCACGGTCAATCCTGAGCAAGACGTTCAACTGTGGATGGTTGGCGTTCGGTTTCCGCTGGATATGGTCTTTTTACATAACGGAAAAGTATCCGCTGTTCTTAGAGACGTGCCTCCTTGCTCCACATCCCCCGGTGATTGTCCGATTTATCCCTCGGGGGGCATTGTCGATAGTGTGATTGAGTTGGCCGCTGGGACTGCCGACTCTCTATCTCTAGCCGAAGGCAGCACGATCAAAATCCTTGAGCTGGATTAGCGTCTAAATTTTGCGCCGCTCATGTGATGACCAATCCACAAGCAATAAATCCGGATTTATAGGCTTTAACAGTTTTGGGGCGAGAGGCGATCGCAACCTTGAGCTAGGTTTAGCGTCTGAATTGTCAGTCGGGCATGTATGGCAGTTCCCAAGTAATAAATCCGGATTTATAAGCTGTAACCGTTCTTGGTAGGTGAGCCAGCGAAACCGCTGGTGCTGAGTTTAAACGTCCCTATGGGGGGCTTGGAATGCGATCGGGATATCCATGCGGCGACTGCCCGGATATTGCCCGACTTAGTTATTACCATGGCCGCAAATCACAAAGGAGACCAGAGCGAATGACCTCTGTACTGATTATTGAAGATGATGCGGATATGGCCGATACTATCCAGGCCTGTGTTCATGTGGCAGGCTACACCAGCTATCTGGCTGAAACGGGTGAGCAGGGGCTGGCGTTGTGCCCGCAGCTGGAGCCCGATATCATCGTTCTGGATTTGACGCTGCCCGATATGGATGGTATCGAGGTCTGTACCCATGTCCGGCGGCTGGAGCTGAGGCGCGACCCCTATATTCTGACGCTGACAGCGCGACGGGGGCAGACCGATGAAATTTTGGCCTTTTCCACCGGGGCCGATGACTACATGACTAAGCCCTTTAGCCCTGACATGTTAATCTTGCGGCTGCGGGCGCTGCTACGACGTGAGCTACGCCATATCGAAAATGCGGTCGGGGCCGATGCGGCACTGATTCGGCATCAATATCTGCGGCTACACCAGACACACAGGCACTGCAGTGTCCGGTCGTCGCTGACCGGCGATTGGGTTCCCCTGGAGCTAACGGCTTTGGAGTTTGATCTACTGGCAAAGCTGGTTCAACAGCCTGGACATGTCTACTCCAGGTCAGAGCTATTTAGGGAAATTTGGGGGCGAGAACATCCTGGAGATGAGCACAGTACAGTCGATTCTTGCGTCTTTAGACTGCGCAAAGAAATTCGTTTGAAACTGCAGGTGCCGGAGGGAGTAAACCCGTTGGTCAAAACTGCGCGGGGAGTGGGATACAAGTTTGAAGATTCGCTTGATTAAACAGACTAGGTGTACCCACTGCGATCGACAGGGTCTTCGCCCGCGCCATGGCTATTGACTCCAACGGCCTGGGGTCAGATAAACCCTTCATCGGGATGGACTTTCGGCGGATGGATCGCCACATTGGAGTACCTGGGGGTACCCCAAACAACTCTCTCTAAGCGGCTAATTCGAATTGAGGAGGTTGAGTGCCTACACCCCCTGTCTGGCAGTACTTTCAGGGTAATTCGAATTGAGGCGGAAGACGGAAACGACTACCTGCTCTTGAGGCTTCTGGCTGGGCCACCCTCGCTCAATATCGGGCTAAAAATCCAGGCCGATTAAAGAAGCCTGCCCGCGATGGATTGATCGACCTCCTCGCTTGGTTTATGGCTGAAGTGGGTCTACACGAGGGAGGGCAACCAGCAAGTTCAAAACTGGCTCACGCCGCGTGAGGCTTGGAGGTGCAGGAGAAAGATTCGAGGGGCTGCTACGGCCACTGGACAAACTATGTCTACCGAGGCCTCTTTGGTATGGATGCGGCGACCATGAAAGAAACCTGGACTTACTCGGTGCATGTAAACAGCCGCATTGCCTGCAACGCATAGGGTGCGATCGCCAAGGGCCGGTGTTTGACCATCCCTCAGAACTTCTCACCCTTTACTCAGGCACTTACACTAAAACTTACACAAAATAATCCTCGTAGACAAATAGGGCGTCAAGATAGGTTCGATTTATGCTGTGATCGCTGCCTCCGTTTTGCATTAGGAAGAGAGCGGTAGCGGCTGAAAACACTCGTGTCTGACTCCAGCCAGGGTTGCTTTCTAGGTAGGACTGCAACGCGTTGTGGAGGTCTTCGGAAATCTTGACCTGTAGTTGAATTGGTTTGAACAAATCAGCGAGGCATTCCCCCACCTCGGAACAGGTGGAGGGCAAGGAGCGGCGGGGTCTAGTCGTCATAGCCTTAATTCTCAATGTACTACTTGAGGATGGAGAGTGGAGCGCCGCCACCGGAGACTGCGCTAAACCCGTGCTTCCAAAAGACGGGCTTCCAGCTGAGGGGGACTCGCACCCGCCCCGCTTTCATCCCGACACTCGCCTTCGGCAGGGTGCGGGGCTTTCATGGAGAGCTAAAACGGTTCGATTCCTAGGTCAAGCGCCTGCTGGCACCATTGTTCGATGCTGTTCCGATCGCCCTGGGCCACCAACTCGGTAAACTTGGCTTGGAGAAGCTCTAGTTTGCTCCCCCCTGCGAAAGGTCCATAGGCCCAGATGCGGAGGTATTCCGCTAGCGTTGCCCGTTCGGTATCTTCCAAGTGCTCTTTAGTGAGCAAGAATTTTTCAACGACGGGGGCTAGATTGCCCGATACTTCGTCCCTCCAGTACACAAGGTTGCACATCGTTCCTACTTTCCCCATGTGATCTTCTGTGGTGCGTAATCATCTATTTCCACGTAAGGCCTCGGAGAATGCGATCGGCCTCTCGCACCCGTAACCCATCCGTCCACTTGGGGGGATCGGTGCCCTTCCCGGTGATCCCCAGTTGCAGCCTTGACTCCCCCGCCACAGGAAAGCTGCCCATCTGCTTTATGTAGGGCGCGACATCAATTGGCTCTGCCCAGGTTGTGGCGAACGTGATTCAGGTTGCAGAATCACTGGCAAGGGGCACCATCCTCGGCGAGGGCCTACTTCTCCAGATTCTGCTGCCGGAGCCGGTGAAACTTCTCCGCCGCACTGTCGGCATAGCTTTTAATGGACTCATAGCCTGCTTGGGGGCGAGTATCGTAGGCCAGCTCAGGATTGCCCGAGTACCACTCCGCCGCCACCCGCTTCACCGCCGTGTTCATATCGTGGCCCGCCTGAATCTGCCGCTGAAGCGCACTCTCCAACTTGACTCCCACGATCTGCTGCTGAATCTCGGGGTTCTGCAAAAACTCTTGGGGCGACACATCGCGGCCCAGCACGTCATAATCCCAGCCGCAGTTGCTCTTCGGCTTGCCGTCCCAGGAGCAATTGAGATTCTGCGGCATCACCTGCCCCAGGCCCAGCGCTCCCGTGTCAGGGTTGACGGCAGTATGATCCCCACCCGACTCCTTGGCGACGATCGCCTGGTAGAGCGAGATCGTATCCCCCAGCCGCTCATTGGGCTTGCGACCATTCAATGCCCAGACCAAGTACCCCTTCTGCGGAGCCTGGGCCACGCCGCCTTGTATCTGCTCCCAGTGCAGATGAGCGCCCGTGCTGCCGCCCGTGTTGCCCGTCTTCGCCACTACCGCCCCGGCGCGATGCTCACCCCCCTTGCAGTGGGACAGATGAGCCGCCCTAAAGGTGATCTCAGGGAACGCCGAACTGGTCATATCGGCTACAGTGCCATAGCCCTTGGGATCACTCCAGCAGCGCACCGACACCCGATCCCCGGCGTAGCCGATCGCATGAACCTGCACCCCCTCTGGCGTCGGCAAATCAATGCCCGAGTGCATCCGCATCTCCTGATGGATGGGATGCATCCGCAGGCCAAAGCCCGAGTTGACGGTGTAGCCCGCAATCACATCGCCCTTGCTGATCAGGGCCTTGAAGTCATCGTCGTAAAACCCAACGACTGCCTCCGCCACAGCGCTTACTTTCCTGAAGCGATCGCCCCAAGTTTCGTTGGTCTCTTTATCGACCATTACCCAGGTTGAGGTGGCGATCGCCCCCACGCAGCCCAGCTTGAGCACCAACTCGCCCGCCTGCATCGCCGTACCAATCACATAGCGCCAGGTGGGCGGCAACTCCGACCAATGGGGCTTGCAGTCCTTAACGGTTGAGTTCACTGTGGGTCACCTCCCCCTCCGACACCGTCACATCGAGGGCCAGGCCGTTGTCCAAAGCCCAGCGGTAGACCCCGTTACCCAATGCACAGGCAGGCTGCCCCAACCACTCCAGGGCGATCGATTCCGATTCCCCTACCAGCGCCTTGCGCAGCTCCGCCTTGGTGGCATCGAGGGTTACCGGGTCAGGGGCCACCGCCACGCAGGCTTGCAGACGAGCATCGCTGCCCTGTACCCTGGTCACCAGCTGCCAGGTCGCAGGCTGATGGGTGTTGACCCACGACCTCACCCCATAGATTGGGTTGTAGAACTGCCCCCGCCCTGGCTGTTTCAGGTCTAAAAACGCGACCCCGACGAATAACGCCGCCAGGGCCAGCAGATACCGGGTTCTGATTTGCCAGAACAGCATCGCTACTCTCCGACCTTCACCGCGCGAGTGTAGGGACGCGTTTCGATGGGCTGCCCCACCCGCTCTTCCCCGGTTAAGACCTTGTGGGCACTGCCCGCGATGCTCTGCGTCGGCACAACCAGCATCGCCCCGAAGTTAGTCCCGGCTACCACCGGATTCCAAATGTCGCCCCCGGCTTTGACCGCTGAACCCTGGAGGACATTTAGCCCTGCCGAGAGCACAAACAGCCCACCCCACACGCTGATGAATGCTCCCCCCATGGTCTGCAAAGGATGGTTCTTCAGGCAGCTCAGCGCTGCCCGAATGACTGGAAACACGCTCCAGGGATCGGTGCTGGGGGTGATGACAAAGATCGGCTTGCGCTTGCCGCTGGTGGCATCGAACCAGCCGCCATCCTGCACGTTAGAGCGCATGGCATTGCGCGGTGCGAGCTGAACGCCACTGCCTCGCCCCGGCGAACTGAGCTGAGGCGTGATGTCGATGATTTGCCCGTCGATAATCTCGGGGCCGTTGTTGCCGTTGGCGAGTTGATTGTTCTTAGAGCTAGTCATTAGGAATTTTTCTCAATGATGGATTTGATGCGGTCAAATAAATCACAGCCCTCCTGGTACTTGTGCCCCTGGTAGCCCAACACCTCCTTAATCACCTTCGAGCGCGACATCCCCTGGGCCAGGGCGTTGGTTACGGCGATGATCAGGGGCAGATCTGGCCCCTGGGAGGGCTTTTGAAACTCGGTTCGGTTTGTAACCGATTCGGCTGTATCGGTTGCTGTGCCGTGGTTACCGCGAGTTATGCCACCGGTTATCGAGGCCGAACTTAGTTCGGGCACTTCATAGGCCACCATTGGCAGCCATTCCTTGATTTCTGAGTGGTAGAAGACCGCCTGCTTAGGCGAGAACGATCGCTCAAAAATCACCTCATCCTCGATTGGCGGAATGCTGGTGTCAGACTTCCGTAGGCTCTCCAGATGGCTCTGGCTGCTGGGCGTCTGAATCGTGAGCAGGTCAAACGTGGCTCGCATCCCGCCGCTTACCCCGATATCGCCCACCAGTGACGACTGAGTAATCGCCCACAGCGCCCGGTCATCCGTCTCCCCCGACGACAGCTCCATGGTGAGCTGTGACTTTAGGAACCCCTCGTACCAGGTCTTAAAAGCCGTCTTCATCATCGCTAGCTCATCGATGATCAGCACCTTGGGCCGCTGGGGCAGCTGCCGCCAGGCGAAGATAAAGCGCTGCATCTGCTCACAGATGTCGTCGATGTCTTCCTTGGACTCCAACGAATCGGCCATGAACCCAAGCACGTTGTCGGCCTGCTCCCAATAGCCGTGCTCCTTGGGGTGATACTTGGGCTGAATCACCCACACCACCGCGCCCTGTTTCACCTGAGCCTGGCGGTAGGCATGGGCCACCGTCAGGCCTTTGCCAACCCGAGGGTTAGCCGAAATCAGCGTGGGCCGCATACGAGCCGCGAGGATGGCGGCAGGGTTGCCCACCCGAAAGGACTCAGTCGCTCCTGCAAAGGGCACCTGCCCGTTCCAGCTCTGGGGTTCTGGTTGAATTGGGGGACCTGCGATCGCTACCTTAGGCGGATCCCCCCCCAAGGCCCAGGTGACTCCACAGCCGACGGCCACAGCTCCAAACGCAATCGCCGCAGGCAGATAGGGATAGGTTTTCTCGTAGCGAATCTGAGCCCCGTTGGCGAAAGCTTCCAGGTCAGCGGGGGTGAGATTGCTGGCGGGCCGTTGCAGACCACAGAACAACCCCAAGGCAGCGGTCCCAATCGAGCCATAGAGCAAATAATGCTGCTTCATCGAACGCCCCTCCCGCACCACAACGCCACGACTCGAATGGCTGATAGCCCCAGTAGAAACAACCCCCAGCCCAGCAACAGCGCGATTAGGAGATCCGCCAGATGCGTTAAGACCACAATCAGGACGATGCCGGTCAGAGGGGCGACAACGGCGGTTTGGAGGATCTGCCCAGGCGTTGAGCGCCACAGCAGGAACCAGATGAAACGGGTGTAGTTAATCGCGGACTTCATGGGCCTGAACCTCTTCACTGAGGGAGTGTTGCCGGTCGTGGTACTGCACCAGGTTCTCGATCGCGACCACGGCCAGATTGGTCGGCGGGTCTTGGGGCAGCGCCGTCATCGAGCGAGCCACCTCCACGGCCTCGACTCGAAAGAGTGCCGCATTGGCCTGTCGCCAATCGCGATCGCCCTTGGCCGTATCCAACATCACCTGGGCATCGCGCTGGTAGCGGTTGAGGGGGCAAATGATCTGCTGCTGATAGCAGGGGTCAGTGGGCTTCAGGACGTCCTGTTCCGCCTGCTGGCGGTAGCGGTAGGCCTCATTGTTGAGCACCGACCGACCGACATCGGCCAACACCAAACGGCTATCTTCGTAGTTGCCCGAGAGCCGGTCTTGAGCTGCCGCCAACACGTTCTCGTAGTTAGGGGCGGGTTGCTCGCTCTGATAGGTGCCCTCGTCGCCAGTGCGGCCAGACTGAGCGAACGCGAAGGCAATGCCGGAGAGGGCCGCTACCGCGATGCCACCGGCAGCCCAGTAACGGCGGTTTTGCCACCAGGGAACGGGGGTTAGGTAGATGTTTTGAATGGGCGATGCACCGCCAACGACCTCGCGACGGTACGCGAGGGGGACGGCAGGGGGAGTGAATTTGGCTTCCATGATGGTTACAACCAGAGTTAGGGCGTTAACAGGATGAAAACGGCGGTTATCAGGGCTAAACCCCCTAACCAGCAGCGGTGGTATCGGGCGTGTCTACAACGACGCCCAACTCCTTTCCCACGGTTTGTTGCAGTTGCGCGTGGGTGGACAGGGCAGTGTTCATCTCGGTAACGGCCATCTCGTGGCCCAGCTGGCGACCCGACTCAGCCGCCATGCCCAGCAGGGCGTTCCTAAAACTGGCCTGATTGCCCTTAAACGCGCCCAGCGCCCGGGTGAGCTGCTGCTGTTGAATGTGGCGGCTGAGCTCGCTGTTGACGCCCCGAGTTGCCAACGGCGGAGGCGTGTAAACCGATAAACCACTGCCTAGAACCTCGACGTGCTGCGCAGGCGCGGTGGGCGGTTTATCAGGGATAAACAGAGTTTGAGCGATGCTGTCCTGTTCAGCCGGACTCAGCAGTGTGGGTAAACCCTTGCCCTGGGGAGTTCCCGAGATACCCAGGGCGGTCATCTTGCGCCCGATTTCGGTGTGGGAGACCCCACAGACCTCGGCAAACTTGCGAATCGATAGTGGTTGACGTTCCACGTCGTTACACCTCTTGGTTACAGCTCGAAACTTCGGTAAACCAATGCTTTAGGCAGTTTGGTGGAACCTGGTTGTTCCAGTTGCGTTCCACCAATGGTTACAGTGATAGCATAAAGCTATCTAATCAGCTATAAATAAGCTATCTTTGTGGGGAATAAGTTACGGAGTAGCTAGCCAGTAGTAGGATCAAGGCGAAATTTATGGTCGTTTCTGTGTCTAAGCGCTACTTCATCACGCTGCCCGATGGCATAGCCGATGCCCTTGATCGATGGGCAGAATCAGAACGCAATAAGCCCAGTACGTTGGCTGCGTTCTTGGTGGAGGCTGCCGTTAGGGAAGCCGATGGACAGGGCAAGATTCCCCCAGCAACAGTAGATGGCGACAAGTGAGCATTACTGTGACACGGTGAAACGTGCTATTGCCGACAGCAACGTCCATGCGATCACGGCATGCGCGGCTGTTGGGCCAGGTCAGATAAAGGCTTGGGCAGGGTGTGATCAAACTTGGTAACGGCCTCTCCCTGCCAGGCGTAGAGACCGCTTTGGATCTGGAGACAGGTACAGTGAGGCTCCAGCCGTGCTCAATTTTGATGAAGAGCAATTTGGCCAACAGCCTGTTGGTCAATTAGAGAACAGAGCTAATATTCGGGAGACTGCTTTTCCTCGTCCTCTATCTCTTCAATAGCAGTATTCAGTTCCAGCTCAAACTGTTCTACCGTAGGCAGGCTGCTCTGAATATCTGGGGGAAGTTCCCCCTGGGTTTGAAAGGTTGAAACGCCAATTGGCTGCTGCGTTCCTTGGAGCGCATACTCCACTATAGTTTTGTCTTTACTCCGGCAGAGAATAATGCCGATCGTCGGATCGTCGCGATCGCCCCGAAGTAGATTATCGACTGCAGCAACGTAGAAGCTCATTTGGCCTGAGTGCTGCGGTTCAAACTCGCGCATTTTGAGATCTACCACCACATAGCAGTGGAGCTTGACGTGGTAGAAAAGGATGTCGAGTCGGTACTCCTTGCCACTGACGACGAGGGGATACTGACTGCCCAGAAATGAGAAGCCCATGCCGAGTTCGAGGAGAAAGTCGCGGATATGGTCCACAAGGCCCCGCTCCAAATCGCGCTCTTGAGCCTCTTCTGCCAGGGTGAGGAAGTCGAAGTTGTCGGGTAGGAGGGCATACGTCGCCGCATCCCTCCCCCCAAAGAACC
>VFQR01000617.1_pt1 | contig 42646 bp, 45 predicted proteins | sample 3512321 | NCBI WGS metagenome assembly VFQR01 (sample SAMN10412374, study PRJNA504923) | tailings metagenome | isolation source: Relicate 3 Philex TSF1 revegetated site | place: Philippines: Tuba, Benguet | collected 2017-08-29 | reverse complement strand
GCCTTCGCCGCCTTCGACATCGAAGGCGTGGACCTCACCTATACGATCGCCGGCGGGGAGGGGACGTCGGCGAAGGAGATCATCGTGACGTCGAAGGGGCTTCCGAGGGAAGCGCGGACGATGGAGCTGTTTGGCGTGCGGGCTGAATAGCCGGACGCCCCGCGATGCACATCCCGCTGCGCCGAGTTCAGCCTGCATGCTCCGGGAATCGCTCGCGGGTGAAGCATTCCTGCTCGCACTGCGAAGACCTTCGGAAGGCAGGATTCCATTAGATGTCACAATCGGTTAACTTGCTGCACAACGGGGTGAGTAGCATGGCGCAGAAATCTGAGATCGAATGGACGGACGCAACGTGGAATCCCATGACCGGTTGCACGAAAATCGGTCCCGGTTGCGACAACTGTTACGCGGAACGCTTTGCCGAGCGCTGGCGCGGCGTTGTCGGCCATCCCTACGAACAGGGCTTTGATCTCAAGCTCTGGCCGCTTCGCCTCGAGCAACCCGCCCTGTGGAAGAAGCCTCGCATGATCTTCGTCAATTCGATGAGTGATCTCTTCCACAAAGACATCGATCGCAGTTTCATCGATCAAGTTTTCAACGTCATGGAGCGTGCAGACTGGCATGTCTACCAGGTGCTTACCAAGCGCAGTTCCCTCATGCGCCGCTATGTTCGATCGCGCTATGCAGGTGGGCCCGTACCGCGGCACATCTGGCTTGGTGTCTCCGTGGAAGATGCCGCGCATACCAGCCGCGTAGAGCATCTAAAAGCAGTCAATTCAGAGGCTCGCTTCATTTCATTCGAGCCCCTCTTGGGGCCGGTCGAGCAAGTAGATCTTCGAGGCATCGCTTGGGCAATCGTGGGTGGCGAAAGCGGTCCTGGCGCTCGACCAATGCAAGCCGACTGGGTGCGTCGGCTCCGCGACATCTGTGATCGCGATGATGTGGCGTTCTTCTTCAAGCAATGGGGCGGCGCCCGGCCAAAATCTGGGGGCAGACTGCTTGACGGAGAGGAGTGGAATGGGTTCCCATGGAATATAGTCCCCAAACCGATTATTGACGCGCTTCAACCCGGATCGATTGATGCCGCTTAGCGTAGAAAAATACAAAGGTCGAGAACAATCATTTATTAAGCACTTGTTCTTGAAGCAGTATCTAGAGAACGCAGCCTATAAGCTGTTCCAAGGGCGCGCGCCCGTCTTCAATTTCGTCGACGCCTTCGCCGGGCCATGGCGCAGTTCAGACTCGCAGTCGTTGTCAGATACATCGTTTGCGCTAGCGTTGAGAACACTTGAGGACGTCCGGCGTATTCTCGTTGGTCTGGGTCGCTCGAACCTCAAAGTCCGCTTCCGGTTTTGCGAGAGAAATCCGGATTCGTTCGCCAAATTACGAGCATATGCCGAGAGCAAAACGCATTTTGATATAAAGGTTTTTCACGGATCATTTGAGGATAATTTGGCCGGAATTCAGGAAGCATGCCAAGATATTCGCGATAGTTTCACCTTTACGTTCATCGACCCGACTGGTTGGAACGTCGACAGCGCTCCCATTTTCTCATTCTTGAAGGACCTACGCGGCGAGGTGCTTTTCAACTTTATGTCGGACCATGTGAACCGTCATGCGGGATGGGACGGGGTTGCTACGTCGGTCGGTCGCTTCCTTGCCGACCCTACCTGGCGGTCGGCCTTCGAGGCGCTTCCAAGCCTCTCCAATGAAGAGAAAATCCTAAGCCTCTTCAAGGCCAAGATGAAGGAAGCGGGCGCGGCTACACATCTGCCCGACTTTGTGATCCGGTTGCCCCGGCAGGATCGCATCAAGATGCGGCTTATCCTCGGTACCCACAACTCGCACGGTGTGGCGGTCTTTCGCCAGGTGCAAGCGAGTGTTGAAAAGGAAGCCATCCGCACTCGTCAGAACATCAGAGCGGTCGAAAGTGGCCAGCCGTCGCTGTTTTCCGACGAACAGATTATTGCTTTTGAGGCGAAGCGCGAAGGTGTCGGTTGCGCGGCAAACATAAACTTGGGGACTGAAGCACTGTTGGGGCTAGTGCGATCTAGACCTGGTATCGAGTTTGAGAGGGCCGCAACGTTGGTGATGGAACAGGTTCCGTTACGGGAAACCCATGTCAAGGATATTGCTGTGGCGCAGCGCAAAGAGGGCCGCCTTCATTTTGAATTACCCTCAGGACGGAGGAAACCTCAGGCCAGCACAATTCTGCATCCAGCCGATTGAGAAGCGCTTCTGCGACCAAGTGATGGGCGGCGGGGTGCGGCGCCCCCTCAAAAAAAACCTTACTTGCCAATAGCGTCAACAATGCCGCACCTCGGGCGTAACCCCCTGAGAATGGCTGCACTTAGGTTCCCGCCCCCAAGTCCAACGGGCGCGCGGATAACACCTTGGGCCTAGACAGGCGGAAGGAACACACCGTGAAAACTCCGTCTCCGCGGCATTGTCTACCCCGTTGACGTTGCACGCTTCTAGCGGTCCCCTAGGGAGCGCCAAAAGCGCTTGTTTCCACTCACCTGCGTTGTCGTTTGGCCGGTCCTTCGGGAAGGCCTTCGGTTGCGGAACCGGCTTGTCTGCCATCGCTCCTGCGTGTCCCACCGGTGACATCGGGTGCCCGCCGCGCATGAGCAATGCCGGTGACGGGCAGGGCAGCGGCCGCTATGGTTCCCGGCAACCTCACCCGATCGCGCGGCATCCCAGCGGCATGAGCAGATCCCGGTCCAGACCCGACCCGGCGCGAGCCTCCCGCCCGACGGCCGCCGACGGCCCGATCGCCAGGGCGAAGCTCCGCCTGCGCATCGTCTTCGACGGTGATGTCAGGCTTGGTCCCGGCAAGGCGGACCTTCTCGATGCCATCGGGCGCACCGGCTCCATCTCCGCGGCCGGGCGGGAGCTCGGCATGAGCTACAGGCGTTGCTGGCTCCTCGTCGACGAGGTGAATCGCCTGTTCAGCAGGCCTGTGGTGCTGGCCTCGGCCGGTGGAGCCCATGGCGGCGGGGCTCAACTGACGGACTTCGGCCGGGCGCTGGTGTCAGCCTATCGGCGCGTGGAGGAGCGGGCGAGGGCGGCCGTCCGCGAGGAGTTCGCACCCTTCGAGAGCGACCTGATCGCCGGAGACGATCACCCGGAGTGATGACTGACGGCGCGCTGCGCCGGCAGGCCACGCTCGTCGATGGACACCGCCTTCACAAGGGCCTGCACCTCACCCCCGGGGGCGAGCCCCAGGCTGTCGGCGGCGAGCCGCGTGACCGAGGCCTTCACCACGTCGCCGCCCGGGAGGGCGACCGACACCAGCACGAAGGGGCCGCCATCCCCGTCGATGCGCGCCACACGGCCGGAGAGGGTCGTCCGCACGCTCACATGGCCGGGACTGCCGACCGCCAGGGTGACGCCGGTCGCCCTGACGACGATGCGAACCTCGTCGTTCGCGCTGATGATGCCCGGGACGACGATGTCGCCGGCCGGGTGCGCGAGCAGGGTCACGCCATAAGCGGGGAGTGGCTCCTTCACCCTCGCCGTGAGGATGGACACGGTCTCGAACCGCTCTGATCCTGTCTGGCCCGGTTGCCCTGTAAGCACCTCTGCCGGTGTTCCCGTCGCGACGACCTGTCCCCGTTCGAGGCGGATGACGCGGGAGGCGAGGCGCGCCACTTCCTCGATCGCGTGGCTGACATAGATGATCGGGATGGCGAATTCGTCGCGCAGGCGTTCGATGAAGGGGAGGATCTCCAGCTTGCGGTCTGCATCGAGCGCTGCCAGCGGTTCGTCCATCAGCAGCAGGCGCGGGCTGGTCAGCAGGGCGCGGCCGATGGCCACCCTCTGGCGTTCGCCTCCTGACAGGGTTGCAGGGCTGCGCTCGAGAAGATGGCCAATACCGAGCACCTCGACGACGGGATCGAGCGCGATGCGCCGCTCCGCCCGGGGCGTGAACCAGCGGCCGTAGGTCAGGTTGCCCCTGACCGACAGGTGCGGGAGGAGCAGCGCATCCTGGAAGACGAGGCCGATCCTGCGGCGGTGGGGCCTCACGAAGAGGCGCGTGCTGGTATCGACGAGCGTCGTGTCGCCGATGGTGATGCGTCCTTCGTCGGCGGCCTCAAGTCCTGCCAGCAGGCGAATGGCGGTGGTCTTGCCGCATCCCGAGGGTCCGAAGAGCGCGGTGATGCCGCTCTCGGTCTCGAAACCGGCGTCGAAGGTGAAGTCCTTTCGGCTCAGTCGACAGGCAAAGCGGATCATTCGAATCGCGCCACGCGTCCCGAACTGCGCCGGGCCAGCCATTCGGACGCGATTAGGGCGGCCAGAGCGATGCCGACCGCGATCAGTGACAGGCGGAGGGCTCCGGCGTCGCCGTCGGGAACCTGCGTGTAGTTGTAGATCGCCGCGGGGATGGTCTGGGTCTCGCCAGGGATGTTCGACACGAAGGTGATCGTGGCGCCGAACTCGCCGAGGGCCTTGGCGAAGCAGAGGACCGCCCCGGCGATGATGCCTGGCATGGCGAGCGGCAGGGTCACTGTCAGGAAGACCCAGGCGGGTGAGGCGCCGAGGGTACCTGCGGCCTGTTCCAGGCGCTCGTCGATTCCCTCGATGGTAAGGCGGATGGCGCGCACCATCAGGGGAAAGCCCATGACGGCGCAGGCGAGCGCCGCGCCGGTCCAGCGGAAGGCGAGGACGATCCCGAGGTTCGCTTCGAGCCAGGCTCCGATCGGGCCGCGACGGCCGAACAGGATGAGAAGAGCATAGCCGGTCACCACCGGCGGGAGCACGAGCGGCAGATAGACAAGGCCGTCGATCAGCGCCTTGCCGCGGAACCGCGCGCGGGCGAGCAACAGTGCCGTGAGGACGCCCAGCGGCAGGCTCGCAAGGGTCGCAACGCTCGCGACCCGCAGGCTGAGGACGACTGCGTTCCACTCCGCGTCCGACAGGCGAACCCATTCCACGGCCACGATTCTCCCGATTCCGACACGTCACCCTATCTCAGGATGGAGAATCCCTGGCTTTCGAAGATCCGCACGGCGGGCGGAGAGGAGAGATAGGCCAGGAAGGCGGCGGCGTCCGCATGGGTCGAGCCGGCGGTCATCGCGAAGGGATAGTGAATGGGTTGATGGCTCGACGGGGGAAAGGTGCCGACGACCCTGACCTTCGGATCCGACCGCGCATCGGTGGAATAGACGATCCCGAAGCGCGCCTCGCCTCGCGACACCAGGGCGAGGGCTGCGCGGACGTTGTCGGCTCCTGCGATCCGTGGCCCCACCTCACTCCAGACGCCGAGCGCGGTGAGGGCTGCCTGGGCATAGCGGCCGACGGGGACCGACTGGGGATTGCCGGTGGCGAGGCGCGAATCGCCGATGGCCGCCGCGAGCGGAAAGCCCGGACCGATCGCGAGCCGGGTTGCCGGCCGGTCCGCCGGCTCAATGAGAACGAGCGTGTTGGCCAGCAACGTTCTCCGCGTCTCGACCCTGATCAGATTGCGCTGCTGGGACCAGTCCATCCAGTCGAGATCGGCGGAGGCGAAGAGGTCTGCCGGCGCCCCTTGCTCCAGCTGTCGTGCCAGCGCCGATGACGCTGCGAAGGAGAAGGTTACACGCTTCCCGGTCTCCTTCTGCCACTCGGCGGCGATGGCATTGAGCGCTGTCTGCAGGCTCGCGGCGGCGAAGACGACGACTGGTCGAGTGTCCTGGGCACGCGCCGGCGTTCCGGCTGTGACGAGGACGGCGACCAGGAGAAGAAGCCGGCGGAAGATGGATGGCATGGCGCCCAATGTTCTGTCGTTATGTTTTGTTGTATATAATGCAGACTAGGCATCGATGATCAATCGGCGAGTTTGGCGCGTCAGGCGATCGGTTTCAGGCAGTGATATCCGTACGTTATTCCTGACGAAATATCATTGTTCCGCACGGTCGGCCTGTTTCAGACCTTGCGCTCGTTGAGGCCGCGAGAGAGCCTGCCATCGCTCGCAACTCGAAGGCCGCGCCTGTGTGAGGCGGCGCCTAGCGATGACCGTTGCCGGGGATGATCGGCTGGGAACAGTTGCGGTGACCTGCCTCGATGCAGGCGAGCGTTCGCGATGTCGCCCGAAGTTCGATCATCACGTAGTAGGCGGCAAGGCCGAGAACCGCCACGATGGCTGCCGCGATGACGTTCTGGCGCATCCTGACGCGCTCGTCCCAGGCATTGAAGCCCGGGCGCTCCGGCGCCTGCCGGCCGTGCTCCACGCTCCACGTCGGCGGCCGCCGAAGCAGCGCCGGCCGCGTGTCGGCCTCTTTCCTGTCGTCGCCACCCATCGGCCGAGCCTTTGCCGTCGCGGGAGCCCGCAGGACCGCGCGCAAGGCGGCGGGCTGCAGGACCTTGCAATCATAGCGTGACTGTCGACAAAGGTCGAACGATCGGGAATCACGGGTTGGCGAGACCGGCCCGATGTGGCAAGCGACGTTGGGTCATGGCCATGCCCACGGGCCCGCTCCGTGACGCTGGAGGTCGCCATCACACCTGTCCGCAAGCGCCGCACCTATCTCCTGACGGGCTATGAGCCGCTGCCGCCATCGGCGCATCACCATCGGTTTGCGCGCGAGATCGGGCGTTTCGAGAAGACGTGGTCGTTGTCGGCGGTCGTCAGCCCGATGGTGCAGGCGGAAGGAAGCTCCGTCGCCTCCTGGGCGACGACCGTCTCGGGCCCCGACTTCTCCGTCGACACCGACGTGCGCCTGCTGCGCTGGGACGACATCGTGGCGCATGACATGGAACTGCCGGTCTGGCGGCGGCTGCCCCGCTATCTCTCCGCGGCCGCGGACATCGTGCTTTCGGGGACATTCTTCCGCTATGCCGCGGCCTACTGGCGCTATTCGCTGTTCGCCGGCTATCCCCTCGTCCTTCTGGTGTTGTTCGGCCTTCTGGGCTGGGGCGGCGCGGTTCTCTGGGGCCAGTTTGCACCGGTCGACGGCGCATGGATCCGTCTGGCCGTCGCCTCAGCCGTCTTCGCCGGACTGATGAAGCTCGCGGGCGGTCGCCTCCACATGGACTACATGCTGAGCGACTGGGTGTTCGCGCGCGACATGATGCGCGAGCGCCGCAGGGGCATCCCCGAACGCGCCGCCGTCTTCGCCCGCGAGATCGCCGGGGGAGTCAGGGCCGGCGACGTCGACGAGGTGGTGGTGGTCGCCCACAGCCTCGGTGCCGTGTGGATGCTCCACGCCGTGGCCCTTGCCCTGCGCGACGAGCCGGGGCTGGCGCGCGGGGCAGTGCCGCTCGGCCTGGCCGGCGTGGGCTCGTCGACACTGAAGATCGCGCTCCATCCTGCCGCGGGCTGGTTGCGCGACGCAGTCCAACGCGTCGCTGACGAACCCGCCATCACCTGGGCGGAGTACGACAGCCATGTCGACTTCATCTGCTTCTACAAGAACAACACGGTCGATGCGCTCGGCCTGACGGCGGCGAGCAAGCCGCTCCGCCAGTCCATTCGCCTCTCGCGCATGCTCTCGCCCGAGACCTGGCGTCGCTTCCGCGGCAATCTGCTGCGCATCCATCGCCAGTATGTCATGGGCAACGAGCAGCGATACGCCTATGATTTCCATATGATCGCCTGCGGACCCTTCCGCTTCGCCGATATCGTCCGGCACGGACAGGCGCTGCCCGAGGCGCTGGGGCCGGATGGATCGCTCAGCCGGGCGTCCGGGCCGTTTCCGCCCGCCAATGAGGACCTTTCCCGACCATGACGCGCCAACTCGCCCAGATCATCTTCCTGATCGGTGTCGTCGGCTGGGGTGCGATCCGCATTCCCCACGAGGTCAAGAACAAGCGCAAGAACCGCATCGACGTCAGCGCCGTCGACCGGCAGGAGCGCATCCTGCTGATGATCTCGCTGACCGGCCTCGGCATCGTCCCGATCGCTTACTGCCTGCTGCCGCGCTTCGGCTTCCTGACCTTCGCCGACTACGGCTTCTCTCCGGTCCAGGCGTGGGTCGGCGCCCTCGTCTTCGTCCTGTCCCTGGCCCTGTTCCTGGCGACGCACCGCCAGCTCGGGCGCAACTGGTCGCAGACCCTCGAACTGCGCGAGGGCCACACCCTCGTCACCCATGGTGTCTACCGGCTGGTGCGGCACCCGATGTACTCGGCCTTCTTCCTCTGGGCGCTCGCCCAGGCGCTGTTGCTGCAGAACTGGATCGCCGGCCCGGCCGGTTTCATCGGTTTCGGCCTGCTCTATGCCTTCCGTGTGGGACGCGAGGAGGAACTGATGAGGTCGGCCTTCGGCAGGGACTATGCGGACTACGAGGCCCGCACGAAGCGGATCGTTCCCTTCATTCACTGACTCTTCACCAGGCTTGCCGTTCTTTCGACAAGGGTCGGTGCCAGAGTGCCGGACATCGGCCGCGTGTTGGCAGGATCGGTGTTCATGCGTGCGTACTCTTCGGCCCGACTGGGCGTCGTCGTGGTGGCGACCCTGCTCGCGGGCTGCCAGGCCATCGAGATGATCGGCCCATCCAGCGCGGTTTCCCGGTCGCTGCCGGCGCACTCCTCTCCCCGCCAGATGGTCGATGCGACGCTGCCGCGGGTCTATCTGATGCGGGGCCTCGCCCAGACCGTGTCCGAGGGGGTCGATCACCTCTCGGCCAAACTCACGGCACGCGGCTATGCCGCCAGCGTCCACGCCTATGGAGACTGGCCGCAGATCGCGAATGCCATTCTCGCCGACCAGCGCCGGTCCGGCGGGACAAGCCGAGCCGTGGTTGTCGGCCACTCCCTCGGCGCCAATTCGGTTGTCGCACTGGTGAATGCGCTGGCGGAGCGAAACACGGAGATCGACCTCGCCGTCACGTTCGATCCGACCGTCGATCTGCAGGTCGTCGGTGGAGTTCGCCGCTTCATCAACTTCTACCAGTCCGACAACGGCTGGGGTCGCATGGTCCGGACCTCGGCGGCCATGGCGGAGCGGGTCGAGAACATCGACCTCAGGGCCATGGTGCATCTGACCCATTTCAACATCGATCGTGACGCGCAGGTTCACGACCGGGTGATCGCGGCGATTTCGGCGATTCCGCCTGCAGGCCAGAGGCCCGCTCCGGTGACGCGACAGGGAAGATGAGCTGGTCGGTCGACCGGCGCGGCATTCCCGCAACAGTCGCGGCGGCAATACCTCCGCCATGCCCGGCCCGATGCCGATGGCGTTGACAGGTTCCCGGCGAAATCTTCAGTCTGGATTAACCACGTTGGGTCAGTTTGCCGGTTGCGCGCGCACGGAACACGGGTGGCGCTGCAGCGTTAAGACTGGGTTTTTTGGGCTGAGGTTGGCAATGGGCATGTCATCGCGCGCCGGCGTGCTGGCTCTGGTGTTTTCGGGTGTCTTGCTGGCTGGCTGTCAGACGACGGCGCAGACGAGCGGCGAGGGTGGGGCTGCGGTGCAGATGGCGCGGGACGCCATGGCCCGCGGCGATCTCATGACATCGGCGCGCGGCGCGGCGGCCCAGGCGGCCGCACCCCGCATCTACCTCATCCGTGGCCTCGCCAACGTCTTCTCCCAGGGGATGGATGACCTCGCGGCGAAGCTGCGCCAGCGCGGCTACAACGCCACGGTCCACGAATACGGGTCCTGGAACGTCATCGCGGCCGAGATCGTCGGCAACCAGAAGGCCTCGGGCGGTCGGCATCGTGCCGTGGTGATCGGCCATTCGCTCGGCGCCAACGCCGTCACCGACATCGCCAACGAGGTGGGGCGGCAGGGCGCCACCGTGGCTCTGGCGGTTGCCTTCGATCCGACCGTGCGCCAGCAGCTCGCCGGCGGCGCCCAGCGTTACGTCAACTTCTTCCAGTCCAACAACGGCTGGGGCGCCTCGATCGCCGCGGCGCCGGGCTATCGCGGCCGCCTCGAGAACATTGATCTCAGGCAGCAGGGCAGCCTGTCGCACTTCAACATCGAGAAGGACCCGACGCTGCACGCACGGGTCATCGGCTGGATCGCCCAGGCGGTCGGCAACGGCGGGCGGCGTGTCGCCTCCCGCTAGGACGACGGTTCACGCCGCAGCGCGCTGATAGTCCTTGATGTCCGCGAAGGTGATCCCCGGCGCACGCTCCTCCTCGTAGCGGAGCGAGAAGGCGCTGGAGGCCATGTAAACCGGCGCCCCATCGAGATCCCGGGCCATGGACGACCCATGGCTCTCGATGAAGGCGTTCAGCTTCACCGGATCATCTGACGTGATCCAGCGGCAGACCGAGAACTGGCAGGGGTCGAAATCGACCGGGAGGGTGTACTCCGCCGCCAGTCGCTCCTTCAGCACGTCGAGCTGCAGGGCGCCGACGACGCCGACGATGGCCGGCGAGCCATCGTGGGGAATGAAGAGCTGGACGACGCCCTCCTCGCCCATCTGCTGCAGCGCCTCGCGCAGCTTCTTCGCCTTCATCGCGTCCTTCAGCTTGACGCGGCGGAGCTGCTCCGGGGCAAAGCTTGGCACGCCCTTGAAGACGATATCTTCGCCGTCGGTCAGCGTGTCGCCGATACGCAGGGTGCCGTGGTTGGGGATGCCGACGATGTCGCCGGCATAGGCCTCCTCGGCAAGCTGGCGGTCCTTGGCGAAGAAGAACTGCGGCGCATTGAGCGGCATGGGCTTGCCCGTGCGCACCAGCTTGGCCTTCATGCCGCGCGTCAGCCTGCCGGAACAGACGCGCAGGAAGGCGATGCGGTCGCGATGGTTCGGGTCCATGTTCGCCTGGATCTTGAAGACGAAGCCGCTCATCTTCGGCTCGTCGGCAAGCACGGTGCGCGTCTCGGCCACCTGGGCGCGTGGCGGCGGCGCATAGGCGATCAGCGCGTCGATCAGGTCCTGGACGCCGAAGGTGCGCAGGGCCGAGCCGAAATAGACCGGCGTCATGTGGCCCTCGCGATAGGCGTTGAGGTCGAAAGGCTTGGCGCCTTCCTTGGCCAGCAGCGCGCTCTCGCGCCAGGCTTCGGTGCCGACCGGCAGCATCTCGTCGAAGATGGCAGCCTCGGGTCCGTTGACCTTGATCGGCTCCTCGTCGCGGTCGATGCGGCGCACGTGGTTGTGGACGAGGTCGTACGTGCCGGCGAATTCGCGGCCCACCCCGATCGGCCAGGTCATCGGAACCGTGTCGAGGGCGAGGGCCTTCTCGACATCATCCATCAGGTCGAAGGGGTCGCGGCTCTCGCGGTCCATCTTGTTGACGAAGGTGATGATCGGGATGTCGCGCAGGCGACAGACCTCGACCAGCTTGCGCGTGCGGTCCTCGACGCCCTTGGCGCCGTCGATGACCATGATGGCGGAATCGACGGCTGTGAGGGTGCGGTAGGTGTCCTCGGAGAAGTCCTCGTGGCCCGGCGTGTCCAGCAGGTTGAAGACACAGCCGCCATATTCGAAGGTCATTACCGAGGTGACGACGGAGATGCCGCGCTGGCGCTCGATGGCCATCCAGTCCGAAGACGTCTGGCGGCGGCCCTGCTTGGCCCTCACTTCGCCGGCGAGCTGGATGGCGCCGCCGAACAGAAGCAGCTTCTCCGTCAGCGTGGTCTTGCCAGCGTCGGGGTGGGAGATGATGGCGAAGGTGCGCCGGCGCGAGGCCGGCGTGCCGCCCTGGGTAGTCGGGGTGGGAGCGCTCATGGCGCGGGGTTTAGCCATGCGCGCCGGGCCGGGTCAATGCGGCGAGCCCTGCATCGCCCGGCCTCGACGTTGCGTCAGGCTGCCGTATAGTCCTCCAAGGGTGGGCATCCCCCCGCCACCGGAGGGCTACATGAACTCGTCGTCCAAGCATCCCGTCTCGAAGCGTCTGGCGCTCGCCGTGGCCGCCAGCCTCGGTCTTGCCGCGCCCGCTCTCGCCCAGGCGCCGACCCTGCCGGCCGGTCCGCCCATCGCCATCCAGATGGTGACGCAGCTTTCGCCCTCGATCCCCCAGTACACCAGGGTCGACATTCCCATGCTGCGCGAGGCGCTGCCGACCCGCTCCGGCGGTCGAATCCGCGTGACGCTGGCGAGCTGGCCGGAGCGCAACCTCACGGGTCCCGACCTCATCCGCGTGCTGCGCTCCGGGCAGATCGATCTCGCCGGCCTGGCGCTGCCGACGGTCGCCGGCGACGTGCCGCTGCTCGACATCATCGACATGTCCGGCCAGAACCCGTCGCACGAGCAGGGACGCCGCATCGCCCATGCGATGCTGCCGACGCTCAACAAGGAACTGGAGCGGGTCGGCATCAAGATCGTCGCCTTCTATCCGTTCCCGGGCCAGGTGCTGTTCTGCCGCGATCCGGTCACCAGCCTCGCGGACCTGAAGGGCCGGCGTGTCCGCACGCCCGGCGGCTCGCAGAACGATTTCATCCAGTCCATCGGCGGCCAGCCGGTCGCCATCGGCTTCCCCGAGGTCTATGCGGCGCTGGAGCGCGGCGTCGTCGACTGCGCGGTGACCGGCACGGCCACCGGCAATGGCGCTCGCTGGTACGAGGTCACCCGTCACCTCTACACCCTTCCGATCCAGTGGGGCGTCGCGGCCTACGCGGTGAATCTGGCTTGGTGGAACAGGCTCGATCCGGCCGTGCGCGACTTCATGCAGGCCTACATGAACGAGGTCGAAGAAGCGCAGTGGAAGCTCGGTGCCGAGCTCACCGAGGACGGCATCCAGTGCAATGCCGGCAATGCGGCGGGCTGCAAGATCGGCCATGTCGTCACCAACCGGCCCATGACCATCACCCGGGAGACCCCGGCGGATGTCGCGCTGCTGCGCGAGGCGATGCAGCGAGTGGTGCTGCCGGCCTTCGTCAAGCGCTGCGGCGCACGCTGCGGGGACATCTACAACGAGATCGTCTCGCCGATCAGCGGCATCCGCTACACCGCCCAGTGACGCGGACCAGCGCATGATCCGCATCCTCGATCCGGCATCGTTCAAGACGGTGCCGTGGAAGAACGGTGGCGGCACCGCCACGGATATCGCTGTCGGCCTCGGTGCCGACGGCGAGGTGGACTGGCGCGTCGGCACCGCCGCGATCCTGAAGGACGGGCCCTTCTCCGATTACGAGGGCGTGACCCGCACCTTCACCATCATCGCGGGGCCTGGCGTCCATCTCGGCTTTACAGGGGAGGGGACGCGGACGCTGGATCGCGACCAGCCGACGCGGTTCGCTGGTGCTCCGGCGCCGTTCTGCCGGCTGCGGGACAAGACGAGCGCTACGGCCTTCAATCTCCTGACCCGCGACGGCGCGGCATCAGGCGAGGTCTCCATCCGGCGCGGGCGCGCGGAGGAAGAGGCCCTGCCGGTAGCCGGGCTGGTCGTTGTCCACGCCATCGAGGAGGCCTGGAGCCTGACCGTGGACGGCGCGATGGTCGTCGTGCATCAGGGCGCGGCGGCCCAGATCGAGGGGGCAACGGCGATCACCGCATCATCCGCGATCGGTGGGCGCGCCGCGGTCGTGACCATCGACCGCGGTTGAACCTCACCCGATCTCGACGATCTCGACCTCGCTGCCATTGGCCATGGCAACGTCCCCCACTTCCTTGCCCATCAGCGCGCGGGCGACGGGGGAGACATATGAGATGGTGCCCTCGGCAGGCTCCGCCTCGTCCTCTCCGACGATGCGGAAGGTCTGGCGACGGCCATCCTCCCGGTCGAAGGTGACGCGGCTGCCGAAATGAACCTTGCCGTCCGCGGGCGGGGCTTCCACGACCTGCGCGCTCGCATGGCGGGCCGCGTAGTAGCGGAAGTCGCGACTGGCGCGGGCCAGCGCGAGGCCGGTCGCATCCTCGCCGGCGTCGCGCGCCTCCTGGACCGCAATCCTCGCGGCTTCGAGCGCGGACTCGAGCAGGGCGAGCCCGTGCGGCGTGACGAGATTGGGATGTTCCGAGATCGGGCGGTCCTGGAGGTTGGCCTCGGTGCCGTCTCGGTCGTTTTCCTTGGTGAAGGCGACGCTCATTCTGTCAGCCTCCTCTGGTTGGCGTTCCAGTCGAACGCTAAGGTCAGTGTAGCGGATGTGTGGAGTTTCGGGCTTCCTGCCGGCCCGGCTCCTGCAAATGGGGGCCGCGGCCGACCTCCGCAATCTTGACACCCGCCGGCCGGGCACGTATAGCCCGCGCCTTCTCTTCTTCGACGCACCGTCCGTCGGGTCCTCCGATCCCCGGTGCTCGTCCCATCCAAGGATCGCCGCCATGAAGGTCCGCAATTCGCTGAAGTCGCTGCGCGGTCGCCATCGCGACAACCAGATCGTGCGCCGCAAGGGCCGCGTCTACGTGATCAACAAGACCCAGAAGCGCTACAAGGCGCGTCAGGGCTGATCACGGCTGCCTCGCGCAGCCGTTCCGGGAGACGGGCGCTCACGTGCCTGTCATCATCCCGACATTGACCGTCGGCGTCTCATGTCCCACCTTCGTGGCATGACTCGCGCGGCGGTTTTCTTTTGCCTGCTGACCATGCTCGCCGGGCCTGCCGTGGCGCAGGTGACCGGGCCGGTTCCGCCCGCCGCCGAAGGGGCTCCCCCGGCCGCGAATCCGACACCGCCTTCGCTCGCCTCCGAACGCGCCCGTCGCCTCGATGAACTCTACTCCCGCCTGAGGGACGCTTCGGGTCCACAACAGGCGCGGGCGCTGGAAGCGCAGATCACCATGGTGCTCGCCCAGTCCGGCTCGCCGACGGCGGACCTCCTGATGGTGCGAGCGCAGCAGGCCATGCAGCAGCGGCAGGCCGATCTGGCGCTGTCCCTGCTCGACGCGGTCATCGACATGTACCCGGACTACGTCGAGGCGTGGAGCCGGCGCGCGACGCTGTATTTCGCCCGTCGCGAACTGGGGCGCGCCATGACCGACATCGAGAACGTCCTCCGTCTCGAGCCGCGGCATTTCGGCGCCATGGTCGGCCTCGGCATGATGTTGCAGCAGCTGGGCCAGGACAAGCAAGCCCTCGCGGCCTTCAAGAAGGCGATGGAGATCAACCCGCATATCGAACGGGTGCCGCAGATCATCCAGCGGCTGAGCCCGAAGGTCGACGGCGTCGAGCTTTGAGGCTGCCGCTTCGATCCGCCACGCCGCGCCGCGCGTAGATCTTCCATGGTCGGCCTCATCGAACCCCTGATCGCTGCCGCGGCCGTTCCCGCCGCGCTTGCCGGCTGGACGGCATTGCGCGCGCGGGCCATCACGCGTGCCTATCCGCCTGAGGGAGCCTTCGTGCCGACCAGGGCGGGAGCCCTGCACGTGGTCGATGAAGGCGAGGGTGCGATCCCCGTGGTCTTCCTTCATGGCGCCAGCGGCTCGACGCGGGCCTGGCGACCAGCGCTGGAGGATCGGCAGGCCGATCTCGGCCGCACCCTTTTCATCGACCGGCCGGGGCACGGCCACAGCGAGCGTCGTGCCGGGCGGCAGGCGGCCCTTCTCGATCATCAGGCCGGCGCCATCGCCGACATCCTCGATCATGCGGACATCGGCCGAGCCGTCGTGGTCGCCCATTCCTGGGCGGGAGCGCTCGCCTGCCGGCTGGCGCTCGACCACGGCGAGCGGGTGGCCGGCCTCCTGCTGCTGGCTCCCGCCACCCATCCCTGGCCGGGCGGCGTCCACTGGTACTACAGGCTGGCGGCGAGCCCCGTGCTCGGTCGCCTCTTCTCATGGACTCTCGCTCTCCCGGTCGGGGAAGCCTGGATGCGGCGGAGCATTGCCGGCGTCTTCGCACCGCAGACGGTCGAGGACCGCTATGCGGAGGAGGCCGGCATCCCGCTGGTGCTGCGGCCCGAGCAGTTCATGGCCAATGCCGAGGATGTCGCCGGCCTGCTCCCTCAGGTCCAGGCGCAGTCGCCGCGCTACGGCGAGATTCGTTGCCCAGTGACGGTGATCTCCGGTGACGCGGACAGCGTCGTGTGGACGCATCTCCACTCGGTCGGGCTTGCCCGCGACATTCCGCAGGCGAAGCTTGTTGTGCTTCCCGGTGTCGGCCATGGGCCGCACCACGCCGATCCGGATCTCGTCGTCGCCGAGATCAGGGCGCTGCAGGCGGCGGCCTAGACGTCGACCTCGTCCGAGCCGACGAAGGCGATCCTCAGCATATTGGTCGCTCCCGGCGTGCCGAGGGGGACGCCGGCGACCACGATGATGCGCTGGCCGGGCTTGGCGAAGCCGTCCTTGAAGGCGAAGCGGCAGGCGCGACTGACCATGTCGTCGAGGTCGCGGGCGTCCTGCGTCACGACGCAATGGACGCCCCAGAGAAGCGCCAGTCGCCGGCCCGTGGCGATCTTCGGAGTCAGGGCGATGGTGATCGGCTTCGGCCGCTCGCGGGCGACGCGCAGCGCCGTCGAGCCGGACGAGGTCCAGCAGACGATGGCCGAAAGGTCGAGGGTTTCGGCGATGTCGCGGGCGGCGAGGGCGATGGCGTCGGCGCCGGTCGCCTCGGGCTCGGCGCGCTGGCCCTGGATGACAGCCCGGTAGGTCGGATCGGCCTCAACCTCCTCGGCGATGCGGTTCATCATCGCTACGGCCTCGACCGGGTACTGGCCCGCGGCGCTTTCCGCCGAGAGCATGATGGCGTCGGCTCCCTCGAAGACGGCGGTGGCGACGTCGGAGACCTCCGCGCGGGTCGGAACCGGGGCGGAGATCATGCTCTCCAGCATCTGGGTGGCGACCACCACCGGCTTGCCGGTGCGGCGGGCCTGGCGGGTGATCTGCTTCTGGATGCCCGGCACCTTGGCCATCGGCATTTCCACGCCGAGGTCGCCGCGCGCCACCATCAGGGCGTCGGCGATATCCATGATCTCGGCCAGGCGGGTGACAGCCTGCGGCTTCTCGATCTTGGCCATGACGGCGGCGCGCCCGCGGGCGACCTTCTTCACCTCGGCCACGTCTTCCGGCCGCTGCACGAAGGAGACCGCGATCCAGTCGACGCCGGCATTCAGCGCCGCATCGAGGTCCGAGCGGTCCTTGTCGGTGAGGGCCGAGACGGGGAGGGTGGTGTCGGGAAGGCTGACGCCCTTGCGGTCGGAGAGCTTGCCGCCGACGACGACCCGGCACTCGGCCCGCTTCGGGGTGCACTGCTCTGCCGTCAGCATCACCTTGCCGTCATCGAGGATCAGCCGGTGTCCCGGCTCGAGCGCCGCGAGGATTTCGGGATGCGGCAGGTGCACGCGGCCGGCGTCGCCCGGCTTCTTGTCCGAATCGAGGACGAAGACATCACCGTTAGCCAGCATCACCGGGCCGTCCTTGAAGGTGCCGACGCGCAACTTCGGGCCCTGAAGGTCAGCGAGGATGCCGATCGGCCGCTGCTCCTCGTGCTCGATGGACCGGATGGTCTCGACGAACTCCCTGAGCTTGTCGTGCGGCGTGTGGCTCATGTTGATGCGGAACACGTCCGCACCGGCGGTGAACAGGGCGGCGATCTGCTCGCGGCTCGACGACGCCGGTCCGAGGGTGGCGAGGATCTTGGTCCGGCGCTGACGTCGCATGTGGCTTGTTTCTCTCCCTGGCCGCGATCCTAAACCGTTTTGAAGCTGCGCCGCGAGGGGGGCAGTCGATCGCGCCGCCCCGTTCATCGTCGGGGAAGCTGACAGCCGTGCGACGTCTTCAGCGTCAGGCGTGACCGGCCTCGCTCGACAGCATGGCCGGGTCGATGCCGATCTTGCGCATCGCCCGCTCGTATTTCGTCTCGACGTCGGGACCGAAGATCAGTTCGGGGTCGGCAGGGCAGTGAAGCCAGCCATTGGCCTGGATCTCGTTTTCGAGCTGCCCCGCGCCCCAGCCGGCATAACCGAGTGCAAGCACGGCGTTCGCCGGTCCGTCGCCTGTTGCAAGGGCCTTGAGGATGTCGAGGGTTGCCGTGAGGCAGACGCCTTCGTCGATCGGCAGCGTGGAATTCTCGATGAAGAAGTCGGAGGAATGCAGCACGAAGCCGCGGCCGGTCTCGACCGGCCCGCCACGCAGCACGCGGATGGAATCCACCCGGTCGGGCAGCATGATCTTCTGCGACTCGGGGATGATGTCGAGCTGGACGAGCAGGTCCGAGAAGGCCAGATTGGTGGCGTTCTGGTTGATGACGATGCCCATGGCGCCATCGGAAGAGTGGGCGCACACGTAGATGACGGTCCGCGAGAAGCGCTCGTCGCGCATGGTCGGCATCGCGATGAGAATCTGGCCGTCGAGATAGCCGCGTATGCTGTCACGCCCGCCACGTCGGGGATTTGCTGCCATGCGTCACGCTAACCCGGAATGGTGAGAAATGCCACCTGTGCAGCTCATGTGGTGCCCCGGAGAGGCGTCTTCAACGGAACGTCAGTGGCCAAGAACGGTTCCGGGTCCTACATGGCGGTCATGATCGATCGTCGTGCTCTTCTTTCAGCGCTTGCGCTGGCAGCGACGGCCGGACCTGCCACGGCGGGGCCGTCCGCCTCGCCCTGGGCGCGCGATTCGAAATCCGCTCTCCGGCTCATCCGCGGCGGCTTCGATGGTGCGGTCCATCGGGCAGGTATCCAGATTACCCTCGACCCCGGCACCAAGACCTATTGGCGCACCCCGGGCGATTCCGGGGTGCCTCCGAGTTTCGACTGGTCGGCGTCGGACAACCTGCAAGAGGCCACTGTCGCCTGGCCGGCGCCGCTGCGCTTTCCGGACGGCGGCGGCTACTCCATCGGCTACAAGACGGCGGTGGTCTTCCCGGTGCGCGTCACGCCCCGCGACCCCCGGCGCCCCGTCAGGCTGGTGCTCAAGCTGGACTATGCCGTGTGTGAGCAGATCTGTATCCCGGCCAAGGGCGAGGCATCACTTCTCCTCGGTGCGCGACCTGCGGATCCCGCGATGGCTGCGTTGCTCGCAGGCTTCGAGGCGAAGGTGCCCGCCAGCGCGGCCTCGGGGCTGGGGTTGACCATCACCCGTGTGGAGCGGGGAGGAGAACACCCTGTTGTCATGCTGACGGCCCAGGTCGATGCGGAGGCCCGCGCGGACCTCTTCGTCGAGGGGCCCGGCAGCGACTGGGTGCTGCCGCTGCCCGAAATCCTCGACCAGACGGGATCGGAGAGGCGCTTCCGTCTTGTCCTCGACGGTGTGCCACGCGGCATCGAACCGCTCGGGCACCCCCTTACCTTCACACTGGTGTCGGGTGAGCGGGCACTTGAAGCGAAGCTGACACCCGAATGAGGTCCCTCGACGCCGCGCGGGCGACGCTCTAAGTGTTGCTCACGCGCGCTGGCGACTGCCATCGCGGCCCGATCAACCCAACCTTTCGAGGAGTCCCCCATGACGATCCAGGTCGGCGAAAAGCTGCCGGAAGCGACTTTCCGCACCATGACCGCGGATGGCCCGGCCGCGCGCACGACGGCGGAGATCTTCGCCGGCAAGACAGTGGTTCTGTTCGCCGTGCCCGGCGCCTTCACGCCCACCTGCCACAAGAACCATCTGCCGGGCTTCGTCGCCAACGCCGAAGCGATCAAGGGCAAGGGCGTCGATGCGATCTACGTGACCTCGACGAACGACGTCTTCGTGCTCGACGCCTGGCAGAAGGCCTCCGGCGCCGTCGACAAGGTCGGCATCCTCGCCGACGGCAGCGCCGACTTCGCCAAGGCGGTGGGTCTGGAGAACGACATGTCGTCGTTCGGCATGGGCATGCGCACCAAGCGCTACTCCATGCTCGTCAAGGACGGCGTCGTCGCCTCGCTCAACGTCGAGGACGCCCCCGGCAAGGCCGACGTGTCGGGCGCCGAGAACCTGATGAAGCAGCTCTGAGCATTCCGGCCGGCTCGACCGGCCGACGCGTGATCAGCGCAGCGCCGTCCTGGCCGAAAAGGCCAGGGCGGCGTTGTCGTTTCAGAAGCCCAGCACGCCGATGGCGCCGAGGAGACCCATGCCGACGAGCGGAACGCCGGCGCGGAAGGCGAGAGCTGGAACGCGGGCCGCAAGGCCGAGGCGGACGCGTTCGACGACCCGGCCGGCCTTGCGGACGGTGCGCAGGGGCAGGGTCACCAGGGCCGGCAGGCTGTCGCGGCAGATGGCGTGCTTGCGGACATACTGGGGCACATGCCACGTGGCCCATGTCCCGGCGCGGAACAGGGCGGCGTCGCCGGGCCGGAGGGTCCGCTCGGGGACACCGTCGCCGGAGACGATGACCTCACCCTCGATGATGTGGACGATCTCGTCGCCGCCGAAATACCAGCGGAACTTGCCGGCGGTGCAATCCCAGACCATGGCGGAGGTGGTGCCGTCGGAGGAATCCGACCAGTGGCGGCACCGGGCGATGGGGCGGCCCTCCAGCACCCATTCGGGGCGGATCGGGGCCGGGTCGAGGTCGAAGCTGGCGAGGCTCGCGGCAGAGAAAGGCGGCCGGCTCATGGTCGTCTCCTGTGTCAAGCCGGGACACACGGCCCGGTTGCAGGGAGACATCGCAAGAGCCTTGCCGAAGCTCACGGCGGCGTGATCAGCCCTTGGGCGGCTTGAACGGCGCCATGCCCTCGCGGGCGAGTTCGTCGGCCCGCTCGTTCTCGGGATGGCCGGCATGGCCCTTCACCCAGTGCCAGGTGATCTCATGCAGGTCGGCGACATCGTCCAGCCGCTGCCAGAGCTCGGCATTCTTCACCGGCTTCTTGTCCGCCGTCTTCCAGCCGTTGCGCTTCCAGCCGTGGATCCAGCTCATGATGCCGTTCTTCACGTACTGGCTGTCGGTATGGAGATCGACGTGGGAGGGGCGCTTCAGCGCCTCCAGCGCGTTGATGGCGGCGAGCAGTTCCATGCGGTTGTTGGTGGTGACCGGCTCGCCGCCGTTCAGCTCCTTCTGCGTCTCGCCATAACGGAGGATCGCCCCCCAGCCACCGGGGCCAGGGTTTCCCGAACAGGCGCCGTCGGTGAAGATCTCGACGCGGCGCGGGGGCGGTTTCACCAGGCTGGTCATGCGAGGCCGTATTCGGTCGGCGAGGCGACCTTCTGGTGGAAGCGCAGCTTCTTCAGATATTCGAGCGGGTCCTTCGGTGTGACGACAGCGCCGGGTGGCACGTTCAGCCAGTCGACCAGGCGGGTCAGCAGGAAGCGCAGGGCGGAGCCGCGCGCCAGTAGCGGCAGGGCCCCCTTCTCCTCATCACTCAGCGGCCGCACCGCCTGATAGGCGGCGATCATCGCCGAGCCCTTGGCGAAGTCGAACTCGTAGTCCGGCGAGAAGCACCAGGCGTTGAGGCAGATGGCGAGGTCGTAGGCGAGGATGTCGTTGCAGGCGAAATAGAAGTCGATCAGCCCGGAGAGCTGGTCGTGCAGGAAGAAGACGTTGTCGTTGAAGAGATCGGCATGGATGACGCCGGTCGGCAGGCTCTTCGGCCAGTTCGCCTCGCAATGGGCGAGTTCGGCGGCGACGGTCGCCGAGAGGTTCGGCGCCACGGTGTCGGCGCGGTCGCGCGCGCGCTCGTAGAGCGGCCGCCAGCCCGGCACGGAGAGGGCGTTGACGCGGGTGATCTCAAAGCCCTGGCCGGCAATGTGCAACTGCGCCAGTGCCCGGCCGACGGCCGCGCAATGATGCACCTGCGGGCGGCGGATCCACATGCCTTCGAGGAAGGTGACGATGGCGGCCGGACGGCCCGCGAGTTCGCCGAGCGTCTCGCCCGATCGCATTCGCACCGGCTGCGGGCAGGTGAGGCCGCGCGCCGCAAGGTGCTCCATCAGGCCGATGAAGAAGGGGAGGTCGGCCGGATCGACCCGCTTTTCATAGAGCGTCAGGATGAAGGTGCCGCCGGTGGTGTGCAGCAGGAAGTTCGAGTTCTCGACGCCCTCCGCAATGCCCTTGAACGACAGCAACTCGCCGATGTCGTAGCGCGCGAGGTGCGCCGACAGATCCTCGGCGGTGACATCGGTATAGACGGCCATGGACGGGACTTTCAGGCCGCCGCGTCGGGGCGCAGCTGGCGGGGCAGGGGGAAGAAGACGCTCTCGTCGGCGGTGGAGACGGTCTCGACCGACACATCGTAGCGCGCCGCGAAAGCCTCGATGATCTCCTCGACCAGAACCTCGGGCGCCGAGGCACCGGCTGAGATGCCGAGCGAGGAAATGGCACCGAAGCGCGCCCAGTCGATGTCGGCGGCCCGCTGCACCAGTTCGGCGATGCGGCAGCCCTCGCGCTCGGCGACCTCGCGCAGCCGCTGGGAGTTGGACGAGTTGGGCGCGCCGACGACGATCATGGCCTCGACATGCGGGGCGACACGCTTCACCGCCTCCTGCCGATTGGTCGTCGCGTAGCAGATGTCCTCCTTGTGGGGACCGACGATGGCGGGGAAGCGGGCGCGCAGGTAGTCGACGATCTCGCGGGTGTCGTCGACCGAGAGCGTCGTCTGGGTGACGAAGGCGAGCGCCGTCTCGTCGCGCGGCACGAAGGCGCGGGCATCGTCGAGCGTCTCCACCAGGGTGACGGCGCCGGGTGGGAGCTGGCCCATCGTCCCGACCACCTCGGGATGACGGGCGTGGCCGACGAGGACGACCTCGCGGCCGCGCTTGTGGTGGATCTCGGCCTCGCGGTGCACCTTGGTCACCAGCGGGCAGGTGGCGTCGATGGCGAGGAAGTTGCGCGCCTGAGCCTCGACGGGAACCGACTTCGGCACGCCGTGGGCCGAGAAGATCACCGGAGCGTCGGTATCCGGGATTTCGTCCAGTTCCTCGACGAAGATGGCGCCCTTGGCCTTGAGCCCGTCGACGACGAAGCGGTTGTGGACGATCTCATGTCGCACATAGACCGGCGGCCCGTAGAGTTTCAGCGCCTGCTCGACCGCGTCGATGGCGCGCACGACGCCGGCGCAGAAGCCGCGCGGCGAGCAGAGCAGGACTTTCAGCGGGGGCTTCGACACCAGGCTCTCCGGATCGGGACGGCCCGGTTTCGGGGGAACGGCCGCGCCTGTCAAGGCGACTGGGATACAGCGCACCTCGGATTGCCGCGCCCGCACATCGTTTATTCCCGGTGGCCGGTCTCCTCGTAATAAAGGTGCGGCAGGAAGTGCTCGAACTGCCCCACCTCCTCGACATTGTGCCGGAACCACGCCTGTCCCTTCGCGGCAGTGAAGGCAAAACGAGCAATGAGGGGCGTGGCAAGGCTCAGCAAAGTCCCGGTTGCGCCGATGATCAGGCAGTTTTCGTAGAGAGTTCCGCCGGCGACTCTCTCGAAGCGGTACTCCATGCGGGCAAAGCCGGTTCTGCCGTGAAACTCGGGATTGTGGACATAGCCGCCCTCGTCAAGACGCTCGATGTGGCTGCGGGTATCCACGACGAACCGTTCATCCCTCCCAAGCACCTCGATCAGCCGCAGGATCGCGCCGGGGCCGACGGTGCCGTCGGGCCGACGGCGGGCATAGCTGATGTGGACGTGATCGCGCGGGTGCCAGAACCGGTAGCGATTGTAGCGCTGCCCGCCAAAGGCGATGTCGCCTTCCAGATTGGCGAACCACCAGGCCAGCATGCGCGGGGTGACGCCGCGCAGCACATCGTGGCGGATGCTGTAGCGGATGCGTCCGTCGGGCAGTTTCTCGGCCACTGTGTCGGCAGAGGCCAGCGGCCTCAACGGCATGGGCAGGGCCAGCGGCTCCGGCAGGCCCCGGTAGCGAATCCGCGCCATTTCGGGGTGCAGGTCGTATTCGGTGGCGGCGGACATGTGCGTCTCCCCATCGGGATTAAATGTATAGTAGTTACTATATTATTGATCTATCATCACGAGATCGATATGTAAAGCGATTGCAACACATATGGGGTGATCATGAGTGTGACAGACGGCGGAGAGCCTGCGCGCCGACGCGGGCAGCCGGGTCGAAAGCCCTCTGCCGAGAAGCGGGCGGCAATCATTGCGGCAGCATCGCGCCTCTTTGCCGAACGTGGGGTGGAAGGGGCCACGACGCGCGAGATCGCGGCGGCCGCCACGACGACCGAGCGCACCCTTTTCAAGCACTTCGGCGACAAGGCCGGCCTTGTCAGGGCCGTGGTGGAGGAGGTGTCGCTGGCCCTTGTCCGGCAGGCTTCATTCTCACGGGTGCTGGAAGCCGAGCCGTTCACGCTGCCAACGTTTGCCGAATGGCACCGTCGCTTCCTTGAGGAGCGCATCGCAGCGGCCGAGCGTGCGCCTGACGGCTATCGGATCGTGTTACGGCAACTGATGGGTGACGACGACTTCCGCCGGCGATATTCGGAGGGCTGGATGACCGCAATCTTCGAGCCGCTCGAGCGGCAGTTGGCGTCGATGCAGGAGCGAGGCCTTCTCGCCTCTGGTTCGAGCCCCACGGCGCTGGCTGGGCTCTTCTTCAGCCTCAACCTTGGCTATCTCGCCTCGCGGTTCGTGCTGGCGCCGGAGCGCTGCTGGACGACTGGCGGCGATATCGATGCCATCGTCGGGCTGTTCCGCGCGGCCTGCGGCAAAGGCTGACTGGCTGACCGCATCACCCTCACTCTTCGGAACACGGCGACGATCTCGTGTCGGGTGCAGGGAATGGCGCCCATGGCGATGGCGCGGCGGCGTTCGAAGCCGGTGAGGTCGTAGTGGGGCGCGCTGGTCTTCGGCGGCCCCTGATAGACCAGCCTGTGCATGCCGATGCGCTGGGCGAAACGGTGGAGTTCCTCCTCCGTGTCGGCGAGCAGATGGCACCACTTCAGCCCCTGCCAGGCCCAGATCGCATCGTCCACATAGACAGCCACGGCCGGTGCCTCAGGCCGCCAGCAGGCCGGCCGAGCCGAGAGCGGCCTGCTGGCGGGCCGTGACGCTCTCCAGGCTGAAGCGGTCGATCTCCTCGTTGAACATCCGGTAGAAGTTCAGCTCGGCCTTCAGGTGAAGGAAGACGCCGCCGAGGCCGATGGCGGCGCGGTCCATCAGCACGAACTCCTGCGGGATGGTCACGGGACCCTTCTCCTTCAGCGCCTTGTGGACGGTGAAGGCCTCGCGTCGGCCGTACTGGCCCGGGGACACGCCGTCGGCGATGGTGCGGACGCGGTCGTCCAGCAGCGGGCCGTAGATGAAGCGGGCCCAGAGGTTCAGGATGTCGATAAGGTCGCGGTTGAGGTTCTTGAATCCCCACGTCTCGTAGGCGTGGACGACGCGGGCGTCGTCTCCCGCCTCGAGCCCCTTGTAGAGGTCGATGACCGCCCCGATGAAGCGCGGTGGGAAGATGCGGATGCAGCCGTAATCGAGCAGGTTGATGCCGCCAGGCTCGCCGGCCTCCTCGAATACCGTGTAGTTGCCGAGGTGGGGATCGCCGTGGATCACGCCGATCGCCGTGAAGGGGTGCCACCAGGCGCGGAACATGGCGGTCGCCAGCCGGTTGCGGATGGCGAGCGGCTGGTCGACGTGGCTCAGCATCCTGGTGCCGTCGAGCCAGGAGAGGGTCAGCAGGCGGCCGGTCGAAAGCTCCTGCCGGACGGTCGGCACGCGCACCAGCGGCTCGTCGGCGAGGACCTGCTGATAGAGGGCCGCATGCTTCGCCTCGCGGCGGTAGTCGAGTTCCTCGCGGACGCGATCGCCGATCTCCTTGATGATCTCGCGGGTGTCGATGGCGCTGTCCATGCGACGCTGGATGGCGAAGAGGATTTCGAGCTGGGAGAGGTCGGCCTCCACCGCCGACTGCATGTCCGGATATTGCAGCTTGCAGGCCAGCGCCATGCCGTCATGGGCGGTGGCGCGGTGCACCTGTCCGAGTGAGGCGGCGGCGGCGGGCACCTTGTCGAAGGCGGCGAACTTCTTCTCCCAGTCGGCGCCGAGCTCGGCCATCATCCGCCGTTTGACGAAGGCCGGCCCCATGGGCGGGGCGTCGGACTGCAAGGTCTGCAATTGCTCGGCATATTCGGGCGGCAGGACTTCCGGGATGGTGGCGAGAAGCTGTGCCACCTTCATGATCGGACCCTTCAGCCCCCCCAGCGCCCGGGTGAGATCGGCGGCGTTCTTCTCGCGGTCGAGCGAGGCGCCGAACAGGCGCGATGCCGCGATGGAGGCCGCCGCGCCGGCAACGTTGGTGCCGACCCGGGCATAACGCGAGAGGCGGCCGGTCAGGCGGTTGGCTTCGTCGTCACGCGGCGGCATGGAGTCTCCCGGTCGGTCGGCGTGAAGGGGAGATAGTGCGGGAGGCGGGCGGTTGCGAGGGGGTGACCGCCGTCCCGCTCAGCCGGCGTTGGCCTTCAACTGCTCGATCAGGCCGTGGACGTCGACGAGCACCCAGAGGTCGCGGACCTTGTCGCCCTCGAAGGTGAAAAACGGTGCCCCCATCCAGGCGACATGCTTGCCGGTCGGCGCAAAGCCGAAGAGGTCCTTGCGGTGGTAGCCGTGAAAGCGCAGGCGACCGGCGACCTTGTTGCCCTGCTCGACCAGCTCGAGGATATCGCTTGTGTAGCTGCCGAGCGCGCCGGTGACGAAGTCGACATAGCCGGCGAACTGCTCGTGGCCGACGAGCACGGGTCCGAGCGAGCCGCGGAACGTGAAGTCCGGATGGAAGATGCCCGGGATCAGGCTCTTGTCGGCATGATCCCACATCTCCTTGTAGAAGCGGGTGACGACGGCGATCTGATGCGACATCACCCTTCCATCGCCTCCAACTCGTCGATCAGGCGGGCGATGACGCCTAGGCCACCCTGCCAGAAGGCGGGATCGCGGGCATCGAGCCCGAAGGGCGCGAGCAACTCGGCATGGTGCTTCGTGCCGCCGGCCGAGAGCATGGCGACATAGCGGTCGACAAAACCGGCATCGGCCTTCTCGTAGACCGCATAGAGCGAGTTCACCAGGCAGTCACCGAAGGCATAGGCGTAGACGTAGAAGGGCGAGTGGATGAAGTGCGGGATATAGGCCCAGAAGGTCTCGTAGCCCGGCTTCAGCTCGATGGCGGGCCCAAGGCTCTCGCCCTGCACGCTCATCCAGGCGGCGGAGATGTCGTCGGCGGTCAGTTCGCCGTCCTTGCGGGCGGTATGGATCTTCCGCTCGTAGGAATAGAAGGCGATCTGGCGCACCACCGTGTTGATCATGTCCTCGACCTTGGAGGCGAGCAGGGCCTTCTTCTGCACTGGGTCGGTGGTGCTTGTGAGGATCGCCTTGAAGGTCAGCATTTCCCCGAAGACCGAGGCGGTCTCGGCGAGCGTCAGCGGCGTCGGTGCCATCAGCGCGCCGTTGGGGGCGGCCAGCACCTGATGCACGCCATGACCAAGCTCGTGGGCGAGCGTCATCACATCGCGCGGCTTGCCCTGATAGTTGAGCAGCACGAAGGGATGGGCTGACGGCACGGTCGGGTGCGCGAAGGCGCCGGGCGCCTTGCCGGGACGCACCGGCGCGTCGATCCAGCTCTCGTCGAAGAAGCGCTTGGCGATGTTCGACAGTTCCGGCGAGAAGCCGGCATAGGCCGAGAGCACAGTGTCACGCGCTTCGGTCCAGGGAATCGTGCGCTGCTCGACTTTCGGCAGCGGCGCGTTGCGGTCCCAGTGCGGCAGCACGTCCTTGCCGAACCAGCGGGCCTTCAGCTTGTAGTAGCGGTGCGACAGGCGCGGATAGGCGTCGCGCACGGCGGAGACCAGTGCATCGACGACCTCGCGCTCGACGCGGTTCGCGAGATGGCGGGAATCAGCGACATCCTCGAAGCCGCGCCAGCGGTCGGCGATCTCCTTGTCCTTCGCCAGCGTGTTGGTCACCAGCGCGAAGGTGCGCAGATTATCCTTGAACGTCGCGGCAAGGGCCTCGGCAGCAGCGCGGCGCTTTTCCTCGGCCGTGTCCTGCAGCAGGTTCAGCGTTGGCTCCAGCGGCAGCTTCTCGCCGTCGATCTCGAAGCGCAGCCCGGCAATGGTCTCGTCGAACAGGCGGTTCCAGGCAGCGCGGCCGGTCACGCTCTTCTCATGGAAGAGTTGCTCGACGCGGTCTTCGAGCTGGAACGGCTTGTCCTTGCGGATATCCTCCAGCCAGGGCCGGTAATGGTCGAGGCGCGGCTCCGCCGTTGCTGGCTGGGACATGGCCTGATCGATCAGGCCATCGTCGATACGGTTCAGCTCCAGCGTGAAGAACAGGAGATGCGAGGAGATCGCGGTGATCTTCTCCTGGATGTCGCCGTAGAATTTGGCACGTACCGGATCGGTAGTCTCGCCGGCATAGACTAGCCCGGCGAACGACGCGAGGCGGCCGAGCAGGTCCTCCAGCTTCTCGTAGCGCAAGAGCGCATCGGCCAGATCGATGCCGGCGGATTTTCCGCGCGCAAGGGCATCCAGCCGGCCCTTGTAGGTATTCTCGAAGGCGATGGCCTCCGTCTCGGCGGCATCGAGATCGGCGCGCACGGCGGGCGCATCCATCCCGGCATAGAGCGCGGAGAGGTCCCATACGGGCAGGGTGCCGACCTCGCGGTCCAGCCGGTCGCGGGCGGCCGTGTTCTTGGCAGCGGCATCCTGGAACGTGCGGCGCATGACGGCCTCCCGTTGAAACCTGACGAGAGGCCGATATGGGCAAATGCGCCGCGGCGATCAACGTGGCGTATGGTCCAAGCCGCCTTTCCGGGAGAGCCGTTGCCCTCCTGCAACGGCGGCTGCCGCGACCTCAGCCGGTGGCGGCGAGCGGCTGGCTTTGCGCCACGTCCGCGCCGAGCTTGCGGAACCTGACCAGCGAATAGACGCCGAGCGGCCCGACGAAGCTGCGGTCGACCACCTCGGCGCCGCCGTGGTTGCCGGCCCAGTCCTTCAGGCGCTGGAACGGAAATTCGGGCCTGAGGCCGAAAGTATGCGCGTGCTTGGAGAACCAGCGCTCGACGGCGGCGGCGAGGCCCCTCTCGGAATAGAGGTGGTTGACGAGGATGATCTCGCCGCCCGGCCGGATCACGCGGGCGCATTCGTCGAGCACGCGTTCGGGGCGCTCGACCAGCGTGATGACGAACTGAGCCACGACGCAGTCGAACATGCTGTCCGGATAGGCGAGGTCATGGGCATCCATGACGCTGACCTCTTTCACATGGGGGAAGGCACCGGTCGCCATGCGCTCGCGCGCCTTTGATATCATCGGTTCGGACAGGTCGATGCCATAGACCTCGAAGCCGGGGCCGTAATCCTGGAAGGAAAGCCCCGTGCCGACGCCGACCTCGAGGATGCGGCTGCCGGCAAGCTTCGCGGCCGCCGTCGCGGCGCGCCGGCCCTTCTCGAAAAGCGGGCCGCAGACCGCGTCGTAGATGGGCGCCCAGCGCGCATAGGCGCGCTCCATGGTGTCGCGGTCGAGATCCTTGCTTTCGCGGTCGAGGCTGTTGGCCATGATCTGCTCCCGTCGCGGCCGATCGCTTCGGAATCGGCGGCGTCAATCCGGCAGCGCTAGCAACGTCATGCGACAGATGGACGACAGCCTCCCACCGCGCTCGCTCGCCCGCGCCCGTGTCACAAAAGGACAATGGGAATCTGCTGTTGCTCCCTGCGACACAAGGTCTCGCGGAGCCGGATGATGGCCGAGAAGCGCCACAGGGCGATGTTCATTTCCGACGTGCATCTGGGCGCGCGGGGCTGCCAGGCGGCGCTGCTCATCGACTTCTTGCGGCACAACGAGGCGGACGTCGTCTATCTCGTCGGGGACATCGTCGATGGTTGGCAGCTCAAGCGCGGCTGGCACTGGCCGCAGCCCCACAACGACGTCGTGCAGAAGCTGCTGCGCATGGTCCGCAAGGGCAGCCAAATCATCTACCTGCCGGGCAATCACGACGAGTTCATGCGCGACTATTTCGGCACGCATTTCGGCGGCATCGAGGTGATGGACCAGGTCATCCACGAGGCCGCCGACGGCCGACGCTTCCTGGTGATCCACGGCGACAGTTTCGACGTGGTTGTGATGCATGCCCGCTGGCTCGCCCATCTCGGCGACTGGGCCTATGACGCCGCGCTCTATTGCAACCGCTGGGTCAACTTCTTCCGCCGCAAGCTCGGCCTCACCTACTGGTCGCTGTCGGCCTGGGCGAAGCTGAAGGTCAAGAAGGCGGTCAATTTCATCGGCGCGTTCGAGGAGGCGCTGTCGACCGAGGCGCGGCGCCAGAAGGCGGACGGCGTCATCTGCGGCCATATCCACCACGCCGCGATCAAGGATCAGGCCGGCATCCGCTACATGAACTGCGGCGACTGGGTGGAAAGCTGCACGGCCCTCGTCGAGAGCTATGACGGCCGGTTCGAAATCGTCCGCTGGACCGCGATGCAGGCCTCGCCCGCGCTTGTCGCCGAAGAAGAAGGTCTCCCCGAAATCCCGATCGCCCTGCCGGGGCGCCAGAGCGTCAGCGCCTGAAGGAGGGCGGGCCATGCGCCTCGCGATCGCCACCGACGCCTGGGACCCGCAGGTCAACGGCGTGGTGCGTTCGCTGAAGGAGACGGCGGCCGCGGTTCCCGCCCTCGGCATCGAGCCGCATTTCATCACGCCCGAGGGCCTGCCGAGCCTGCCCCTGCCGACCTATCCGGACATCCGCGTCGCCATCGGCGCTGGGCCGGCTGTCGCGGAGCGGCTGGACCGGCTCGCGCCCGAGGCCGTGCATATCGCGACCGAGGGGACGATCGGCCATGCGGCGCGGCGCTGGTGCCTCGCCCGCGGCCTGCCGTTCACCACGAGCTACCACACCCGCTATCCCGAATATGTCCGCGCCCGCGCGCCGATCCCGGAAGCCTGGACATATGCCTGGCTGCGCGGCTTCCACGGCGCCGCCGTCCGAACGCTGGTGCCGACCGAGACCATGCGCCGAGAGCTCTCCGGCTGGGGTTTCGCCAATCTCGCGGTGTGGTCGCGCGGGGTCGATACCGCGCTGTTCCGGCCGCGGCCGGGCGCGGCGCTCGACTATCCGCGGCCGGTCATGCTGACGGTCGGGCGGCTGGCGGTCGAGAAGAACGTCGAGGCTTTCCTGTTGCTCGACCTTCCGGGCACCAAGGTCGTGGCAGCGCGCCGAACTGGAACGGCGGTTTCCCGGCGCGGTCTTCCTCGGGATGAAGACCGGCGAGGTGCTTGCGGAAATCTACGCGGCGGCCGACATCTTCGTGTTCACGAGCCGCACCGACACTTACGGCAACGTCATGCAGGAGGCCCTCGCCTCCGGCGTGCCGGTCGCGGCCTTTCCTGTGCCAGGGCCGCTCGACGTGCTGGCCGAGCCGGGCATCGGCGTGCTCGACGAGGATCTCGGTGCGGCCATCCAAGGTGCGCTGACGCTGGATCGCGCGCGCTGCCGGGCCGTCGCCGAAACGCGAACCTGGAAGGCTGCTGCCGCCCAGTTCGCGGAGTCGCTTGCGCCGTTCGCGCGCCGCGACCGCGCCGCCTGACGTGATCAGACCGGGCCGGTGAAGACGAAGGGAACGCCGGACAGGACGATGACGAACTGGGCCGCGTTGTAGGCCATGGCGCGCCAATGGAGCCGCCGCAGCTCGCGTATCGCGCCGGCGTCGCCGGCATCGCGCGCCCGTATCTGACTATCGAACCGGCCGAGCAACCAGCCGCGCGCATAGACCGCGAGCGCCGCGATCGCGCCGATGGCGATCGCGACGAGCGGCCGGCCCGCCACGATGAAGGCGATGGTTCCGATCGCGCAGACAATCGTCACGGCCCGGAAATGGAAGCTGAACAGGCTGCGCAGAAGCCAGGTGACGACAGGGTCCTCAAGCTTCGCCAACAGGAATGTCGGCGAGGCGATGAGGAAATAGAGCATCGGAAAAAGCAGGATGATTGTGGCAGCGAGCGAAAAGCCGTCTGCGGACATGGCACGCCCCTCTCAGCTTCCTGGGCAAACGCCGTTCTGCGAAGGCATGATACGCACGGGTGCCTGTTCGGCCATTGGGCTTTCGTCGTGTGAGTTTTGTCGGCCCTCGGCCGCCTGACCCGTTTGGGGCCGTGCCGTTACCCTGCTGTTAACCGGGCCTTAAGCGGCTGCGACCACCCTCTCCCGATTCGAGACATCCGCATCGGGAGTGCATGCCATGACCACCGTTCTCATCTGTGACGACGATCCCGTCCAGCGCCGGCTGGTCGAGGCCATGGTCCGCAAGTTCGGCTACGAGCCGCGCCTGTGCGAGAACGGCGAGCAGGCGATGCGCGTCCTGTCCGAGGATGGCGATTCCATCGACCTGATGCTGCTCGACCTCGTCATGCCCGAGCGCGACGGCATGGGCGTGCTCGCCGCCATGCGCGAGGAGGGCATCGTCAAGCCGGTCATCGTCCAGACCAGCCAGGGCGGGATCGACACCGTCGTCAACGCGATGCGCGCCGGCGCGAGCGATTTCGTCGTCAAGCCGGTCGGGGGCGAGCGGCTCGCCGTCTCGATCAAGAACGCCCTGAAGACCGAGGCCCTCGTCGCCGAGGTCCAGCGCCTGAAGCGCAAGGCCGAGGGCACGATGACCTTCAAGGACATCGTCACGCGCTCGCCGCGCATGCAGCCGCTGCTCAAGATGGCGGAGAAGGCCGCCGGCTCGATGATCCCGGTGATGATCGAGGGCGAGAGCGGCGTCGGCAAGGAACTGCTCGCACGCGCGATCGCGGGCTCGGGCGAGCGGCGCTCCAAGCCCTTCGTCGCGGTCAATTGCGGTGCGATCCCGCAGAACCTCGTCGAGAGCATCCTGTTCGGCCACGAGAAAGGTGCCTTCACCGGCGCGACCGACAAGCACACCGGCAAGTTCGTCGAGGCCCATGGCGGCACGCTGTTCCTCGACGAGGTCGGCGAACTGCCGCTGGAGACGCAGGTGAAGCTCTTGCGCGCCATCCAGGAAGGCGAGGTCGATCCGGTCGGCGCCAAGCGCAGCGTCAAGGTCGATATCCGCATAATCTCCGCCACGAACCGCGACCTGATCAAGGCGGTGAAGGAGGGGCGGTTCCGCGAGGACCTCTATTACCGGCTCTGCGTGTTCCCGATGACCCTGCCGCCGCTGCGCGAGCGCGCCGAGGACATCCCCGACCTCGTTCGCCATTTCCTCGCGCGCATCGCGGCGGAGGAGGGCAAGCGCATCCGTGGCGTCCAGCCAACCGTGTTCGGGCTGCTCAACGCCTATCCCTGGCCCGGCAACGTGCGCCAGCTGGAGAACGCGGTGTTCCGCGCGGTGGTGCTCTGCGACGGCGACGAGCTGTCAGTCGCGGATTTCCCGCAGATCGCGGCGCAGGTCGACGGCTACGAGGTCGTCGTGCCGCTCGCCCCGCTGCCGGTCGTCGCGGCACCCGCGATTCAGCCTGCTACGGCACTGCAACCTGCGATGATAATGCCTGGCGCTTATATCGCACTGGTTGATCAGGCGGGGCATGTCCGGCCGATGGAACAAATCGAGACGGATGCCCTGCGTTTCGCCATCGATCACTATCGCGGTCAGATGTCGCAAGTGGCACGACGGCTCGGCATCGGTCGCTCGACGCTCTACCGCAAACTCAAGGATCTCGGGCTCGAAGAGCCGGGTGGCCTGCCGGAGGAGGTGTGACTGCGAAGCCTCGCCGTCGGCTTTTTGGCGGCGGTAAAGCCTTCGTGGGTTGATCGGCGCAGCCGCGCATGATCGAAAAAACGACTACATCGACTAGGGGGCGGTCCGTCGCGGATTCGCCGACGGATTGAAGGGGACACGATGCATATGCGGTCGGTTTTCCTTGCTTGCGCCCTGATCGGCGCCGGGGGGCTGTCGGCTCTTGCCGGCGAGGCTGACCGTTTCCGTCTCGCGGGCTGGGAGGTCGAGGCCGCCATTCCCCGGCCGCCGCTCGACGCCGTGGCGCCGCTGAGCGCGCAGGCCTTCGGTCTCGAGGCTTTTCCACAATCGCCGATCCTTGCCGAGGCGCCGAACGCCGACGACGAGGCGCCGGAAAACGTTCAGGCTGCGCCGATCCCGCAGCCGACCGAGGCCGATTTCGCGGCCATCCCCGACGATCCGCCGAGCGTGGTGGAGAGCGGCAAGCCGGACCCGTCGATCACCGCCGAGCGCGTTGCGCAGCAATTGCGCATCCTGCTTGCCCGTCCCGGCGGCGAGCGCGCCCTGCAGCAGCAGTTCAACCCGTTCTATGCGACGCGCGGCTACGAGCCGCTGTTCGTCCGGGACGGCGTCATGTCCGAGCGCGGGCAGGCGGCGCTGACGCGCCTCGGCCAGGCCGGCGACGACGGGCTCGACGCGGGCGCCTTCCAGGTGACCTTGCCCGAGGGCGCGCGCAATGCCGAGAGCGTCGCGCGGCTGGAACTGGCGCTGGCCCGCGCCGTCGCGCTCTATGCCTCGCAGGCCTCCGGCGGGCGCACCGACCCGAAGCGTCTCTCCGGCTATTTCGACGTCTCGCCGCCGCGCATCGACACGACAGCGGCCCTCACCGCGATCGCCCGCGCCGACCGCGTCCCGGCCGCGCTCGACGACTTCAACCCGTCGCATCTCGGTTTCCGCCAGCTTCGCGCCAAGCTGATCGAGATGCGCGGCGAGCGCCGCGAGATGGCCGCGACCGACCAGACGCGCCGGCATGCGCTGCGCGAACGCGACATCATCGCCAATCTGGAGCGCTGGCGCTGGCTGCCGCGCGAACTCGGCCAGACCCATATCTGGGTCAACTCGCCCGAGGCGCAGATCAACGTGATGCGCGGCACCGAGGTCGTCCATCGGACCCGCGCCGTGGTGGGCCGGGCGGAGACGCAGACGCCGGTCTTTTCGGACTCGATGAGCTTCATCGTCTTCAACCCGTCCTGGTACGTGCCGATTTCCATCGTCCGGCGTTCGATGGTGGGGCCCGCGAGCCGTAACGGCGGCGGCTATTTCGCCCGTCGCGGCATCCAGGTGACGCAGGGCGGCCGGCAGGTCGATGCCTCGACCATCAACTGGGCCTCCGCCAATGTTGGCCGCTACTCGTTCCGCCAGCCGCCGGGCACGGCGAATGCGCTTGGCCGCATGAAGTTCATGTTCCCCAACCGGCACGCGATCTACCTGCACGACACGCCCTCGCGCGGCGATTTCGGCCGCGCCGGCCGGACGCTGTCAAACGGCTGCGTGCGCGTGCAGAACCCGGAGGAACTGGCCGAAATGCTGCTCGGGATCGGCATGCCGGGCGAGACCTGGACGGTCCAGCGCATTCGCGGCCTCTACGGTCCCGGCGAGCGCACCGTCAGGTTCCGCCAGCAGATTCCGATCCACCTCGTCTACTTCACGATGACAGTGGATTCGACCGGCTCGCTCGTTGAACTGCCGGATGTCTACGGCCACAATGCGCGGGTGCGTGCCGCCCTGACGGGCACGCGCGGTTAACTGTCCGTTCACTCCATGCCACGGGAGGTCACGTGGCCCGGCATGATTTCGCCACAGTTCGTTCATACCCCTCACGGGTCCGTGAGCAGGGTCATGGTTTTCGACTCGTTGACGCGACTCAGGGTTCTTTAACCGATCCTGACGAAGATACGTTCACCACGAGCCGGGATTGGTCCGGCGAAGAAGCATCGTTCGTCAGAGAATAGAGACCTGTAGCATAGTGACCACGGCTTACCGCTCACTGTCCCGCTTTGTTTCGCGTCCGCTTGTGCGGACCGCTGCTACCGTCTCTCTCAGCTTCGGATCTCTTCTCGCCATCTCCGGCACGACGCAGAACGTCGTCGCCAACGGCGACACGCGCACGCTGTCGATGCTGCACAAGCACACGGGCGAGCAGATCCTCATCACCTTCAAGCGCAACGGCCGCTACGACCAGGACGCGCTGAACAAGCTCAACTGGTTCCTGCGCGACTGGCGCAGCGATCAGCCGACGCGGATGGATCCGCACCTCTTCGACGTCGTCTGGGAGGTCTATCGCTCGGTCGGCGCGCAGTCGCAGATCCACGTCGTCTCGGCTTTCCGGTCGGCCGGCACCAACGCCATGCTCCGCCGCCGCTCGCGCGCCGTCGCGCAGCAGTCGCGCCACATTACCGGCCAGGCGATGGACTTCTACATTCCCGGCGCCTCGATGACGCGGGTGCGCGAGGCGGGCATGATGCTCCAGCGCGGCGGTGTCGGCTTCTATCCGGGCTCGGCCAACCAGTTCGTCCACATGGACACCGGCTCGGTGCGCCACTGGCCGAAAGTGTCGCGCGACTATCTCGCGCGCCTGTTCCCCGATGGCCGCACCGTCCATATCCCCGCCGACGGCCGTCCGCTGGCCGGCTTCGATACGGCGCTCGCCATGGTGCGCGGCCGTGGCGGCAGTGCCTCGCGCTTCTACGATTCCCGCGCCGACGAAAGCGCGACCTACGAAGACAACGACAGCCCGGGCAGCGTCGTCCGCCAGCGGTCGAATTCGATGGGCCTGTTCGCCGGCCTGTTCGGCGGCGGCCAGCAGCGGCAGGCTCCGGCCCGCGCCGCGGCCCCGGCTCCAGCCGCCACCCCCGCCGCGCCGACGGTTCGCGCCGGCGAGGCCGCTCCCGGCGTTCCGGCACGGCCGGAGACGACCACGGCCGTCGCCGCCCAGCAGCCCGTCGCTCCGCAGCCGGCAGCCGCCGGCCGGCCGGTCCAGATCACGCCCAACGCGCCGCGCATGCTGATTGCGGCAGCCCCCATTCCGACCCGTGCTCCGCCCGCCGCCGTGCGCATGCGTGGCAACGAGGAAGAGGAAACCGAGCAGGCCGTCGCCATGTCCGCGCCGCTTCCGGCCGCCCGTCCGGCCATTCCGGGCGAGGCCACGCCGCAATCGACCACCTTCGCGGCGCTGGCTCCGGGTGCCGCTGGCAACCGGCCGACCGTGCTGCCCGAGACGGCGCCGGCACCCATCCAGACCGCCATGGCGCCGGTTCCGGCCGCCCGGCCGCAGGTCATCGGCGGTTCGGTCGTCGCCGCAGCGGCGCTGCCCTCGCTCATCACCACCGGCGACCAGCGCGGCCGCCCGGCCGAGGCTCCGGGCGCGCCGGCCATGGCGCTGGCCTTCGCCTCGCCCTCGCGCCCGGTCGCCCTGCCCAGCGCTTCCGTTCAGGGACCGCAGCCGCGCGCAAGCGCCGAGCGCCGCCCCGCCGAAACCGCGCAACGCCCCGCTGCTCCGCCGGCGACGCGCACCGCCGCGCGCATCCCGGCATCCGCGCCGCCGCTGATGGTCGCCCCGAGCACCGAGGGCCCTCGCGGCCGTGTCGTCTTCGTGCGTCAGAGCACCGAACGGGCCCCCGCCGTCGCGACGCTGACGACGCCCGATCCGCGCCAGCTCCGCCTGATCGAGCAGCCGACGCAGATGGTCGCCAATACGTTCTCGTCGTCGCCGGCCGCGACCGTGCCGACCGGCCGTTTCGCGGGGCAGGCGGTGTCGAGCCTGCCGACGCTGGAATTCTCCCGCACCGAGGACGGCCAGCGCCGCGCGTCGCTGCGCTGAGTTGAGCTCCCTCGCGTGGCAGCCCTGCTTGCCGCGCCATCACGCTTCGCCGCTTTCTGATGCAGTCTCGCGCCGGGGCGGACCCAGCGCCCTCCGATGCGGCCCGGCAGGCCCCGTCCTCCCGGTTGCCGCATGAATTCCGTCCGTCTCATCCCCTTCGCTCTCGCGCTGCTCTGGGGCTTCAACTGGCCGGCCGTAAAGACGGGCCTCTCGGAAGTGCCGCCCTTCGCGCTGCGCATGATCGGCCTCGGCGTCGGCGCGATCATTCTCGCCGGTGTCGCCTTCGCCATGGGGCGGTCGATGCGTATCGAGCGGCGGTCGTGGTGGCCGCTCCTGGTGGCCGGCACGCTCAACATCGCCGTGTTCAACCTCGCCACGGTGTTCGCGCAGATGAACACCTCGACCTCGCGGGCGGCGATCCTCACCTTCACCACGCCGCTCTGGGCGATCGTCTTCGCCTATCTGTTTCTCGGCGAGAAGCTGGACCGGCCGCGGGCGCTGGCGCTTGTCATCGGGATTTGCGGCATCGGGATGCTCGCGGCACCCCTTCTCACCGGCGGCGCCGGGAGCCTCGGCCTCATCTTTCCGATGATCGCGGCCATCGGCTGGGCGGCGGGCACGGTCTATCAGAAGTCGCACCCCATCGCGGGCGACAGGATGGTGGCGACGGCCTACCAGCTTCTCATCGCCTCGGCGGTCTCGGGCATCGGCTTCGTGCTGGCGGGAGAAGGTCTGCCGCAGGCGGTCTCGCCGCACGTCGCGGCGGCGGTCGCCTTCCACGTCGTCGGCGGGACGGCGATCGCCTACCTGCTCTGGTTCATCCAGCTCGACCGGCTGTCGGTCGGCGCGGCGTCGCTGACGACCTTCGCCATTCCCGTCGTCGGCGTGCTCAGCGCCATGGCGCTGGTCGGCGACCGGCCGACGCCGCTCGACTATGTCGGTTTCGCCGCGGTTCTGGCCGCTGCGGCGGTCGCCATGTTCGCGGCGCGGCCGAAGCCTGCGCCGCCGGGCTGACGGCGTCAGATCGGGATTCGTTCGGCCAGAATCCGAGCAGCCAGTCTATGCCTTTGATGAATCCCGAAAACCGGTTCCGACTTTTCGGGATCATGCTCTACGCCATCCCAAGCGCCTGCTTGTAGAGCTCGAGGATCGCCTCTTCCTCCATGCGCTGGTCGCGGTCCTGCTTGCGCAGCGAGACGATCTTGCGCAGCACCTTGGTATCGAAGCCGTTGGCCTTGGCCTCCGCGTAGACGTCCTTCACGTCGTCGGCGATGGCCTTCTTCTCTTCCTCCAGCCGCTCGATGCGCTCGATGATCGCCTTCAACTGGTCGGCGGCGACGCTCTGGGTCTCGTCCATGCGGATGCTCCGGGCGGGGGGTCTTCAGGAAGCGCGCACGGTTCGCGAATTCCGCGGGCCGGGTCAAGCGCGGCGGCGCTTGTCCACAGGCCCTCTCCCCCGTAATCAGGGCGGCCCGTCACTTTCCGGACGCATGATGCAGCAGCCCACCGCCGCCGCGCTGAAACAATCGTCGAGCCCGGCATCCTCGCAGGGGGTTGCCTTTCTCGCGCTCGCTGCTGGTGCCGTTGCGCTCGGCGTGTCGCCGGTGCTGGTCCGCCTCGCCGATGTCGGCCCTTTTGCCTCGGCCTTCTGGCGCGCCTTCCTGGCGCTGCCGGTCCTGTTCGTCTGGATGCGTCTCGAGGATCGCTCCGACCCGCGCCGCGGCGGCTTCACCCCGGCCGTGCTGGCTGCCGGCGTCTTTTTCGCAGGAGACCTGTTCTTCTGGCACCTCTCCATTCTCAACACGTCCATCGCCAATTCGACCTTCCTCGCGACGACCGCGCCGATCTGGGTCGTTCTGGTGGCGTGGGTCTGGCTACGCGAGCGCATCTCGCCGTGGACGCTGCTTGGCCTCGCGCTGTGCGTCGCCGGCGGCGGGGCGCTGGTCGGCGAGAGCATCCAGATCGACCGCGCGCGCCTCGTCGGAGACATCTATGGCGCCGTCACAGGCATCTTCTTCGGGCTCTATTTCCATGCGGTGCGGATCGGCCGAACCACCCACGCGGCAGGGCGGCTGACCTTCCTGTCGACCGCCGTGACCGCACTCTGCCTGTTCGCCGTCGCCTTCGTCCTGGAACCGCGCCTGATGCCGCAGACTGTTCAGGGCTGGCTGGCGCTCGCGGCCCTCGGCATGGTGACCCATGCGGCGGGGCAGGGGCTCCTGTCGGTTGCACTCGGAACGCTGCCGACCGTGTTTTCCTCGCTGGTCATCTTCATGGAGGCGGTCGTTGCAGCCCTGTTCGCCTGGGTAGCGCTCGGCGAAAGCCTCAGCGTCATGCAGATGACCGGCGGATTGGCGATCATGCTCGGCATCTGGGTCGCGCGCCCGCGCCCGGCGGCCTGAGAGCGGGGAGGCGCGGATGAGCCACCGGCGCGCTGCAACGCTGGCTCTGGCGGCCGGGCTCGCGCTCACCGGCGGCGCGGGCGCGCAGGAGGCGACCGTCGAAACGCTGGAGCAGGCGATCTGCGGCATGATCGAGGCGGGTGCGCGGCGCCATGGCCTGCCGGTGCATTTCTTCACCCGCCTGATCTGGGCCGAGAGCCGCTTCCGCATCCGCGCGGTCAGTCCTGCGGGCGCGCAGGGCGTCGCCCAGTTCATGCCGGGGACAGCGCGCGAGCGGGGCCTCGCCGATCCTTTCGATCCGCAGGAGGCCATCGCTCATTCGGCCTCGCTGCTGGCGGACCTCAACCGCCAGTTCGGCAATCTCGGCCTTGCCGCCGCCGCCTACAATGGCGGGCCGACCCGCGTGCAGAACTTCCTCGACGGGCGGGGCGGGCTACCGCTGGAAACACAGAACTACGTGTTCCAGATCACCGCCCGCACCGCCGAGGAGTGGGCCGAGCAGCGCCGCCGCACCGCGCCGCCCGCCGGTCAATTGCAGGATCTCCCGCCGCAATCGTGTCTGAACGTTACCGCCCTGCTGCGCCGGCCGGGCGAGGCGCTGGCCGGCGTGGAGGGGCCGTTCGCGCCCTGGGGCGTGCAGCTTGCCGGCAATTTCTCGCGCGCGGTGGCGCTGGCGAGTTACGGGCGCGCGCGCGGCCGGCTCGGAGCGGTCATTGGCGACATTCAGCCCCTGGTGCTCGGGTCGCGCCTGCGAAGCCGGGGGAGGGCGGTGTTCTGGCGCATCCGCGTGCCGGCGCAGACGAGGGCCGCCGCGGACGGCCTGTGCAACCGCATCCGGGCTGTGGGCGGCGCCTGCGCCGTGCTGCGCACCTCGTCGCGCGGTTAGATCACGAATCGGTGCGTTCGCAGGGAAACGGCCGGGAGGCGGCCGCTCCGCTCGGCTTATCCCCCGGAATCGCCACGATAAAGTGGCCGTGGTGCGCGCTTCGTTGACAGGTCCGGCGGTATCAAGGAAAAGCCAAAGAGATGGCCGATAGCCGACCCATGGATCGCCTTCCTCGCCCCCGGACAGCCTCGCGGACCGCCCTCGCGCTCTGCCTGCTGACGGGCGCGTTCTGGCTGGCCGGTTCGGCGCCGGCTGCGGCGGACCTGCGCCTCTGCAACACCACGCAGAGCCGGATCGGAGTCGCGATCGGCTACAAGGACGGCGAGGGCTGGACCACCGAGGGCTGGTGGAACATTGCCGCGCGCAATTGCGAAACGATCCTGCGCGGGCCGCTGGTTGCGCGCTTCTACTACCTCTACGCGGTCGACTACGATCAGGGGGGCGAGTGGGCCGGTCGCGCCTACATGTGCACCCGCGACAAGGAATTCACGATCCGCGGCATCGAGGAATGCCTCGCCCGCGGCTACGACCGCATCGGCTTCTTCGAGGTCGACACGCAGGACCAGCGTCAGTGGACGATCCAGCTGACGGACGACGCCCAGCGCAACCAGCCGCCGCCCGTTGCCTCTCCTGCGACACCCGTGCCGAGCGCCCCGCCGCTGCGTCGCACCGGGCAGCCAGAGGTCCGCGAGGCGGCGCCCGCCCGCCCGTCCGGCTCGCGCCAGACGCCGCTGCCCAATGCGCCGGCCGGAGGCGGAAGCGGAGGCAGCGTTTCGCCGGGCGTGCCGGCCTTTACCAGCCCCCGCTGACGACCTCGAGATGAGGCATGTCAGGTCCTTGCAAGCCGAAAGTTAGGCACTCCGGGTGCATTGCAAGATGAAGGGGCATGCGTTACCCCTGCCAGCCACGATTGTCATAGGAGATGAGCCATGGCTTCCGAGCCCAGCGTCGATGGCACGGCCCCGATGGACTATGCCGAGCACGAGCGGACCTACGGCCTGTTCGTCGGCATGACGAAGTGGGGCACGATCGGCGTCGTGGCCATCCTCGTCCTCATGGCCATCTTCCTCGTCTGACGAGGCCGCGCGCCCGTTTTCGGGGGGCATCGGGCGCGGGACAATCCATCAAACAGGCCCCCTGGCGCGCCTTCCTGACGGTCGGCGCGGACCGGAGGACTTGCCGATGCGGATCGCCATTCCGAGGGAAACGGAGGCCAACGAACCGCGCGTCGGGGGCACCCCCGACACGGTCAAGCGGCTGAAGGCCCTTGGGGCCGACCTGGTGGTGGAGACCGGCGCGGGCATCGGCTCAGGCATTCTCGACAGCGATTTCGAGGCGGCCGGCGCGACGGTCGCTGCGAACGCAGTGAAGGACGCCGACGTCGTCCTGAAGGTGCGCCGCCCGACGGCCGCCGAACTGACTTCCTACAAGCCCGGCGCGGTGGTCCTCGCGACGATGGACCCCTACGGCAACGAAGCCGCCCTCGCCGCGATGGCCAAGGCCGGCGTTTCCGCCTTCGCCATGGAGCTGATGCCGCGCATCACCCGCGCGCAGGTCATGGACGTGCTGTCGAGCCAGGCGAACCTCGCGGGCTATCGCGCCGTCATCGACGCTTCCTCGGAATTCGGCCGCGCGCTGCCGATGATGATGACTGCGGCCGGCACCGTGCCGGCGGCGAAGACCTTCATCATGGGCGTCGGCGTCGCCGGCCTTCAGGCGATCGCGACCGCCCGCCGCCTCGGGGCCGTGGTCACGGCGACCGACGTGCGCCCTGCCACCAAGGAGCAGGTCGAATCGCTCGGCGCGAAGTTCCTCGCGGTCGAGGACGAGGAGTTCAAGCAGGCCCAGACCGCCGGCGGCTACGCCAAGGAAATGTCCAGGGAATATCAGGCGAAGCAGGCCGAGCTGACGGCCAGCCACATCGCCAAGCAGGACATGGTCATCACCACGGCCCTGATCCCCGGCCGTGCGGCGCCGCGCCTGATCACCTCGGCCATGATAGCGACGATGAAGCCGGGCTCGGTGATCGTCGATCTCGCGGTCGAGCGCGGCGGCAATGTCGAGGGCGCGAAGCTGGGCGAGACCGTCGTCACGCCGAACGGCGTCAAGATCGTCGGTCATGCCAACGTGCCGGGCCGCCTCGCGGCCACCTCGTCCTCGCTCTATGCCAAGAACCTCTTCGCCTTCCTCGAGATCATGATCG
>VFQR01000616.1_pt1 | contig 42647 bp, 37 predicted proteins | sample 3512321 | NCBI WGS metagenome assembly VFQR01 (sample SAMN10412374, study PRJNA504923) | tailings metagenome | isolation source: Relicate 3 Philex TSF1 revegetated site | place: Philippines: Tuba, Benguet | collected 2017-08-29 | reverse complement strand
CAGTATATACAGACATCCTGCATTAAAAATAAAAATTTACCGGACAGCAATGGCTCGTAGCTCACAGCTTCCTCACTATAAACACCGCCGGCACCGCTCTCTGACCTTCTTTATCACTTGGTTGGATGGTTTGCTTTCCATTGATGAGGAGACAACTACTGCCGCCGCCATCGAGATTTAGTGCTTCTGTGCAGCCGATGTCTTTTAGCATTTGTGCAAGTTGTTTGAGGGTGGCTCCTTCTGCTTTGCCGGGGAATCTTCCTTCCACCACTAAAAAGATAAGCCTTCCATCTGCAGTATAACCCATCGCCGATCTTGGATGTTTATCATCAATGGCTTTACCGGCGAATTTGATTTCTTCGTTATTGGTGATTTTGATTTCGGCGTTTTGAATCAGTACTGGTCCACCCCCAACAGCGGTTTGCATTTTCCATTTTTTGAAAGCGCCTTTTTTCAACATAAAGGATGCAGGATGATCTGCTATACTGTCTTTGAAAAAAGGAATGGGTTGTTGACTGGCATAGGCATAACGAGCAGCCGTATCAGTATATAACCAGGCAATATCTGCTTTTCTTTTTTTGCTGATACCGATTGCACTACCAAAAGGATGGCGATAGGTCAAAGTATCTTTTCCTCTCCCTGCAATCGAGTGTTGTTGATAGGCCAATAGTTGTCCATCCTTGATCACCACATTCAGGTTGCTGTTGTGTACAAATTCAAAGAAGGTTGTATTCATCACCAATAATGGACGTTGACCATCCTGTTCAAAGTATTGCGTGGGTGTATAGCGTTTGCCATTACCCACGGCTGTTGTGAATTCAAGTTGTTGACTGTTCAAGTCAGCCGTGACATAGTAAGCGATATTGGGTTTACCTTCTAATAGTGTGGTGGTTTTATAGACATGTATGGAACTGGGTAAGGGTTGATAGAGGCTGTCTATATTGATCCATTGTAGTTGGGCATGTAATGTTGTATTGATGCAAAACAGAACTACCAGTATCCACTTTATTTTTTTCATGATGGTTGTTAAGGGTGATAAAAATAAGAAACAAGAAATAAGAAACAGGAAACAAGGAAGGGACAAGGATCAAGAATAAGAAACAAGGTTTTTCTTACACCCACAAATACCCCGGAGGGGTAAAAGATTGTAGAAACCAGACATTGATTTTGATTTCCCAACCCCAGAGGGGTTGCACATGGAGTATAGGTGGTTATGCATATAGAAACCATCATGTTTCCTTGCGATCACAGATCGCGTCTGCGACGGGGGGATTTTATTTTCAAGATTTGTAAAAACGCTGTCTGATGTTATCAGATTCAATTACAGTAAATGCGCCTGCAAGAAAAATCTTTTGACCTATCAATAAAGTAAGTAATGATGAAGCTGCAAACGCTGGGTGACTCCCTTTTTCCCTAAAGAATACAACTGAAGGTGGATTATCTTTGGCGTATTTGAAAATCAACTCGCCATAATCTCTATCGAAAGTGAGTATAATTAAATTTTGTTCTTGCGCCATTTTGATGACTGCAACATCATCAATTCCCGAGTAGTCTTCCTGTATACTCTTTACGATGTACCCATTTTCCCTTAGAAGAATGGTGCTTGGACGGGGAAAATTTTCATTTGCTAAAAACATAACTATGCAGAAATCGGGAAATAAAGCTCTTGCTGAATACACTCTTGTAAATAGGCAAATACTGCTCTTAAAGCGTCAGTAGAGATCGTAGGATATGCTTCCAGAATTTGTTTTTCTGTCCAACCGGCAGAAAGCAACTCTAAAATCAACTCCACAGAAATTCTGGTTCCTTTGATGATAGGTTTCCCAACTAAAACCTGATGATCAGATACTATGTAATCTTGCCATTTCACACTGTAATAATACTAATTTTTAAAGAACTGGTATGCAAGAAAGTTACACATCACATAAGCCGATTCGCCTGATGCATAAGGGTTTCAAAAACAGTCGACAATAAAAACCAACTAGTATGGAACTGCCCTTCGTCGCAGATAATAACCTGCGGTTATGAATGCTCCTCAGGGTGAATGAAATTAGGAAACAAGAAATAAGGAACAGGAAACAAGGAAGAGACAAGGATCAAGAATAAGAAACAAGGTTTTTCTTACACCCACAAATACCCCGGAGGGGTTGCACATGCAGCATAGGGGCTACGCATATTTATACAATCATCTTTCCTCACGATCCGCCGTGGCGGATCGTGTCGGCGACGAAGGGGGGGGGGGATAGAAAAAAGTATGTGAACTGATAAGACAGGTGCCTGATAAGGTACTGACAGCTACCTGACCATGCTACAAAAAACCTAAGGCAGAGATACGAGGGGGTTACGAGCTTCATAAGAGAGTCATAAGAGAACCATAAGAGAATGATAGTGATTTCATAGGGAAACCATAGTCAACCCATAGTGAAAGCATAGGGAAAGAATAGGAAAAGAATAGGAAACAAGAAATAAGGAACAGGAAACAAGGAAGGGACAAGGATCAAGAGAAAAGGAACAAGGTTTCTTAGACCAAAAATACCCCGGAGGGGTAAAAGATTGTAGAAACCAGACATTGATTTTGATTTCCCAACCCCGGAGGGGTTGCTCATGGAGTATAGGTGGTTATGCAAAAACTGAGGTGCCTGTTGTGTAAGGAAAACAATTTGCGGCTTTGGGCTAAAGGTTTTAGTGGGTTTTGCGTTTTGCTAAATTTTGCTAAAAAAGATAAGGACTACAGTACCGTATCATAAGGGATAGACCTTAGTATCCTAGGGGGGAATATGGGGTATCATTAGGGGGAAGGTTTAGGAAGTACAGATATAAACAGGAGGGACAGTACCCGGAACATGGATTACTCACGCAACGACACATCAACAACCCCTTCCCTGCAAACCCCCATTCTCAGGGTAGTTTTCCTAGAGAAAAATCGATGATCTTTTCTTTTAAGGGGTTTGATAGGTTGAAAATTTCAAGGGCTATATGGGGCTTATAATGCGTTTATTTGAAAGTCAAAAATCAAAAGTCAAAAGTCAAAAAAAATCACTTTTCACTTTTCACCTTTCACTTTTCACCTCTCACTTTTCACCTCTCATTTTTCACCTCTCACTCCTCACCTCTCACTTTTCACTCCTCACGATTGCCTCACGAATAAGTCGCGATGACCTCACGATAAGGTCACGACAGTAGCGAGACAGTGACGGGATAGGGTCACGATGAAGTCACGATGAGGTCACGATGGGGTCACGATGGGGGTTAAGAACTAGTCACGAGAGAGTCACGATGAGGTTACGATGTGGTCACGATGTGGGTTAAGGACTAGTCACGAGAGAGTCGCGATGAGGTCACGATGAAGTCGAATGATCGTCACGAGAGGGTTAAGAGAGAATTTTTTGATGGCAGATGTCAGATGGCAGATTTGTATACAGGTTTGTTATTGTAGGTGTTTTACTGTAATGCGTATTAAGAGAAGGATGGGACGCGGATCCTTATGATTGATTATGATGTTCATCTGCGTAGATCATAACAAGTCTTAAAAATCTGCGGCCCATAACACAGTTCCTACGCATGATGTAAAGCTGATACAGTACAATCCCGAAACCTGTAAAGCCAGAGCAGTACAACTGCCACTCACCTGTACAGTTTTTTCAGTACAAGATACTCCTGAAGAACCCTCGATGCAAGACCGAAGGATGTGCAAGGATGGTACGGCTGATTTACGAAGACAGTTCGAAACTTTTTCGAAGAAAAGATACCGACATATAGGAAAACCACTATATTAGTGTTCCCCATATTTTTCCCCATAGAGAAAATTGTATCCTTGATTGGAGTAACGGCAAGTGAAAACTTATGTTTTAACATTTTTGTAGTGAAAAAAAAACATTTTCAACTGCTACAATACAGATACCAATGCATTAGCGAGAATATTAACTTTGAAAGTAAATAAATTGAGATAAAAAGACAACATGTTTGAACAGACTTTTAAAAACATTGACGACATACTTTACAAGGACGCAGGTGCAGACAGCGAACTGGACTACATTGAACAGACTTCCTGGATTTTGTTCTTGCGCTATCTCGACCAATTGGAAAGTGAAAAAGCCGACGAAGCTGCGCTAGAAGGAAAAGAATACAAATACATTTTGGACGAACAATTCCGCTGGCCTAATTGGGCAATGCCTAAAACAGCAGACGGAAAACTTGACCACCACAAAGCCATGACTGGACCTGACTTGGTTCAGTTTGTAGATTATAAGCTATTCCCCTATTTGGCAGGTTTTAAAGCAAAATCTATTGACAACCCGAAATCTATTGAATATAAAATCGGGGAGATTTTTAGCGAACTAAACAACAAAATAAAAAGTGGTTACAATCTTCGTGAGATTATTGAAATGACTGATGAACTGCCTTTCGGCAGTTCTAAAGACAAGCACGAGCTTAGTCACTTGTACGAAACGAAAATCAAAAACATGGGCAATGCTGGTCGCAATGGCGGACAGTATTACACGCCACGTCCTTTGATTCGTGCCATCATTGAAGTGCTAAATCCACAAGTTGGCGAAAAGATATATGATGCAGCTTGCGGAAGTGCTGGCTTCTTGTGTGAAGCATACGCATACATATATGACCGCATGGAGAAAAACACAGCCAACCTGAAAACCTTACAGGAAAACACACTTTATGGAAAGGAGAAAAAGAATTTGGCTTACATCATTGGTGTAATGAATATGATTTTGCACGGCATTGAAGCCCCAAACATCATTCACACAAATACGTTGACTGAAAACATAAGAGACATTCAGGAGAAAGAGCGTTACAACGTAATTCTTGCCAACCCACCATTTGGCGGAAAAGAACGAAAAGAAGTGCAACAAAACTTCGACATCAAAACAGGCGAAACAGCTTCTTTATTCTTACAGCATTTTATTAAAAGTTTGAAAGCAGGTGGGCGAGCAGGCATTGTTATCAAAAACACTTTTTTGAGCAATGCCGACAATGCTTCTGTTTCGTTGCGAAAACATTTATTGGAGAGTTGCAACCTGCACACCATTTTGGATATGCCAGCAGGAACATTCTTGGGTGCAGGAGTTAAAACCGTTGTTTTGATTTTTACCAAAGGCGAGCCGACTAAAAAGATTTGGTATTACCAATGTGTGCCGGGAAGAAGTTTGGGCAAAACTTCTCCGCTGAATGATGATGACTTGAAAGAATTTAAGCAACTGCAAAAAACATTGGCTGATTCTGACAACTCGTGGACAGTTGATATTTCAAGCATCAACACCAGCAATTACGATTTGAGTGTGAAAAACCCGAATGGAAAAGTAGAGCAAACTTTCCGTTCTATGGATGAGATATTGGCAGAGATGGAAGCATTGGACGAAGAAACAAGCGAAATTTTGAACGGAATAAAAGAGATGTTTTCATGAGCCAAGTTGAACTAACCACTTTAGGAAAATCATGTGAGTTTTTCAATGGCAAAGCCCATGAAAAGAGTATTGACGAAAATGGAAAATACATCGTAGTCAATTCTAAATTTATTTCATCTGAAGGCAAATCGTTTAAACGCACCAATGAGCAAATGTTTCCTTTATACAAAGGCGATATTGTAATGGTAATGAGTGATGTGCCCAACGGTAAAGCATTAGCCAAATGTTTTATCATTGACAAAGACGACACCTATTCTTTGAACCAGCGTATTTGTTGCATACGAAGCAAAGAGTTTGACACCAAGTATTTGTATTACCAACTCAACCGACACGAACACTTTTTGGCTTTCAACAACGGTGAAAACCAAACCAACTTACGCAAAGACGATATTCTTGCTTGCCCTTTGATTAAGCCTCCAATTGAAATACAAAAAGCTTTAGTCTCTGAAATACATGATGCATATATCAGTCTGGGTAAAGCATTAATTAACATTGAAAATAACATTGACAATTCGAAAGAACTATTTTACAGCTTACTCGAAGAAAAGTTTAAAGACCTAAAAAGAACAAAAATTGTCAATGAATGTAAAGTTATTGCGGGCCAATCACCTGAAGGAAAATATTATAACATAGAAGGAAATGGTCTGCCATTTTATCAAGGAAAGAAAGAATTTCATAAAAAATACTTAGGAAGACCAACAACTTGGACTTCGTTAGTTACAAAGGAAGCTGAAACTGGCGATATTCTTATGTCTGTTAGAGCACCAGTAGGCCCAGTTAATATCGCAACAGAAAATATTTGTATTGGACGTGGATTAGCTGCAATAAGGCCAAGTGTAAGTTTAAATAACGATTTTCTATTTTATTTTCTTCTAAAAGAAGAACATAAAATCAATGGAAATGTAGGTGCCGTTTTTGATTCAATTAACAAAAAGCAAATTGAAGATATCGAAATTCCAATAGCTCCAATGAAAGCGCAACTGGACATAGTTCATGAAATCGAAATAGCAGAAAGAGAAACTGAACAGTTACTCAAACTATATGAGATTAAGCGAAGGAATATAGAACAACTAAAAAAGGGAATATTGCTTCAAGCATATGAAAATGACCAAAATGTTATTCAATCATGACACATATTCTTTCTGAAATTATAATAAGAAATTTTAAGTCTATTAGAAATGAGACTTTTGAATTGTCAGCATTTACGCCACTTGTAGGTTATAATAATGCAGGCAAGTCCAATATGCTTGAAGCTATCAAATGGCTTTTGAGAAGAAGCGCCTTAGCTGATAGTTCGTTTTATGATACAACTCAACCCGTAGAAATTGAAGGAGTAATAGCAGGGATAACCACTGCAATTTTAGACCAACTGCCAGAAAATCAAAGAACGGCAATTCAACCATTTTTGGAAAATGAAACAATATCTATTAGGAGAATCCAGCCACAACCCAATGTTGCAGTTGCACAAATTCGACTTTTAGTAAAAGACCCCGCAAACATTGGAACAGCTAACGAATGGAGAGCTAACCCAACAGGACTTGACCAAGCGATACAAGCACTTTTCCCTGAGCCAATTCATATTGGAGCAATGGAAAACGCTGAAGAAGATGTAAGCAAAAGCAAGAACACAACAACCATTGGAAAACTATTGGCTGAAATTATTGGCCCTATTCAAACCAGTTACAGCACACAGGTTCAAACTGCATTAGACGGGATAAAAGACCTTTTAGACGCTGATGGCACTTCAAGGGCTGCTGAACTTAATGCTTTTGATGCTGCTGTAAATGGAAAATTGGAATCATTTTTTCCTGGCGTAAATATCAAAGTACATATTCCAACACCCGAGTTGAAAGAAGTTTTTTCAAAAGGAACAATAAAGGTTTTTGAAAACCTAAATCCTGCCGGCAGAGATGTTTCAGCACTTGGACATGGTGCACAGCGTTCAATTCAAATGGCATTGGTTCGACACTTGGCAGACATAAAAAGAGATTCGGGAGAACAGGCATCAAATACAATTTTACTTATTGATGAACCCGAATTGTATCTGCATCCACAAGCAATTGAAGTATTGCGTGATGCTCTCAAAACACTTTCAACACAAGGCTACCAAGTAATATTTTCAACTCATTCCCCTTTCATGATTACATCGAAAGACGTTGGAAACACTTTATTGATTAGAAAAAATGATACGCACGGAACACATAAGCGAAATTCTTTAAAAGCAGCAATTCCAACTGTTGTAACAACAGCACCGAGCCAATTAGAATTGATTTTTTCTTTAAGTCATTCATCAAACATTCTTTTTTCGGAAAGAGTGATTTTAGCAGAAGGTACAACAGAAAATAGACTACTTCCTTCAATAATACAGAAAGTAACGACAAGAGCAATTGGACTTCACAAAACTGCCCTTGTTTCTATGGGTGGTTCAGGCAATACAAGAAAAGCTATGTTGGTTCTCAATACAATGGATATTCCGACAAAAGCTATTGTTGATTTAGATTTTGCATTGAAGCATGGAGAAAGAGACGGATTCTTAACAGCAGGTGATGTAGATGTTGCAGCAATTCAGGCTCATTTGGCATCAATTGCACCAACTCTTGCAATTACATTAAATGCAGGATGGCCAACAAATAGTTCTATGTCGGCAGCAGACGCATTTAGGCTTTTGGCAAGAGAAGCAGCAATCCAAGCAAATCTTGTTTCGCTTAAAACCAAAATGCAAGCCGTAGGTATTTATGTTTGGACAAAAGGAACTATTGAAGACCATTTAGGCGGTATTCCAAAGAATGAAACGGGGTGGGCGAATTTTAACGCAAGGTTAGACACAGAAGATTTGAATGTGATTTTGCCAAATGACCACCAAGAGATGACAGATTTAGTAACATGGCTTATTTCATAGAATGAACGAAACCGAAACAAGAGCAGAATTAATAGACCCTGCATTAAAAGCAGCAGGTTGGGGCGTTGTGGAAGGCACTCGCATTCGCATGGAGTTTCCAATCAACAAAGGTCGCTTAATCGGGCATGGTCAGCGCAGCAAGCCCGATAAGGCAGATTATGTGTTGCAATACAAAAACAGAAACCTTGCAGTAATTGAAGCCAAAGCAAGAGATAAATACTATACCGAAGGAGTTGGACAAGCTAAAGATTATGCAGGAAAATTGCAGGTTCGTTTTACATATAGCACCAACGGTTTACAGATATACCGCATAGACATGCAAGAAGGACAGGAAGGAGATGTAACTTCCTATCCTACTCCAGATGAATTGTGGGAAATGACTTTTGGAGAACAAAACAAACTCCAACCCCTTTCAGCCGTTTGGCGAGACAAATTACTTTCTGTCCCGTTCGAAGACCGTGGCGGAACATGGCAACCACGCTACTATCAAGAAAACGCCATTACCCAAGTTTTAGAAGCCGTTGCTAATGACCAACAACGCATTTTATTAACCCTTGCCACAGGAACAGGAAAAACGGCAATTGCTTTTCAAATAGCATGGAAACTGTTTCAGGCAAAATGGAACATAAACAAAGACGGACAACGAAGCCCAAGAATTTTATTCTTAGCCGACAGAAATATTTTGGCAGACCAAGCATTCAATGCTTTTTCCGTATTTGAAGAAGATGCTTTGGTTCGCATTAATCCAAGCGACATCAAGAAAAAAGGGAGAGTTCCGAAAAACGGAAGTGTGTTTTTCACCATTTTCCAAACCTTTATGAGTGGGCCAAATGATACGCCCTACTTTGGAGAATATCCGAAAGACTTTTTTGATTTCATCATTATTGACGAGTGTCACCGTGGCGGAGCCAATGACGAAAGCAGTTGGCGTGCCATTATGGAATATTTCAGTCCAGCCGTTCAGGTGGGTTTGACAGCCACACCAAAAAGAACCATAAACGCAGACACTTATAATTATTTTGGTGAGCCGGTTTATGTATATTCGCTGAAAGAAGGAATCAACGACGGTTTCTTAACGCCTTTCAAAGTCAAACAAATTGATACCACCATTGACGAGTATTTATTCACTTCGGACGACACCGTTTTGGAAGGAGAAATTGAAGAAGGCAAACGCTATACAGAAGCGGAAATGAACCGCATTATTGAGATTAAAGAACGTGAAGAATATCGGGTAAAGATTTTTATGAGCCTGATAAATCAAAGTGAAAAGACATTGGTTTTCTGTGCTACTCAATTACATGCTTTGGCAATTCGAGATTTAATCAATCAATATGCAGAATCTAAAAATCCGAACTATTGCCACCGGGTAACAGCACATGACGGAAAATTAGGCGAACAACATTTAAGAGATTTTCAGGACAACGAGAAAAGCATTCCAACCATTCTGACCACTTCACAGAAGTTAAGCACTGGTGTTGATGCACCCGAAGTGAGAAACATTGTTTTGCTTCGTCCTGTTAACTCCATGATTGAGTTTAAACAAATCATTGGACGTGGAACACGTTTGTTTGACGGCAAAGACTATTTCACAATTTACGACTTTGTAAAAGCACATCATCATTTCAGCGACCCTGAATGGGACGGAGAACCCGAAGAACCTGAAACACCCACACCAAGACCACAGCCACAACCTTGTGATGTTTGCGGTCAAAGACCTTGTATTTGCATAAGAGAACCCGAGCCTGCTTGTCAAGTTTGTGGTTATACATTATGTCGTTGCGAAAATCCACCAAGACGAATGGTAAAAGTAAAATTGGCAGACGGAAAATTTCGCCAATTTCAACACATGGTTAGCACTTCATTTTGGAGTCCAGATGGTAGACCAATTTCAGTAGAAGAATTTTTGCACTCCTTATTCGGAGCATTACCCGAACTTTTCAAAAGTGAAGATGAATTAAGAATTATTTGGAGTAAACCCGACACAAGAAAGAAACTACTTGAAGAACTTTCAGAGAAAGGTTTTGCCAAACAACAGTTGACAGAGTTTCAAAAAATATTGAACGCTGAAAACAGCGACTTGTATGATGTTTTGGCTTATATCGCTTTCCATTCAGACATATTGGAACGAACTGACAGAGCAGACAAAGCAAAAATTCACTTGGATAACTACGACCCAAAACAGCAAGAGTTTTTAAACTTCGTTTTGAGCCAGTATGTAAAACAAGGCGTTGACGAATTAGACGACACCAAAATTAGCGACTTACTTATATTGAAATATCACGCCATTGCAGACGCTAAAAAGGAACTTGGCGACATTGCAACCATCAGAAACACGTTTATCGGTTTCCAGACTTATTTGTATGACAAAAGAGTAGCGATATGAAAGAGTTTTTAAAGGATAATACGCAAGTTCGTGAAGACATCTTAAATCAGAAACTATTTTTTGAATTAAAGGAAGCATCTGCATTAAATAAAATCCATTTAAAATCTTTTCGTTCAGATGTTGATATTGATGGTTTTGATATTATTCTTGATAATAATGATGATTTGATACTGAAATGTCAAGTGAAATCAAGGTTTGATGCTGTAACACTTATGTATGAAATTCATCGCATAATGTTAAAACCAAATCATTTGCTTTTCGATGATTTTGAGTTTTTAGAACCGCAAGGTTGCCCATCTGATAATCGTGGCGTTATTCAAATTGACGGCAATCTTGCGGAAAATAAAATCACATCTAACTATTCTTATCTTGATATTTACTTATTAAGAGCAATGGAAATGGGAGTTTTTAAACTTACAAATCAGAGTAAAAAAATAGCTAGCCGAATTTTACAAGAATTACGATTTGGCGTAGGATTATCAAACTCAAAAATTAAAATCAATCAATCCCTATTCTTTCCATTAAAGGCCCCCCAAGCACTACTTGCTATAATGGGCTTTCATTCAACTTACAACTCTAATATAGCTTATAACATAATTCAAATATCAAAACATGTTTCAGGGACTACTAAGAAGCAATATGCTTCACTAAAAGACAGGATTCCTGACATGAAAGGACATTGGGATTATGTTAATGACGAATTAGAAAAACTTGTTGACCCAAGTAAATCATTTACAAAATGTTCTTTGTCGGACAATTATTTTGACATACCACCATTACAGATTTGAGAACTTTTTGGAACATATCAACTTACCCTTCGCAGCCATGCACATTTGCAAGACGTACATGCCAACGCACAGACCAAAGCTTGCAAAAGAGCATGTTTGCCCCAACGCAGGAGAAAATTCAAAATATTTTTTTCTACCCTTCAAAAAAAATTAAAACCCCGACACGCAAGCCAACCCAATAAAGACGGAGTTGGGGGCAACTTTTAATTATTACGTAATGTAACTTTTGGAAAGTTCCGAAACTTTCCAAAAGTTGATAGGCTAACCCAACCCCTTCTTCTCCATCCATTTCCCTCTCCCCCAACCCTTAATCACATGCTTCTCACTATGGTAAGAAGAGCGAACCAATGCCTCCTAATTATACAGTATTCAACCGCATGATTTTGTCTTTAATGTTTTTTACATAAAGCGTCTTAACTTCAGGAATTAAAAAAGAATGTTCCACCATTTTTTCTACCTCATCATAACAAATGGCATATTGATTGATCATTTTTTCCGCTCGCTGTAAGTTGATGGATAGACGTTTTGCCAGCTCCAGAAAATCGGGTCGCCCATAATAACCATAGGTACTAAAGAAGGGGGCATCGATGCTACCCTCATATAGATCCAACGCAGTATCAGATTCCTGCGGAGAGTGGATCACCGTACTCAACAAATCATAAGCGGGTGTTAATTGGTACTCGCCTATTGGATTGCGTAACAATGAAAAATTTTTCAGGTGGGCATCACCATTGGAAAACACATAATTAAAAACAACCTGATAGAAGAAACGTTCTGCAGCAATCATAGCGGCTGGAACAAATCGATAAATCAATTGCCCGATTTCTTCATAACTGCCTTCATATTTAAAAGTTTCTCCGTGGGTTCTGTTGGCTCTATTGGTGAGTTGTGCAAAATCTTCTTGTAAATATTTAGTGCCGTCTGCTGCTACATCAAATCTTTTGGTGAGATAAGCGGGTGTGCCATCTTTGAAATACACCAAGGCATTTTCTGCCGTCGGAATCTTAAAAACCTGTTTGGCAATTTGCATGGTCAGGTGTTCATTCTCCGGTACCTGATCTGTATACCTCAACTGTTGTGCAGGAGGAATGGGTTTGAGAATATAGGTACCACCCTTCTCGGTTAATACCAATTCTTTATGCTGCAATCGCAAAGAATATTTCAACTGTACCCCGGATATCGATAAGCGTTTACTGTGTTCCTGAAAGTAAACCAGGTTTTCATCTTTCGGTGTATCAAATGGCAATACGGGCGAGGTACGTAACCCATCAAAGATGGTCTTACGGCAACGCAGGCAATAGCCTTCTTTTACGGGCTTATAACATCCTTTGCATGTCATTTGTCGATCGGTTGAATGGTAATCGCACCAATGGTGTCTTCACCGGCGGTGCGTAATAACCTGGTAAAATCATCCTGCTCATCAATTTTCAATGTTCTGCATTGTATATCCTTGTTCACCCCTTCAGCCAACAGCCCCTGAAAAAAAGCGAATAAATAATTGGAAGTATGTACTGGTTGGGTTTTAGGTAAGGTTAGACTAATGGCAGGTTTTGAGCTATCCTTATAATAGGCCGGATCATAACTAAAACTAAATTGACCTTCTGCAGTTTTGTCCAGGTATCCTGCCAACTCACCATTATTATAGACTGCTCCTGTCATACACTGGTCTTTTTAATGCTGATGCTTATATCTAGTCCGAGTACAGTCAGGATTTTCTCCAGGGTGGAGAAAGCAGGATTGCCTTTACCGGATTCCAATTGATAAATGGTTTTGGTAGTAACATTGGCCAATTCAGCCAAGTCCTCCTGTTTTAAAGACAGCTCTACCCTTCTTTTTGCCAGTAATTGTCCAATTTCTACCTTGTCCATCGGTATTATAATTCTTAATTGGTACAATATTAAGGATAAATTTCCAAATATTGGGGAGAATCGGTATTATAATACGTGAATTATGAATTATGAATGGTGAATAGGGTTTTAGGAGTGTCGATTTATGCTACCCACTAATTCACAATTGACAATTCACCATTCACTAAAGCGCAGCCTTCTCCTCCATCCATTTATTCCTCCCCCAACCTTTAATCACATGCTTCTCACTATGATAAGAAGAGCGTACCAATGGACCGCTTTCTACATAGTCGAAACCGAGATCGTAGCCGATTTCGCGGAGTTCGGCGAATTCGTCGGGGTGAACGAAGCGTTGTACAGGTAAGTGTTTTTTGGTGGGTTGGAGGTATTGTCCGAGGGTGAGTACATCGCAACCAACGTTTACGAGGTCTTTCATGCTTTGTACCACTTCTTCTTTGGTTTCACCGAGTCCCAGCATCATACCGGTTTTGGTGCGCATTCCGCCTTCTTTGAGCATGCGTAATACGTCCAGACTTCTATGGTATTTCGCCTGTACCCTTACCTGTCGGGTAAGACGTTCCACCGTTTCCATATTATGGCTTACCACCTCGGGGGCAGCATCAATGATGCGTTGTACCTGATCTGCATTGCCCTTGAAGTCGGGGATTAATGTTTCGAGGGTGGTATCGGGATTGAGATTTTTTACGGCTTTGATGGTATTGTACCAGATGATAGAGCCCCCATCTTTCAGTTCATCACGATCCACACTGGTGAGTACGGCGTGTTTTACTTTCATGAGATGAATGGCTTCTGCTACACGCTGGGGTTCATCCCAATCAACGGGTGCGGGTCTACCTGTAGCAACGGCACAGAAACCACAGCTGCGGGTACAGACATTTCCGAGAATCATGAATGTGGCTGTGCCTTCACCCCAACATTCGCCCATATTCGGACAATTGCCACTCTCACAAATGGTATGCAGTTTATGGGTATCTACTAAACCACGAACGTGTTTATAGCTTTCGCCAATCGGTAACTTCACACGAAGCCAGGAAGGCTTTTGTATCTTGGAACTGGTAGGATCTACTTTCGCAACTACTGGTAACTCTTGCATGTACGCCTCTTTTTAAAGGCAGTTTCCCAAGCCGGAATACTGCCACTTGCTATGAAACAACAAAAATAGGTCACTTTCGTTTACCAAAAGTGAGGGCGACATAGGCGTTGAAAAAGAATGATTTTTCGGGGTTTAGCAGTAAAATGGGCATTTTTTGGGAATAGTATTCGGCATTCAATCCCACCTCGAGGGCTGAGAGCACTTCATTGTAGCGACCATAATCAAAACGCAGCGCAGTTCTTACGTGAGCACCGGGTACAAATTTCATTTCGCCAAAGCCCTTGGTGAGTCCGCCCCTGCCTAAGATAATGTTGGGATCGAGGAATAGATTATCGTTATTATCGTATTTGATCTGCTCCTGACGGTTAGTAGTGGGGTCCTGGATCTCGATATAATAGGGTTTCAGCATGCCTGCTGTTAATCCGCCCCCATAAATGGCAGAAACCGCTACCCCGTTTTTATTGCCTTTACCACCGATCAAACGCTGTTCTCCAAAACCGAGTTTCAGGTTATAGAAATTATTGCGTTTACCATAGATATAACTGGAAACGATGAGGAATCCACCCGATGCACTGATGGTGGGCACTTTTTCTTCTTTGGGATGTTTGTGTTCACCCAATTCAATCCACCATAAACTGGTTTTATTGATGGTTTTGTATTTTCCTCTTTCATAGAACATACCCCATCCATCGGTATTGAATTTAAAACCGAATGCACCTTGTTTATTATAGATCAGGGCACCTTCTTCTTCTTGTTTGATCAGTTGATTGATCTTCTCCTTTCTCTCTGCCTTTTTCCGGGCTTTCTCCAATTGAGCAGGTGATTGCTGTGCTACAACAGCCATTGAACTCAGGAGACCCACAACGATGAATAGCTTCTTCACTTCCATTTGATTTGTTACTTGTAAATTTATGGCAAAAATGACGCAATGACTTCACAAATTATTTATAAAGGTGAATTACGTACCATCGCTACCCATTTACAGAGTGGCACCAGTATTGAAACCGATGCTCCTACTGATAACCAAGGTAAAGGTGAACGCTTCTCACCCACTGATCTTGTCGCAACTGCCCTCAGTGCCTGCATGGTAACTACCATGGCCATCAAAGCTCGCACCCTCAACATTGACTTAGATGGCACCCGTGTAGACACCACTAAAATCATGTTAAGTGACCCACGCAGAATCGGTAAGATCATTGCCCATGTCTATTTTCCACCCACCCTCCAACTCGACGACAAAACCAAAGACCTCCTAGAACGCACCGCGAGGACTTGTCCTGTGGAGCGAAGCCTTCATCCGGAGATGGAGTTGGATATGGCGTTTTATTGGCTGTGAGCCGCGAGCTTCGAGCTGCGAGCTTTTCGGTTTAGTGATGCAGTATCACTCGAGTAAAAAAGCTCATAGCTCGAAGCTCACAGCTCGTAGCTTCCTCATGACTCATCCCCGCAACAATCTGTTGCCTACACTACACTCTAAACATCTTTTATTAACACAATATTGGGTGTGAAGTTCGAGGAGGGATTGGGTGTCGAGGGCGCTGCGGTTGGGGATGCCGGTGGATTTCCAGTAGCGGGTGATCTTGTTTTGTTCGGGTGCTAATTGGTAGAGCCAGTGGAGTACTTTTTCTTTTTGTTGGGTATTGCCTTTTTCTTGTCCGTATGCAAATAATATTGGCACCACTACATTGATCATCAGATGGAGTAACATTTGTTGTCCTACAAAACGCGGCTCTTGCGATACGGGTTCATCAAAAACGAAATGCGTATTCCAATAGTGACTGGCTTTTGTCTGGAATAATCGCATCAATTCCTCAATGCTGTTGACTTGTCTGACCTGATCCAACAAATGTTCTCGCTGATGAAGTAACATCGCCAATTGTGCTAAACGAATAGTGGGAAAAGAGGCTGGGCGCATACGCAGAAAGACCGGACCGCCATCAACAGTGTCCAATGCATATTTCTTTTTCAGGTGTTGATGATTGCGCAACAAGGCTTTGGCATAAGCGTCTTTCAACCCTGTGTGTATCATTTTGGCTTGTCCGAATAAGAGTGCTTCTATTTCATCCAGATGGTGACGATGTCTTTTCACTACGGCATATGGGATGGATTTGGCAACTCGTTCAAAAAAAGCTGCATTGATTTTGGATCCAAAACCGGCTGCCAGTTGCCACCAAAACACTTCATCCCAATGACCTTGGTTTTGTTGTAATAACTGTATGATTTGTTGTGATTTTCTTTCCAGTCTTTCTACCATCAATCTTTCTTTCCATGCAAACCATGCTAATTCATTCAATACCGGCAAATGATGATGACAGGCTATAACGCTGATCGTTTGCATCATACCGGTATAACGCTCCAACAATAAAGTAGATACCCGATTTTCTAAAACCAGTACGGGTATATGTGCCGGTGTGGCACCATCATCTGTCCATACCACATGTAATATCACATTGTTATAATGGGTGTCACCGGAATGTTTGTGCCGATGCCAGTCGGATGAGAGGATATGTAATTCAATATGTCCGGCCAAGATGGTTTGTCCGATTCGGATTCTTGCAGCAGAAAAATCTGGTCCCTGATGGGTATTCAAAGTGCCGGGATGCAGTATCTGCAAAGGTTCTCCGGATGTGGTCTGTAATTGTTGTTGTTGATAATATTGAAACTGCCAGATGTATTGTAATAAGCGTTCATTCATGATGCAGGTTTTGCCTGAAAAATAAATGCGTCGCTATTGCGGTTTCTACCTGATTTTATTTTTGGATGCGTTCCAATAGTTGTACTACCCTACTCACGGGTAATCCCATCACATTGTAGAAATCGCCTTTGATGGAATGTATCCCAACTACGCCGATCCATTCCTGTATGGCATAGGCCCCGGCTTTATCGTAAGGCTGGTATTTATCGACATAAAAACGGATCTGTTCTTCTGTCAAAGCATGAAATACCACTTCTGTAATATCTGAAAATGCATGTTCTGCTGCTCCTTTCATCAATACCACTCCTGTAATGACACGATGTGTTTGTCCGGATAATTTCTTTAAAATATCTATTGCATCATTTCTATCCACCGGTTTTCCGATCACTTCCTCATTCAATACCACAATTGTATCTGCAGCCAATATCCAACGCTGATCATCCGCATCCAATTGTTCACCAATCACTTTCGCTTTGTTACGTGCAATATGAACCGGCACTTCTTCCATCGACAGGCTTGCAGGAAATGTTTCATCGGTTGGTTGTACAATCACTTCAAAAGGTATCTCTGCCCACTCGAGAAGCATTTTTCTGCGTGGGGATTGGGAGGCGAGGATGATGGGGCGGGGTGATCGGGTCATCGGGTTATCGGGTTATCGGGTGCAAGGTACTAGGTGCTAGGTACTAGGTTATTGGTGATCGGGTGATCGGGTGATCGGGTGATCGGGTAATCAGGTTATCAGGGTTATCATTTTCTATTGTTTTACTATGGACTATTGACTATGAACTATTGACTATGAACTATTGACTATGAACTATTCGCTATGAACTATTCGCTATAAACTATTTACTATGGACTATTCGCTATGACCTATCCGCCATGGACCATGGACTATCGACCATGGACCACTCACTCATATAGCCTGAAAAATACCATCGACAAGATACCGGTTAGCATCACAAATTTAATGACGGTGCTGAGACGATGGAAATCGGCGGGGGTGTGGGATTTGAATAGTTGGGTTAAGATCCAGATGAGGGGTGCGATGATGGCGATCAAGCAATACAAGGCACTATGCCACCAGCCCATGGGTAATACATAAAATTGTAAGATCACCAGTGCCGCAATCAATACTACCAACCATACGGCAACAAATAATTTAGCTGCATTAACACCCCAAACAATCGGCAGGGTTCTGCAGCCATATCTTCTGTCGCCTTCCATGTCTTCCATGTCTTTGATGACTTCACGGATGAGTGAGATGACAAAAGCAAAAGAAGCATATAAGATGGTTAGACGAAAGAAACGCACTTCTGAATGTCCGACAGATAGTAAATGTTTGATCTGTAAAGGTTGTTTAGAAAAGAACAAGATCAATATCACCCAAGCAGTAAGCAGTGATATCACCACATTACCTACCAATAATTGCTTCTTGAAATTGGTGGAATAAAACCATAACAATAAAATACTTCCCATGTTTGCCAATACCAGATGCCAGTACAAGGATACGGGTAATGCATATACCGTAAAGAACAATCCCAGCATACTGAGTAATAAGTGCCAGAAAATAACCCAGCGTCTGTTGATGACTGTGTTGACTACTACTTTATCGGGCTTATTAATTTGATCAATATTGAGATCAAAATAATCATTGATAATATTCCCTGCTGCTGCAATAAAAACAGAAGCCATTACGATGAACCAAAATTGTAATCGGGCTGCTGTTTCATCCGCACCATAAATGCGTTCATAGATACAGTACTCAAACAATAATTGTGTGAGTATGATGAACACCATATTGGGCCATCGGATGAGTCGTAAAAAAGCGCTGAGTAATTTCAAAAGAAAAAATTATACTACAAGATAAGTAATGCTGCAATGATCGCAGGTAAACAAACTATTATTTCGATGGAACGCTGGTATCTTCTCCCCAATCGTTTCGCAGTTTCAGCACTTTCTCAATCACATCACGCGCACATCCCATGCCTCCTGCCAGATGTGAGATATAGATAGATTTGTCTTTGATTTCTTGTGCTGCATCAGCGGGACAAGCAGGCAAACCTGCCAATTGCATTACTTCCAGATCAGGAATATCATCACCCATGTACAATACTTCCTGTTTTGGAATTTGGTGTTGAGCTAAATAATCAGCGAAGATTTGTTGTTTGTTATGCGCTTTCATCCACACTTCTGTAACACCCAACTTATTCAATCGATCTTTTACTTCCGGTGAATCTCCGCCGGAGATAATCAATACCCGATAACCTCTTTTGATGGCTAGTTGTAATGCATAACCATCTTTGATGTTCATTTTTCTAGCCATTACGCCATTGGGTAATACTAACAGTGTTCCATCTGTTAGTACACCGTCTACGTCGAAGACAAATGTGGTGATATGTTGAAAGGCGTTTAACATCGGCTTATTTTAAATAGCACGGGGCTTAAGCCCCGTGCTATTTAAAAATAATTATTTTTGGTTGTCTCTCCACTCATATACCCAAGCACTTTGGATCATCTCGAGATGTCCTTCGTTGCTTTCTTCACGCTTTCCTTCGAAATTAGGTATTTGCAGGATCCATTCCAGCAGGTCTGTGAAACGTATGCGATAGATTTTACTTTCGGTAAAATCATCACCAAAACGTTCATACAATTTCATGGCTATATCTTCATGATCTGCCCAATGTATTGGAGGTTCAAAATGGCTCATCTTATTTAATTTGAGAATTTGAAAATTTGAGAATTTGAAAATGTAATACCCGCAGAGGCGGATTGAAAATGGGTTGTATGACTTTTTTCATTCATTATAATTATTTCTCTCAGAGAAACAATCTCCTCATTTTCAAATTTTCAAATTCTCAAATTTTGAAATTGATATTATTCACCCAAAAACTGTGTCTGATCCGGCAACGTCACTTCTACTTCACCTGACCCTGCTTGTAATACACACTGACATCCTAATCTGGAATTCAGTCTAGGGTTGATGGCACGATCGATAAAATCTTCTTCTTTATCACTTAATTCTTCCAAATGCTCCATTCCTTTTTCAACGTATAAATGACAAGTACTGCAAGCACAAACTGCCCCACAGTTATGATGTAATTCGATACCATTATCCAGACAAACTTCCAATAAACTTTGATCAGGTTCAATACCTGTTAAAGTAACGGGCTCCAGTCCTTTCTGTTCAAATTTTACCTTAATAGTGTACATATCGGTTCCGTTTGGAGTGCAAAAGTATCTCAAATCAGTTTCTTTGCGACAGCAAATCTGCTTTTTAGTCCCGAATCACGGAATTTTCCTGTTAAAAACTACTGATGACCGAATTTATGGAGGATACTTTGGGTCATTTCATCATATATTTTCAACAAAACAGGCTCATCTGCCAATAAGGACCGGTGTTTTTCTATCGTCACACGGTCTCCTCTGAAAGCCGGTCCGGCTTGTGCCTTTTCAGGGTCTTGGACTTTAATTTGTGCAATTACCCCTTCGATCAAAGGATAAAACAAGGAAAAGTCGATCTCTTTTTCTTTTGCATAATCTGATGCCAAATGATATAGATGATTGGTGAAATTGGAGGTAATTGCTGCTATCAAATGCATTTGTAAACGTTTGTCATCATCAGCCCTACTTACCTGACGTGAAATACTCTCTGCTAATGATTCAATCACCTGTAATGCCGATGCTGAATTAGCGTCAATGATGATGGCAGATGAACCCAGACTTGACATATGAGAACGTATCATTTTCATAGGCCAAATCACCCCATAGTCATTTGAAACTCCTTGTAATACCTCTTTACTTACAGCGCCAGCCGCATGTACCAGTACTCCTGCCGTTATGGTCAATTGATGCGCAACTTCTTGAATCGATTTATCACTAACCGCTAATAAAAAAATATCTGCTTTTTGTGGTAATTCTTTCAAATCCGCGACAGCAACCGTCCCCAATTCATCCGCCAATTGTTTTGCCTTTTCGGGATCTCTGTTCCAGATAGCTGTAATGGCATGTCCAACCTGTTTGAAGGTTCTTCCCAATACCGTTCCTACATTACCGGCTCCTATCAGTACGACGTCCATATCTTTATATTATGGAAATGAAATTAGCACAAAGAGTTGTGATAGGCTACTATAAAACCAAACTACGTACCATCGGCATGGTTTCTCCGCGAATTGCTGCGGAACAGGCTTTTAAAATATTCTGTACCCCATATACCAAAGGCATCCAACAAAAAGAGCCGCTTGTTTTTCATAAAGCGCATCCCCAAACCTTTAGGTTTGAAGATTTACTGATCAAGGGCTTTCATTGGCTACCCGAAAAACCCAACGGTCAGAAAGTATTGGTGGTGCATGGTTTCAGCAGTTATGGTTATAAGTTTGAGAAATATGTGCAACCCTTATTAGCCGCCGGATTTGAAGTTTTCATGTTCGATGCACCCGCACATGGCTTGAGCGAAGGGAAGATCATTAATGCACTCATTTATAAAAAATTCTTAGGATCAATCGATCAGCGGTTTGGGAAGATGGATGCTTTTATCGCCCATTCTTTGGGTGGACTCGCCACTTCCCTGTTGGCAGAGGAGCTACAAGGAAAAAGAAAACTGGTATTGATAGCTCCGGCCACAGAAACCAGAACGGCTGTACACGGATTTTATAAGTTGTTTAAAATCAAAGGACAAGTGAGAGAAGAATTTGAGCAGATGATAGAACGTATGACCGGTAAAACCATGGATCATTTTTCGATTACCCGAGTGATGAGCAATATCCAGCTACCCGTTTTATGGATCCATGATCAACAAGATCGTATTTGTCCGTATGCCGATACTTTAGCTGTTCAAAAAGAAGGACATCCTCATATTCGTTTTTATATCACTCAAGGATTAGGGCACAACAAAATCTATCGGGATCAGCAGGTGATTAAAAAAGTTCTTGGTTTCTTAACAGAGGAATAGATCGCAATTGGAGTACTCAGTGTAACATGATTGATGGGCCGCAGATTTTTTTTGATTATTATGATTGTCGCGGATAGATCATAACCAATCTTATAAAATCTGCGTCCCATACTCCTCCTTAAAGTTTCTCGCAGAGTCTCCGAGGCATGAGGGAGAAACTGATTGATGGCCGCAGATTTTTTATGATTGTTATGATTTACGCGGATAGTGCTCTTCTATCATCATCTATCTTAAAAATCTGCGGCCCCTACTCCTCCTTTATACGCTCCCAGCGTCCCCTCTAACCTCTGAGACGCTTTATATCAGGAGAAAATACCCCGTAAAAACCCCTGATTTTGTGTACATTTTTTGTGTTTTCATGGTTTCACCTAATATTGCAGGGTAGCAAAGCCTGATTTGATACCATATATATAGGTATGAATCAGGTGGATTTATCTACGAATGATGACAAACTAAAGTCTGCCTTTGGGCAGAAACGGAACTGTACATGGCAAAGAATTTATTGATTGTTGAGTCTCCGGCAAAGGCCAAAACCATTGAAAAAATCCTCGGATCTGATTTTGAGGTAAAAAGCTGTTATGGCCATATCCGGGATCTGGAAAAAGATGATATGGGTATTGATGTCAACAATCAATACCAACCCCGCTATATTGTACCCGAGGATAAAGAACGTGTCGTTAAGGAATTGCGTCAGTTGGCTAAAAAAGCGGATGAAGTATGGCTGGCATCGGATGAGGACCGTGAAGGAGAAAGTATCAGCTGGCACCTGGCCGAAGTACTGGGCTTGGATCCTAAAACCACCAAACGTATCGTTTTCCATGAGATCACCGCCCCGGCTATTAAAAAAGCGGTAGCGCAACCCCGTCTCATCAATATGGATCTGGTGAATGCCCAACAAGCACGTAGAATTCTAGACAGATTGGTGGGTTTTGAATTGAGTCCGGTTTTGTGGCGTAAGATCGGTATGCAGCGTAGCCTGAGTGCTGGTCGCGTGCAGAGTGTAGCGGTGAGATTGATCGTTGAACGTGAAAGAGAGATTAATCAATTTGTACCTGAGAGCAGTTATAAAATTGAAGCGTTTTTTGCAGCGAAAGATATCAATCAACGTGATGTTACTTTCAAAGCCGAAGGACCATCCAAGATTAGTACCCAACAAACCGCTTCAGATTTTCTGAAGAGTTGCAAGAATGCTGATTATAAAGTCATTGATGTTACCGTTAAGCCAGCCAAACGCACACCTGCAGCTCCTTTTACTACTTCTACCCTACAACAAGAAGCTTCACGTAAACTGGGTTATGGGGTGAGTAAGACCATGTTGCTGGCGCAGAAATTATATGAAAGCGGTAAGATCACTTATATGCGTACAGACAGTATCAATTTGAGTGATACTGCGATGGCTGATATTAGAAAAGAAGTGGAGAGCAGTTATGGGAATGATTACTATCAGCCGCGCAAATACAAAAACAAAAATGAAAGTGCACAGGAAGCACACGAAGCCATCCGCCCCACTTACATGAATAACCGAACGGTGGCTGATGAAGATACACGCAGACTCTATGAACTCATCTGGCGTAGAACCATTGCTTCTCAAATGAGTGATGCTGAATTTGAAAAGACCGTTGCTAAAATTTCCATCTCCACCAATAATGATACTTTGAGTGCTACCGGTGAAGTGATGAAGTTTGATGGTTTCTTAAAAGTATATCTCGAAGGAAAAGATGATGAAGATGAAGATGATACAGAAGGTATCCTTCCTCCACTAGTTGCCGGACAAGTACTCAACTTCCGCGAGATGACGGCTACAGAAAAGTTCACACGTCCAGCACCACGCTATACAGAAGCTTCTTTGGTGAAAAAGCTGGAGGAATTGGGTATTGGTCGTCCCTCCACCTACGCTCCAACGATCTCTACGATTATCAAAAGAAATTATGTTGAGAAACGCGATAAAGAAGGTGTGAAGAGAGAAGTGAATGTATTGCGACTCACCCAGCAACAAGAACTGGAAAAAGAAATTCTCACTGAAAATACAGGTGCCGAAAAAGGGAAACTGTTTCCTACTGACTTAGGTATGGTGGTAACAGATTTTCTGAAACAACATTTCGGTAAAGTGATGGACTTCGGTTTCACTGCCCGTATTGAACAAGAATTCGACGAAATCGCTGCCGGTAAAACACGCTGGAGCAGCATGATCGATGAGTTCTATAAACCTTTCCATGAGAATATCGAGCACACCCTCGAAAATGCAGAGAGAGCCAAAGGTGAAAGAGAGTTGGGTGTGGATGAAGAGACCGGTAAAAAGGTCATTGCCAGAATGGGACGTTATGGTCCGATGGTACAGATCGGTAATGCTGAGGATGAAGAAAAACCTCGCTTCGCTAAATTGAAAGCCAATCAAAGTATTGAAACCATTACCTATGAAGAGGCCATGGAACTGTTCTCTTTACCGCGTGTATTGGGCACTTATGAAGACCAGGAATTGTCTGTAAATATCGGACGCTTTGGTCCATATATTAAATTGGGTGATCAATTCATTTCCATCCCCAAAGGAGAAGACTTGCATACCATTGAACTGGATCGTGCGATTGAATTGCTAAAAGAAAAACAACAAGCAGATGCGCCGGTTGCATTTTATAATGAATTACCGGTGACTAAGGGTAAAGGCCGTTTCGGTCCGTTTATTAAATGGAATGATATGTTCATCAACATTCCTAAGGCTTACGATTTCGATAACCTTACGCAGGAAAATATCAACGAGTTGATCGAGAAGAAAATGGAGAAAGAAGCCAATCGCTTCATTCAACAATGGCCTGCAGAAAAGATCAGCATTGAAAATGGTCGTTGGGGTCCGTTCATTCGCTTCAACAAGAAGATGCTAAAAATGGGCAGAAAAGCCAATGGCGAAAAATACACTGCTGAAGAACTTGCTACCATCGAATTAGACCCCATCAAACAAATGATCGAAGCGCAGGTACCGAATGCTTTTGCGAAGAAAGTGGCGAAGAAGGCGGTGAAGAAAGCTGCACCGAAGAAAGCTGCGAAGAAGAAGTAGGTGATCGGGTGATCGGGTTATCAGGTAATCAGGAGATCGGGAGGGAATATTGGGGATAGATTTATCTTCTTTTATTGGTACTATAAAAAAATAGAGGGGTACATTTTTGATGTATCCCTCTATTTTTTTAAAACCCGATTACCTGATTACCCGATTACCCGATCTCCTGATAACCCCTAAGGTCTCCCCATCTGACGCAGAAACCTTACGTGTGCTACCACTGCTTTACGCATGGTGGGGTATTCGATGTATTGTAATTGGTATTCCCTGCACACATTACGAACGATCTCACTGATGGCGGGATAGTGTACGTGTGATATTTTGGGGAATAGGTGATGTTCAATTTGAAAATTCAGTCCACCTACCAACCAGCTTACCAGTTTATTCTTGGTTGCGAAATTGGCTGTGGTTTTGATTTGGTGGGCGGCAAATTCATCGGGCAGTTTATTGGTATCAATATCTGCGATAGGGAATTCAGTATGTTCTACCGTATGGGCTAACTGGAATACGATACTTAACACGAAGCCTGCAAAGAAACTCATAATGATAAAACCGATCATCCAATATAACCAACCTACTGTTGCAATAGGTAGTACGATGAATACAATGGCATGATACACTTTCACACCCCAGAACTCAACATGATCATTCCAATTCATTTTTTTCAAAGGCACAGAACCGATCTTACGGGAGAAATATTTTTTGTAGTCAGCAAAGAAAATCCAGAATACATACAATAACATATACAGTATCCAGAAATACACATGCTGAAACTTGTGTACTTTATAATGCTTTTGTGTAGGTGCCATTCGCATCAAGATACCTACCTCGATATCATCATCTACCCCATCTACATTTGTGAAGCTGTGGTGAATCATGTTATGTTTCATATTCCACATAAAATGATTAGCACCCAACATACTGATTGACGAAGCCGCAATGCGGTTCATCCATTTGTTGGTACTGAAACTACCATGACTACCATCATGCATGACGTTGAATCCGATAGCGGCTACGAGCCCACCTAATATGATACACTCAAGTACCGCGAGGTACCAAACAGGTGTCATTAAAGTTAGATGTAAATACACCAGAATAAATGCAATGACCATGATGATGGCTTTTGTAAAAAGCTTGGGAGTTCCGGTAGCCGGAATACCTCTTTCATCAAAATACTGCTGAACTCTTTTCTTTAATTCTGTGTGAAGCGATTGTTTAACCGAAGGAAATTTGGGGGTGGTGACCTGTGACATGTGAATACTAAAAAATGATAATCAACAAAATAACACTAATTATTTTACACTTCACTGTTAAAACCTGTTTTTTACGAAACTGTGGCATTCAACGACCAAACTGCGTCAATATTATTCTACAAAAGACTGACATTTCCACAGGTACTGAATAACTTGTTATTGACAAATACAAGGATTTTAATTTAGTTTGATAGTATAAAGGATAGGAATAGTACCATAGCTATGCAGGAAACAAAGGAAATACACGCATTATTTACCTTGATAGACGACCCCGATGAGGAAGTCTACTCTACCATCTCTGAGAAAATCGTTGAATACGGCAAGGGTATTATCCCCAACCTGGAACATTTATGGGAAACCACACCCAGTGAAGATGTTCAGGAAAGGATTGAAATGATCATTCATAAACTTCATTTCACAGATCTGTGCAATGATTTTACCGCATGGAAGAACAGTGCTTATCATGACCTTCTGTTTGGTGCTTTACTGGTTTCGAAATTTCAGTATCCTGATTTACAAACCAGTCCTGTTTTAGAAGAGATCGAAAAAATCAGAAGAAATATCTGGTTGGAGTTGAATAGTTTTCTCACACCACTGGAACAAGCCAATGTACTCTCTAGCATCTTATACAATTACTGTAATCTGAAAGGTTCCGAGATCAATTATGAAAAACCGGATGAATTCTTTTTACATAAAGTATTGGAAAGCAAAAAAGGGAATACACTTTCCAATGGATTGATCTATCAAATTTTGTGTGATCAGTTAGATATCAATGCCAGGATCATCAATATTCCAAAACAATGCATCATTGCATTTTTCCACTCCGACTTTGATCCTATTTTGCATCCCGGACATCCACAAGAAAAAATACATTTCTATGTAGATGCTACGACCGGACAAGCTTTTTCACATGCAGATATCGAGAGTTATTTCAAAAGAATATCTGTACCTCCTGTTGCCTCTTATTTCAAACCACAATCAGACAAGCGTCTCATTCAACAATTACTAGAAGAAGTTGCCAAATGTTTTGACAGTCCGGTGAATGCTTATAAGCATGCGGAATTAATGCAGTTGGCGGGGTTGTTGGAGGAGTAGAGGCAGTTGACAGTTGACAGTTGACAGTTGACAGTTGACAGTTGACAGTTGACAGTAAAAAAACAAAGCTGAGAACATCTTTATTGTGTATGCCTCTTTGTTTTTTTACCCTCATCTCTGTATACTGTCAACTATCAACTATCAACTGTCAACCACTACTTCAGCTCCGCTTCCAAACTAATAGCCATATTATACGCTTTGCTCACAGGGCAATTGGCTTTGGCGTCGGCGGCGCATTCTTGAAATTTTTCTGGTGAGATGCCGGGTACTTTGGCGGTGAGTTGTAAATGGGAAGAAGTGATGACTCCATCTTCCAAAGTGATGGTGCATTTTGTTTCGAGTGATTCGGGTGTAAAGCCTGCTGCGCCCAATACAAAACTTAACTTCATCGTAAAACAACCGGCATGAGCGGCTGCCATGAGTTCTTCCGGATTGGTACCTACCCCTTCTGCAAATCTTGAATTGAAAGAATATTGTGTTTGGTTTAATGTGGTGCTTTGTGTGGTTAAATGACCGTTGCCTTCTTTTCCTGAGCCATTCCACACGGCAGTTGCTTGACGTTTCATGGTGATTATTTTTTAGATTTGAAATAAATATTATCGCATGATCAGTTGGGCTGATTTTGAAAAAATTGAGATCCGCAGCGGAACCATCCTTGAAGTTACTGATTTTCCTAAAGCTAAAAAGCCTGCCTATCAATTGAAGATCGACTTTGGTCCTTTAGGTATCAAGCAGTCTTCTGCGCAGATCACACATCATTATTCAGCAGCAGAACTTGTAGGCAAACAAATCATTGCAGTGGTGAATTTCCCACCCAAACAAATCGCCAACTTTTTCAGCGAGTGTTTGGTACTGGGTGTGTATGATCATCAAAATCAGGTGGTATTACTGCAACCGGAACGCAAAGTGGATAATGGTCAACTGATCGGTTAAACCGCTATTACAAAAGGATTTGTATATTGTTGTACCGATTCCTCTTTATTAAACTGCCTTACCATGAGTGAACTCTATTATACGTATTATGAAAGTCCGGTAGGCTTACTCAAGATTGGAGGTACTGATCAATACATCGGTGAACTGAGTTTTGTTGATAACCCGGATCAGTTAACTTACGGTGAACCCGGTATCAGTGAGATCATGCATCAATGCACCGAAGAACTCATTGAATTTTTTCATGGCAGCAGAAAACAATTTACTGTTCCTATTCATCAAGAAGGTACTGAGTTTCAAAAAAGGGTATGGAGTGAATTGACTGAAATACCTTACGGCAAAACAATCAGTTATATGGACATGGCCAAACGCTTAGGTGATCCAAAAGTCATCAGAGCAGCAGCCAGTGCCAATGGAAGAAATAATATTGCGATCATCGTACCCTGTCACCGCGTCATTGGCAGCGATCGCTCACTCATTGGTTATTCAGGAGGTATGTGGCGTAAAAAATGGTTACTGCAACATGAGTTTAAGATTACACATGGGGTGCAGACTTTGTTTTGATTTGGGTGATTGGGTGATCGGGTGATCAGGTTATCAGGTAATCGGGCGGCAGAGTTGACAGTTGACAGATCACATAGAATAGTAAGCTTCTTTCCATGGACCATGGACTATGGACCATCGACTATGAACCATACACCCCCTACTTCATATCCTCGCTAGTAAAACTCAAGGGCAATAAACTGCCTGCTTGGGGAATCACATAGACATTCCCTTCCAGACCGGATAGGATGAGTCTGATTGGACTTTTTACTCTTATTTCATATTCCAATAAACTTTGTCTACAAACGCCACAAGGTGAAACGGGGTGATTGCTTTTTCCTTTGGTGTTGTTATAGCTGATTGCGATGGATTCAATGGCGACTCCGGGATGTAAAGTAGCTGCGGCTGATAGTAAGACCCTCTCTGCACAAATACCTACGGGGAAACTGGCATTTTCCTGATTGGTACCTATCACCAATGCCCCATTCGCCAATTTCGCCACAGCACCTACTTTAAATGCAGAATAAGGCGCATAAGCTTGATCGGTTACTTTTCTAGCTTCATCCAATAATGATGCATCTTCCTGTTTCAACGCACTTGCATCAGCATATACTTCATATTCTAGTTTGTACTGTTGATGATTCATAAAAAAACTTATTAAAGTAAAGAGACAAGAATGAAGGTACAAGACACAAGTAAGAATACAAGAATAAAGGAGCAAGGATCAAGAAAGAATGCAAGGCTCAGGGATCAAGCCTGGGCAATTCAATCCTTATTCAATTTCTCTCTAGTATCATTACATTCTTTCGTGTGTCTTATTTCTTAAGCCTTGCATTCTTTCTTACCCCTTGTACCTTGTGTCTTGTTTCTTTCTTATGTCTTGTTTCCTAAGCCTTGCATTCTTTCTTGCCCCCTGTACCTTGTGTCTTGATTCTTTCTTATGTCTTGTTTCTTGAGTCTTGAGCCTTTCTTGTCCCTTGTACCTTGTGTCTTGATTCTTTCTTATGTCTTGTTTCTTGAGTCTTGAGCCTTTCTTGTCCCTTGTACCTTGTGTCTTGATTCTTTCTTATGTCTTGTTTCTTGAGTCTTGAGCCTTTCTTGTCCCTTGTACCTTGTGTCTTGATTCTTTCTTATGTCTTGTTTCTTGAGTCTTGAGCCTTTCTTGTCCCTTGTACCTTCATTCTTGTTTCTTTTACTTGATGATTTTCATCAAACGCTTCCATCTCGGACCTTTATCCCAGCTAAACCAAATGAGGGATGCTTTTCCTACAATATGCGTTTCGGGAACAAAGCCCCAGTAACGACTATCCTGACTGCGATGACGATTATCGCCCATCATCCAGTAGTAGTTGTATTTCGTGATATAAGTATTGGTGTTCTTTCCATTGATGATAAACTGTCCATCTCTCTCTTCGAGTGTATTGCCTTCATAAGTAGCAATTAATCTTCTGTATAGAGATATATTTTGTTGTGTTAGTCTTAATGTATCTCCTTTTGCAGGCACGCGCAATGGACCAAAATTATCTACACTCCATGGGTAATTGGCTTCATCTGCCGGGAAAGTCATACCGATATAATTCTCTGTATAAGGAGAATCGGATACGTAATTCGGCAGCTTTTTAAGTTTTGTCAACTCTTCAGGTGTTAGGTTGAATCTATAGCTACTATCACTCATCATATCGAGTTGCCCTTTGGTATCATCCAAATCAATTCCCAATTCTTCTTTTAAGAAATCTGGATCGTAAGGTTTTTTGTTGGTGACAACAATATGCTCAGTTTGAGAACCACCGGGTACCATGGCAGGTTCTCCATTCACATATAATTGTCCGTTACGAATATGCAACACATCTCCACCAACACCCACACAACGTTTGATGTAGTTATCTGTTTTATCCATGGGGTGAACGATGATCGGAAACTCAGGACTTGCGAATAGTTCTTGTCTGTTGCCTTTGAAGGTAAATCGCAACACGTCGTAATAAGTTACCTTACTACCATACTCAGGTCTATTGATGATGGTATCTCCTGCCGGGAAATTGAAGACGACCACATCATTTCTTTTCACTTCAGTAAAGGCAGGTAATCTTTTATAAGGTATTTGAATCCACTTTAAATAAGATGGTGTGGTTTGCGAAAAAGGCATGGTATTGTGTACAAAAGGAAATGACAACGGTGTTTGCGGGATCCTCGCGCCATAACTCATTTTATTCACGAAGAGAAAATCATTTACTAATAAAGTTTTCTCCATACTTTCTGTAGGAATCACATACGCTTCAAAAACAAAAGTCCGTATAATGGTTGCTGCCACTACTGCAAACACACCTGCATCCACCCACTCTCTTGAGCCTGGTTTTCTGTACGACTTAAATGCTTCTTCTCCATACCATTTTTCATCTTTTGAAAAACCCAAGTATGGGAAATAAATAAATGGTAATAATACGGTAGCCGTATGATGAATCAGATTGAATCGTTTGAAATGCATCACAAAAATGATCGTGATCCAAATGCTGATGAATTGTCCGGCAATAGGAATCAATTGCAACCAAAACCAGTATTTACGGATATGACATTTTTCTACGATCAGCCAGGTGTTATAAAACGGAACCAGTGCTTTCCATGGTTCAATTCCTGCTTTTTTAAACATCCCCCACATTCCCAGATGCCAGCCAATAATTCCAACGATAAATAGCGTTAAGCCCATATATTATTTTTTGCTAGAAACAAAAATATCCTTTTCAGACAGATACTGAAGCAATCAGATTAAAACTTTTGCTAAAACGGACGAATTCTTACCGAATGCTGTATTTTTATACGATTGAGCGTTGTCAGACCTCCAAATCTTATTCATGAATCATTTTACGATCAAGGACATTGAGAATCTGAGCGGTATTAAAGCCCATACCCTACGCATTTGGGAACAACGGTATCAATTATTCATTCCTAAAAGGAAAGAGAGTAAACACCGCTATTACGATAATGAAGATTTAAAGCATATCCTGCGTATTTCACAGTTGTACCATAATGGTGTTAAAATCTCTAAGATTGCCCAATTACCGGCTTCTTCCATCCGGTCAATGGCCATGGAGCAATATATAGGCAAACAAAATGCAGATGCCTATATTCATCGCCTGATTGAAGCTTCTATCGATTTTGATGAAGAACGTTTTGAAGAACTATTCGAACAGGCACTCAAGCAGTTTGGACTGGAAGTAACCATCATTGATGTGATGTATGCTTTCTTGGAAAGAATTGGGTTATTATGGTTAACGGATCATGTCATTCCTGCCCAAGAGCATTTTGCTAGCAATATCATCAAAAGAAAAATCATTTCGGCTCTGGATGCTTTGAAAACAAAACCCTCACCCAGTTCCGGCACTTATGTACTCTTCACCCCTGAGGGAGAACAACATGAAATTCCTTTGTTGCTCAATCATTATTTGATGAAAGCAAGCGGAAAAAAATGTATTTACATGGGTGTAGATGTTCCTTTTGATAATATTGATGTGTATGTAAAAGCAAAAAATCCTCAGTACCTCTATTTCCATGCCATCACCCATCTGTATGAGCAACCCATGGATGATTTATTGAAACAACTCAAACAAAAATTCAATCAGCAAGAAATTATCATGTCTGGTCCCCTTACCAAAGAAGTTACAATCGATATTCCGGGTGTGACATTACTTAGGTCGATGCCTGAGATGTTGGAGTTTGCGAAGAGGTGATCGGGTGATCGGGTGATCGGGTGATCGGGTGATCGGGTGATCGGGTGATCGGGTGATAACAGAAACTGACCGACGATATACGTTATTGTATTCGTGAATAACTTTTTTTAAAACCTGATTTCCTGATCACCCGATACCCTGATCACCCGATATCCAAATTACTCACACATAAGCACTCACATCTGCTGCAGTAATCTCTTTTCCTGATAAGATCACCAGTCTCTCTACCACATTTCTTAATTCGCGGATATTGCCTGTCCAGTTGTGGTTTTTGAGGATGTCCAGTGCTTTTTTATCAATTCCTTTTTTGGCTTGTCCGTATTCTGTTGCGATATCATCTAAAAATTTATCAACTAATGATGGAATATCATCTCTTCTTTCATTCAATGAGGGTACATGAATAAGAATGACCCCTAAACGATGATACAGATCCAGACGGAAGTTTTTTTCTTCCACTTCTTTTAAGAGATCTTTGTTGGTAGCAGCAACGACACGAACGTCTACTGAAATTTCTTTATCACCACCTACCCTGGTGATCTTTCCTTCCTGCAAAGCCCTTAATACTTTGGCTTGTGCACTTAGACTCATATCTCCAATTTCATCTAAAAACAAAGTGCCACCACTTGCCTGTTCAAATTTTCCAATTCGTTGTTTGATAGCAGATGTAAAAGAACCTTTTTCATGACCAAACAATTCACTTTCAATCAATTCACCCGGAATAGCAGCACAATTAACTTCTACCAAGGGTCCGGAAGAGCGATTGCTTTTTTCATGCAGCCATCTCGCTACCAATTCCTTACCACTTCCATTTCCACCGGTTACCAAAACACGTGCATCTGTAGGTGCTACTTTCTCAATGGTTTCTTTGATACGCAGGATGGCTTCACTTTCACCAATGATCTCCTGTACTTTGGATACTTTACGTTTGAGTACTTTGGTCTCCTGCACCAGTGTTGTTTTGTCCATCGCATTGCGAATGGTGATCAACAAACGATTGAGATCCGGTGGTTTTGAGATATAATCGAATGCCCCTTTTTTAACGGCATCCACAGCTGTTTCAATATTTCCATGTCCACTGATCATGATCACCGGTATATCTGTTCCTGTTTCCATTACTTTTTGCAAGAACTCGATACCATCCAATTTGGGCATTTTGATATCACACAACACCACATCAAAAGAACCTGCCTGGAACTTCTTCAATCCTTCTTCACCATCGGCAGCTTCTTCTACTTTAAAACCCTCATTGGAAAGAATATCTTTTAAAACATTACGAATGGCTCTTTCATCATCAATGATCAAAATGGTTGGCATAGCACTGTTTTTTACTAAGTTAATGAATCGGTTTCAGCGTAATCCAAAATTCATGCCGAAGGTAAAATTTCTTGGAGCAGCTGCATTATAATATCGTCTTCCTACAGCATTGATATCATTGCCCAAACTATATACTTGATTCAAACCATTATCCATACTCAAGAATACTTCAAATCCGTTTCTTCGGTATCCTGTTCGACCTTGTAATAATTGATAAGGTTTAGCACGTGCATCATTGGCATCATTCAAAGAAACAGCAGCAGTTGCATTCATGGATGTATGTAGATACCAACCTCCTACTGTTTCCAACTGTACTCCTGTAACCCATATATAATTAGGCACTCCCGTCAAAGGGTTCCCATCAAATACGGTATTCCCTTGCCGATAGTTTTCAAAGCGATAAGGCTGATAACTAAGCGAGGAGGTAAGATAAATATTTCTGACTCCTTTCGTTCTATCAGACAATAATTTAGCTTTTATCACCCCTTCAAAGCCTTGCTGTATCGTACTTCCGGCATTTACAAAATATTCGGCTCCACTTACACTATTTCTCCGCACAATAGCATTGTTCAAACGAAATCGATACCATGAAACATCAAATTGAATTTGATCATGGAATAGATATCCTTTCCATCCCATTTCAAAATTCCATCCTGTCTCCGCATTCAGGTCGCCATAAAAGTTACCGTCTGACGGACGAAACTCTGCCAAAGTGGGCGCTGAAAAACCTTTGGCAGCAAGCGCATACGCAGTGATCGCTGGAGTAAATTGATAAGATAATGCAATACGTGGTGTAATAACAGATCGTATGGTTTTAGTGGTATAACCCATTGGCATGGCGTCTAACCTTTTATATCGATATAACTGCTCATTGGAACTGATGCCGGCTTGTAGCATCCATTTATGATGAAAGCGATATTGTATTTGTGTAAATGCAAACCACTGCGACGCATGTACACGATCACTGTACTGTAATGTGTCTTTCATACCTCTGCGATTCCCGAAATTATCAATGGATGCAAACTGGTATTGCCATTCTATCCCTGTATTCCATTGTAACTGATGTACTTCATTACCCCACTTGTATTGCCATTGTGTTCCTGCCCCAGCATTGTTTTCTGCACGTTCTTCAAAATTGGTGATAAAGGGATTTTTAAATGCCGTTAAACTTCCGGTTACAAAAGATCGAAGGGTGTTTTTTTCATTGATTTTCCATTCATGATGCACACCTGCATAACCTGTTTTATTATAAATGGCTGTTTGTTGCTGAACGGCGCCCGGCAATATTCCGGCAGGCTGCCGGGCTTGCTGTGGATTCATGGTAAACTGTGCTTCATTGATACCACCCGGAGTTTGATAGAACAGATCTGTATACAATGCAAGTACCCGCCACACTTGCTTTTTCTTTTGCCAACTCGCATGCCAATTCAACCCATCTCTTCTCATCTTTGACTGCTGACGATATCCATCTGATTGGAGGTGTACTTGTTGAACTTTACTCGTAAAAGAAGAAGACCGGTACTCCCAACCGGCTTGTTGCTGAAACAATCCATAGGAACCACCTGAAAGTCCGCCTGAAAGATGATGTCCATCTGATCCATATTCCGATGCATCTGTTTTTAACAATACAGCCCCTCCTGTTCCTGCACCGTACGCTGCTGCCACCGGACCTTTTAATATTTCTGCTCCGGTCACTTGTGTGAGATCAATCAAATTCAAATAAGTATTGCCTCCACCATCCGTCAATGGCAATCCATTCCAGTATATTTTAATGTTCCGTACACCAAATGGAGAACGAAGCAGGCTTCCTCTGATCGATAAACGATAGCTGCCAGGAGAACGTTCTTCCATACGAACACCAGAAACGGTATTGAACACTGGAACAAAACTGGGTAATGGACTATTTCGAAATTCGCTTTTTTGAAGAATAGCAATGGATGCGGGTAATTGTTTCCAAGCCGTTTTACCATGAAATGCTTGTACAACCACTTCTTGTAAGGCTTGCAATGTCTTGGAGCTATCTTGTACATTTTGTGCTGATAACGTAACCGTTATTACAGATCCTAAAGCCAGTAATAAAAGTTTAGCACGCTTCATATGCACTTTTTGTACTTACAAACAAAACCCAGAGTTGTATCACTCTGGGTTTGTTTACTTATAAAAGTTCGTATTATTTCTTCATATACATCACTTCTTTCACCAACTTCACAGTACGTGTGATATCTGGGATAGCGAGTGCTGTGAGATTAGGTGCATAGTGCATAGGTGCATCTGCACTAGTGATACGACGAATAGGTGCATCCAAATAATCAAATCCTTCTTTTTGGATGCGATAAGAAATCTCAGAAGATACAGATGCAAAAGGCCACTGTTCTTCAACAATCACCAGTCTATTGGTCTTCTTCACACTTTCAAGAATGGTCATCCAATCTAGTGGACGAATGGTACGCAGATCGATCACTTCAGCGCTTACGCCTTCTTTTTCAAGTTCTGCTGCGGCACCCAATGCCACTTTCATCATTTTATTGAAAGATACGATGGTCACATCTCTACCTGCTCTTTTCACATCTGCTTTACCAAGCGGGATATAATATTCTTCATCAGGAACCTCACTCTTATCACCATACATCACTTCACTTTCCATGAACATCACGGGATCTTCTTCATAACGGATGGCTTGCTTTAATAAACCTTTAGCATCATAGCCATTGGAAGGAGATACCACTTTAATACCGGGGATATTGGCATAATAGCTTTCAAAAGCAGTTGAGTGCTGTGCTCCAAGCTGACCAGCACTTCCGTTAGGTCCGCGGAATACAATCGGACAACCAATTTGTCCGCCACTCATCGCCAGCATTTTTGAAGCGGTATTGAGGATCTGATCCATGGCCAGTACAGCAAAGTTCCAGGTCATGAATTCAACCACAGGACGAAGTCCATTTTGTGCTGCGCCCACAGCTACTGCAGTAAAACCAAGTTCCGCAATGGGGGTATCGATGACTCTTTTGGCACCGAATTCAGCCAGCATACCCTGACTTACCTTGTAAGCACCATTGTATTCAGCTACTTCTTCACCCATCAGAAACACTCTCTCGTCTCTTCTCATTTCTTCACTCATGGCCTCCCGTAAAGCCTCTCTGAAAGCAATTGAACGCATAATGTCTGTTTGTTAAATGAGGAGCAAAAATAGCAGATTCTAAGGAATCAGAAAAAAGAAACCGAAATGAGGGAACAAGAAACAAGAAAGAAGAAATAAGGTACATAAACAAGAAACAAGGTATAAGTAACAAGATACAGGGGGGGATTTTATGAGGAATAGATAGCCCAAAAAAAGAATGAGAAAGCTTTCGCTTTCTCATTCTTCATTCGACATTCAATATTCGTCATTACTATGTCTTAGAACACATTCCAGCCATAGCTGATGTAGTATAGACCACCAATTTGTGGGTTACCCCAGCCGGTGCGGTAGTATCTGTTGAAGATATTGGTACCACCGATCTTGATCATAGACTTGGTAGCTGGGAGTTTGTAGTTAACCACTGCATCTACAGTTCTCATCCAAGGCACCATACCTACTCCGAATGTTCCTTCATAGAAGAAGGAGTTTTGCCATCTGTAAACGATGCTGAAACCATAACGCTTATCCTTACCGAAACCTGAATTATTCAATGACAAATTCGAACGGTACTTAGGCGTGTTGAAATAAGATACAAAGCCCGGAGGTAATGTTCCAATTCTATCATGGTAGAGGTTTCCTGTGAATGAGAAGTTATTTGGCAACAGGTATTCAACTGATGCACCCCATCCTGAAGTATTCACTTCACCAGGTGCATTTACAGAGATACTATAAGCTATTCTAGTATTAGGATTTAAAAGATCAGCCGGGTTAAATGTTGCATTTCTAGATTGAATAGCAGTTACCCCACTTAAGAAGTCTTTATAACGACCCCAGTATGCATAAACATCAATCAACAATTTTTGAGCAACCAGACCTTTATATCCCACTTCGAATGAGCGCATAGATTCAGGTTTGAAGTCTCCGAAAGTCTGCTGTTGTAATAAAGCCGGGTTTGGAGAACCTGCCAGTACACTACCTCCAAATGCTTGTACACTTTGTAATGTAAATACAGGATTGGTACTGAATTTATAGAAGTTGCGTAACTGTGGTAATCCACCAAGTAATCGGGTACCGCCTCCAATTGTTAAGTTAATCCACTGGTTTTGTGTAGTTGGAAAACGATAGGCAGTTTGATAAGAGAAACGGAGGTTATGATCTTTAGCCAGTTTAACCACCGCTGACGCTCTTGGGGTAAATCTTCCCTGGAAATTTGTGTTCTTATCGTAACGACCTGAAACAGTCAATTTTAATACATCATTGAATAAACGCTGAGAAATTTGAGTATATGCGCCAAATTCATTGATTCGAATAGGCCCAGCTGTATCTGCAAACAGGGTACCTTCAGAGTTCAATACATATTGCTTAGCACTAACACCAATTAACCAATCTGTATTTGTTTTACCTAAACCAAGATCTTCTGTCAGGTTATACTGACCGTCAAACATTTTCAATCTGGAACGATCTAAGAACAATCCGCCACCTTGAGAAATAGGCTTACGTGCCACAGATTGGAATAATGGATTATTACCAATAAAGCCTGTAGGTCTACCTACATCAGCAAAGTTACGAGCTGCGTTATGCGCGGTAATATTATCTGCACCTGCATCTCTTGCAGTAACAAAGGCAGCTATGTATTGAGGATACCAAGCACTACTAGCTTTCCATGTTTCATTAAATAATCTTGTGGTAATAGTAGCGTTGAAAGAATTACCGGCATTTTCATGTGTTGAATAATAGCGTGCATACCAGTTCTTATGTTTCAACTCATATTTAAACTGAGCAATGCGTAAATCTTTTAAAGAATAACGGTCACTTCCTGTATAAACACTATTTCCTGTTCCGAAATATGCATTGAATGAGGCTTCGATTTTATCTGTGAGTTTGTAGTGAATACCTCCAGTCAATTTCATATTTACGGTGGTAGGATCGATCACATCTTTCTCTGCATAACCCGTACGACTTACAGAAGTATTTTGTAAGAAATTTCTTGCAGGTAATGCTCCAAAAAGAATGGGAGATACGTTTGCAGTTACCAACGCACCTGCTCCTATACCATTGAGGAATGTATTAAACTGAGATAATCTTGCAGTTGGATTAGCAGCTAAAAACCCGTTAAATGCATTTAATTGAGCTGTTGATAATCCTGCTGCTGCAAAAACTTGTGATGCAATAGAGCTAATGTTCTGAGTAGTTTCATCACCATAAACATTCACCCCATCATAATTTGGATCTACAAAACGATTACCCGGAATTTTTGTACCATTCGGTGTACCTCCAATACGGGTATAGTTATCATCCTGATTTGCTAACCAATCTTGTGCCTGTATGAACTGAGCATTGATTTTAAATGCCAATTTCTCATTGATCTTTTTAGCCCAACGCAAACTCCAGTCATAAAAAGGCGCAGTAGGTCTTTGCTTGCTATCAATATGGTTCACACCTTGTTTGATTTGAAAACTAAGACCCTGGTATTTGAAAGGATTCTTACTATTAATCAGTACAGTTCCATTCATACCACCCGGACCATACAAAGCAGAAGATGCACCTGGCAGTAATTCCATGTTCTCAACATCCAATTCACTTAAACCAAGAACGCTACCAACGGCAAAGTTTAGACCAGGAGCTTGGTTATCCATTCCATCTACGATTTGGTTCAAACGTGTATTACCACTGCTATTAAAACCACGTGTACCCACGCTTCGGAAAGTTAAACTTGCAGTTACCACATCCACCCCTTTCAGGTTGGTTAACATGTCATAATAATTGAGTTGCGGTGTATTTCTGATAGCTGCCGCACTAATTCTTTCAATAGAAACAGGCGATTCCAAAATACGCTCCGGAACCCTTGATGCAGCTACTACTACTTCATCTCCTAATGTAAATGAAGGAGTAAGGTCTACGCTTACTACATCATTGCTGCCTTTCACAGCAACTTCTTTACTTGCATAACCAACAGAAGAGATCACCAAAGTAAACGGCGGTTTCTGAACGGTAGTAAAACGGAAATTACCTTTATCATCAGTAAAGGTTCCGACTGTTCCTCCTTTGATTGTGACGGAGACAGCGGAAAGCGCTTCCTTGGAGCTTGCATTTTTTACGCTACCGGAAACGGTAGTTGTCTGTTGTGCCATAACAGGTATCGTAATGGCAGAGGCTAAAGCCACAGACAGACATTTACTGTAGAATCTTCTCATATTGGCAAGATTTAGTTATTATGAGGCAAAATAGCAATTGTTAGTTTTATCTTAAAATTTAATTTCTCCACAAAATCAATGCTTTGTTAAGAAAAACGAATGCTTTTACGCTTTATTATTCTGCGCACTGGCTAATTTTACCGCATGAAGAGCCTTCAGTTCCCCAAGCAGACAAATGTTTACCATGGAAAAGTTAGAGATGTATACACCATTGGGCAGGATTGGCTCGTAATGGTAGCCAGTAATCGCATATCTGCTTTTGATGTAATATTACCCAAACCCATCCCCTACAAAGGACAGGTCTTAAATCAAATCGCTGCTTTTATGCTGGAAGCAACGAAAGATATATGTCCAAATTGGCTTGTTGCTGTTCCTGCCGCCAATGTCTCGATCGGGAAAAAATGTACCCCGTTTAAAATTGAGATGGTAGTGAGGGGGAATGTGGTTGGACATGCCTGGCGCACCTACCATTCCGGACAAAGAACACTCTGCGGTGTTACCATGCCTGAGGGATTAAAAGAAAATGACTTCTTTCCCTCCCCTATTATTACCCCTTCTACAAAAGCTGCAGAAGGACATGATGAAGACATATCCAGGGAGGAAATCATTCGTCAAGGACTCGTGAGTGAAAAAGATTGGGCGGTACTTGAAAAATATGCTTTACAGCTTTTTGCCAGAGGCAAAGAAATCGCAGCTTCACGTGGATTGATTTTAGCTGATACGAAATATGAGTTTGGTAAGATCGGTGATACCATTTACCTAATGGACGAAGTACATACCCCTGATTCATCCCGCTATTTTTATGCTGATGGATTTGAAGAACGTCAAGCCACCGGAGAAAAACAAAAACAACTCAGTAAAGAGTTCGTAAGAGAATGGCTAATCGCCAATAATTTCATGGGTAAAGAAGGACAATCAGTTCCTGACATGTCTGATGAATGGATTGACACGATCAGTAAAAGATATATTGAACTCTTCGAAAAAGTAACAGGCAAAAGCTTCGTACCCGAACAACCTTCTGATGAAGCAATCGTAAGCTTGGTGACGGCGGCGTTGGAAGAGATTGGGGCGTTGTGAGTTGTGAGTGACTAGTCAGTAGTGAATAGTGAGTAAAATTACTTTAAACTTTCTCACTATTCACTACTCACTACTACCCTTCCCCTAACCTCGGTCTCAACCTCACTCTACTCTTGTTGAAAATATTTTGTCCATTCTCAATACCCTTACGCAGCTCTTTCTGGCGTTCTACGGGCATGTGAATGGTGTCTTTGCATTCCTGACTACAACAGCCTTCATAGGTTTCGGCACAAGCTTCGCACTGTATGAATAAAAGATGACAGCCATTGTTTTTACAATTCGTGTGTGTATCAGCAGGTTTACCACATTGATGACATTTGGCAATGACATCTTCTGTAATACGCTCACCTAAACGATTATCAAAAACAAAATTTTTACCAATGAATTTACTTTCCAGTCCGGCCTCTTTTGCTTGTCTTGCATAGTTGATAATTCCTCCTTCCAGATGAAACACGTTCTTAAATCCTTGGTGTAACATATAAGCACTGGCTTTTTCGCATCGTATACCCCCTGTGCAATACATGATGATATTCTTATCCTCATTTCCCTTCATCATATCAACAGCCATAGGTAATTGATCTCTGAAAGTATCCGAGGGTACTTCTTTCGCATTTACAAAATGCCCCACTTCATATTCGTAATGATTACGCATATCAATCACGATCGTATCAGGATCTTGCAACAACTCATTCATTTGTGCAGCATTCACATAACGGCCTTTTCGTTCCATACTGAATTCGGGATCATTGATACCATCGGCAACAATCTTATCCCGGACTTTGATCTTTAATACCCAGAAACTTTTACCATCATCATCCACTGCGATATTGAGACGCAATCCATTCAATGGTTCTATACTATAAAGGAAAGTACGAAACGCATCCATTAAATGCTCTGGGACACTGATCTGTGCATTAATGCCTTCTTTCGCTACATAAATTCTCCCGAAAACTTGTAAAGCACTCAATTGCTTGTACAAATAATCTCTGAACTCTTGCGGATTTTTAACAGGAAAATACTGATAGAAACTAATGGTAATACGATGGAAAGTCTCTTCCATCAAACGTTGCTTCAACTCTTCGTTGGATACACGGTTGTGTAAAACAGGCATAATTTTTCAAATTTCAGTCCCGATCAGATCGGGATCCATGAACAATGGAACCACTTGCAGGGTGGTCAAAATCGGTGCAAAGATAGGGGGATATGTCGGATGTCGGATGTCGGATGTCGGATGTCGGATGTCGGATGTCGGATGTCG
>VFQR01000615.1_pt1 | contig 42669 bp, 34 predicted proteins | sample 3512321 | NCBI WGS metagenome assembly VFQR01 (sample SAMN10412374, study PRJNA504923) | tailings metagenome | isolation source: Relicate 3 Philex TSF1 revegetated site | place: Philippines: Tuba, Benguet | collected 2017-08-29 | reverse complement strand
GCGACCCCTGCCCCACAAAACACCACTGGATCTTCGCAAACTGCTGGCAGACTCTCTGTAACAGCCTGAGCCCCTTCTTTTCGACAAACCTGCCGACAAACAGCCAGACGGGGGCATCGGTCGAGAAACCCCATTTTTTTCGCAGTTCCTCGCGACGGGTCTGCACTGCCGGCGTAAAGATCGTCAGATCGACGCCATTGGGAATCAATATCGGTTCACGGAAATAAGAAAATCGTCCGTCGAAATGTCGCCTTGTTCGTTCGGAAATGAACACGGTCTGGTCGCAAAGGCCGAGAGTGGATGGAGCCAGCCGGCGATCAGCCATCGCCATGGCCCATCTCAACAATGGATTACGATAAGGGACAGTTCCCACATGCTGCGTCATCACAATCGGTCGGCCCAACTCTGTGGCCATCGAGAAGGCTTTTCGATTGCCCGAGTACCAGAAGTCGTGAATGTGAATGAGATCCGCCTCGACGACTCCTTGCTTTAACTTTTGCAGACTCCTGGAATCCCAGACAGGAAAAGGTGCGCCCGTCCATTCCTCGAGATGATTGCTGCCATTCATTTCAAGAGCTGCCACAGGCCCGTCAGGTTTCGCCTGAGTGCGGGAAGGCGCTGTCGCTGCCCACACACATGCATGCCCCCGAGCGGCTAACCGCTCTGTGATCTGCTTCGCCACTGACTCAATGCCTCCGCCATGTTCAGCAAAGTAATGAGTGACTGTGAGAATCTTCAAAATGAAACCTCAAACCGATGTGCGTAACCAGGCATGGTCATCAGGTTGCCAATACCGACCGATCAGGACACTCCACGGGGATGGCTCACGGTGATATAAACACAGGCATGGTTCTGGATCAGCGCCGGCGGAGTGATCCCATCTTCCAGGGACATGCGCACATTCATCAACAAAGCGATCAGAGAAGCCAGCAGATTCCCGACCAGCGGGATTTTCTGACAGACCATCCGGTAGCCCAGTAACCGCACTTGTGTCGTCCACGCCAAAGGGCCTACCAGTCCTTCAATCTTGTCCACAATCAGGCCCCGAGTGCGAAGTTCTTCCGATAATCCATCGACTGTCCATCGTCGGAAGTCTGTCGGATGCGGATGATACAGCCACGTCCCATGCGTCGACAAAATCAGTCTGCCATCAGGCTTCAGGACACGCTTGACCTCACTCAAATACCAGTCCAGATCCCAGACATGCTCCAGCACCTGAAAAGAAACGACGAAATCGATCGAATGATCTGCGATCGGCAGTGGTTTGCCGGACTCAATCGGAATCTCGGCCCCCTCACCCAGATCCGCAGCCAGGTATTTCGCGATGCCACACGCTTGAAACAAAGTCCGATAGGGGGCATCACCACAACCAAAATCCAACACTGTGGCGTTTTTTAATGGCTGCTGATGTTCTTGAACAATCGTCACCACGGCCTGCGCCAGTGCCTTGAGCACATGCCGCTGATGATTGAACCACGAGGGATGGAGACGACCACTTTGATCAGGATCCACAGTCGTTCCTTCTCCAGACACTGACAAATTGCAGATGATTCGTATTTCTTCCCAGCCAACCTTCATGGACAGGTGCCGGCCAGATCCGGCGCTCTTCCTGAAAGCCCGCTTTTTCCAGAAGACTCCACCATTCCCAGCCCTTCATGTAGCGATATCGGGAAGGAATGCCAAAACGCCGGTTACCCAACTCATCGAGCAGGCAAAGAGTCCAGTAACCCGCACTGGTGGTGTAAGTGTGATCCTTGATGACCAGCCACTCTCGCGTTACCCGCGACAGTTCCTCTAATGACTTCATCGGATCAGGACAATGATGCAGTACATCAACGGCATAACTGAGATCAAATTGACGATCTTCAGCAGGAATCCGCACTCCATCATAGGCGGTGACGGGATGCAAAAGCTGTGGCTGAATCTGCACATCAATCGCCGTCACCTGTGCACACAACCCTCTTTGCAGCAGATGACTGGCGAACCATCCATCCCCTGCACCAAAGTCCAGGGCTTTCACCTGCCGGACGGGCCACGATTCCTCAAATAAAGAAAACACACGTTCGCGGTAATTCGTCGGTCGATGGTCAACCACCGGCGCTGTTGCCATAACGGGCAGAACCCCTTGAGTTGCGACATCTTGCGAAGCGATTTGTGCGAGGCTGTCAGTCATTTCAGGCTTCACCAGGGATGGTTTGTCATTCGTCACAGAAGTTCAACATATGGCTTCGCAACCAGAGGCGCTATCCGCTGAGACCTGCATTACCACCAGAGTTCTCCATAGAGATCCTCAGGTTGTTCGTTTGGATCAGTCTCAATCAAACGTCGAAACCTGTGTGAATAAAACATGAATCTTTGAACAATTCGCTCATGAGTCACACCGGCCAACCGTGCAGGCCGACTCTCGACAGGTTAGAACACACAGGCGTTTTCTCCTGACACACTGAAGATCTTCCGAGATGCCCCAGCGACCATCAGCATCTAGCCGATCATCCGTTCTACCGGCCCAGGAACTGGCGAATGGAAGTCAAAACCCCATTCATCAAGCACCCCTAAAGCCCGCTCTATTGCGTTTCTGCAACTCGTGGTGGCTGGCAGTTTTCCTGCTTCTGACAGCCGTGGCAGTCGCCTATGCCAACATTGGTTCTGCAGATTTCGTGTTTGATGGCCGACTTTTTATTCTCTCCTACAAGCCCGTTCGCGCTCTCTGGCCTCCTGAGTACCTCTGGTCATCCACTCGCCCCGTTGTCTTTTTCACCTTTGCCCTCAATTATGCACTCAGTGGAGAACAGATCTGGAGTTATCAGGTCGTCAACCTGTGCATTCATCTCCTCAATACGCTCCTCGTCTATGCTCTCACTCGACTCATCATTGAACGAAGTCCTTATTCCGATCCGCGCATGATCTCCGACAGTTGGTGCATTTCTCTTTGCACGGCGGCTCTCTGGGCACTTCATCCCTTGCAGACACAAGGCGTCACGTACACCTACCAGAGGCTCGAATCACTCACCTCTTTATGGTACCTGGCATCGCTGGTGGGGTTTGTATTGGCCGCTACTTCCCGGAAGAAAATCTTGATTCTGGGAACAATTCTCTGCCTGCTGCTGGGGATGGCCTCGAAGGAACTGATGGCCACGGCACCTCTGCTGATTCTCTGGCTCGACCGAGTCTTCTTTGCAAAGTCGGTTCGTGAAGTCGTACAAACTCGCTGGAAACTCCATCTCTGCATCTGGTCCACACTGATTTTCCTCTTCGGAATCATGTGGGCTCATCGCGAAAACTACGACGATGGCGGAATTGGCGTCATCCAGAAGGGAACCCCGTGGCAATACCTGATCACTCAACCCAGCGTGATTTTCCAATATCTTAAACTCCTGTTCTGGCCCGATGGTCAGGCGTTAGACCCCTGCTGGCCCTGGCGAATGTCACTTTCCGAAGCCTGGCCGGAAGTTTTGCCATTTTCACTCGGGCTCTGCCTGATTGTTTTCTTAATGGTTCGTTTCCCCAGAACTGGCTTTCTTGCCGGAGGATGGCTCCTCGTGCTGGCTCCGACATCCAGCATTGTGCCCATTGCTGATGCCTATTTTGAGCATCGGATGTATTTGCCAATCGCCTTCCTGGCCGCAGGGTTCGTCGTGGCGATCTATCAGCTCGCTCGACTGGCCACAGACACATTGAAACTGCCTCAGCAGTCACCAGCAGGGATCAGCTTAGTTGTCTGCCTGCCGATGGCTCTGGCACTGGGCTGTGTGACCTATTCACGGAACACGATCTATACCTCGGAAGAAGCCGCTTTTATGGATACGATTCAGAAGTATCCCGATGCCGCCAGGCCGAGATCTTCACTTGTTCGCAATTATCTGGCAGACAACCGTCTCGAAAAAGCGGCTACGCATGCCGCTTATCTTGTCCGAAACTACTCACGCAGTGCCGAATCTTATGCCGACTTCGGACTCGTGCTTCTCGCGATGAAAATTCCCGAAGATGCGGCTGTGATGTTTCGCAAAGCCCATGAGCTCGATCCCAAAAACAGTCTGCACCTGCTGAATCTGGGCGACGCACTGGTCGAAGTCAATCCTCAGGAGGCTGTCGTCGCACTCCAGAAATCGGCGGCTCTCAAGCGAGACCATGTCGATACTTGGTACAATCTGGGGAGGGCCTATGTCCGTCTGAATGATCTCCCCAAAGCCGAGGCAGCTCTGAGGGAAGGATTAACCATTCCCGGCCCGAACTTCGCCACCCGCGAACTTCTCGCCGATATCCTCCTCGCCACTGGGCGGCGCGAGGAGGCCGTCGACATTTTGAACTCACTTCTCAAAGACAGGCCTGAGAGTCGCGAAGTTCTCCAGAAGCTGCAACAGGCAACCACAAGCCCTTGAGCTCAATGAAGTTTGCGATTCTCCCCCAACCACCAGCGATTACTCTTCTTCTGGGGGATCGAGCCGAATCATGAGCCAGTTTTCTGTGGTCTCAACTCCAAAATGAGCCAACAGAGGGACTTCATTTTGAGTGAGGTTGTAAAGTCCGGTTTCGATCACCAGGTCATCTGTGGTGCCAATCCGGAAGGCCACTCTTTGCGTCTCAGAATCAACCTGACCCTGCACGGCTGTCGCTTCGTCAGTCTCGGCGTTAAAGAGCGTTCCACCGATGATCCCCGTGCGTGTCACAGCCAGTTGAATACTGAGTGAAGGGCTCTTGTCATCGCGGTTTGTCGAAATGGCAAATGTCCCCAGTGGCATCCATTCCATCGCTGCCGCCTCTTCGTCATTTGCTGGTGCCGGTACTGTTGCCAGAACTGCAGCACTCTCTGCAAACTCAGCCGGTGTCGCCACCACCTGACCATTGATCAACACGGAATCCGAGTTAATCACCACGTTTCCACCCGTGCCATAATCAAAGAAGACCGGCTGTGACCACACAACGGCGGGAGGCGGCTGCCTCCAGGTGAACCATGTGGCAAAGGTCGTCCAGACAGGCACTCGCCACCAGAAACTCGGGCTTTGCCAGACACTCCAGCGATGAAAATGCCAGCCACCCCAGCCATGAGGATGACTCACCCACCAGTTGGGGCCATACCAGTTTCTGTGAAAACCATTGTATCGCCACGATGAACGAACACTGCCTCCCCAACTGTTCCAGTAATCTCGACGGTTGGGGTGATCATTGAGCCAGTTCCCCATACCGGGTTGACCTGGCAAGGGCCTGATCGCATTCCCCCAGTTGTTTCTGATGACATTGATCTGATTGTTATTGATGTTCACCCAGCTTGGGCGATTGTTGATGTTGATATCGCCTGGACGTCCTGGTCGCGGCCTGTCTTCAGGACGACTCCAGTCTGGCCGTTGACCGTTTCCAATCCCCGGTCGGTCACCAATCCCTGGGCGGTCGCCAATCCCTGGGCGGTCGCCAATACCCGGGCGATCACCAATGCCCGGACGATCACCAATACCCGGACGATCACCAATACCTGGGCGATCACCGATGCCGGGGCGTTCTGGTAATGGTCGTACGGGAGGTTCCGTGGGTCGGATGGGCCGTTGCATACCCAGAAAATCACCCAGATCCCCCGGCGTCGGGCGCGTGACCCCACCCACACCCGGGCGGCCTGTTCCACCCCCAATCTCTGGACGAGAAATACCCGGTCGAGAAATGTCTGGACGAGAAATGTCTGGTCGGGAGATCTCCGGACGCCCGGTTCCAGGACGCGTAATGTCAGGTCGGGTGATATCTGGTCGCGTCGTACCGGGCCGATTGATCCCCCCTTCTGGCAAAGCAGGGCGAGTCACTCCGGGACGATTTCCGCCAATGTTTCCGATACCGCCCGGAAGTGTTGTCACCGGATTTGATGTCCCCGGGCGATTGATGGAAGGTCTGTTACCACCAACTTCGGGGCGATTGCCGATCCCGGTCCCCGCGCCTGGACGGTTCTCTGGCAGTGTTGGTCGGGTTTGAGGCAATGTCGGGCGTGTCTGTGCTGCACCACCACCGGCTCCAGGTGGAGTCGTGGGCAATGTGGGCATTGTGGGCCTTGTCGTCGGTAATGTGGGGCGATTTTCTCCCGAAGGTCTGGAAATCCCACCCGATGGCAACGAGTTTGGTCGATTCGCTGGAAGTGAAGGACGTGCTGTCGGCACATTCGGTCTGGCTGCGGGCAGGTTAGGCCTGGCTGCCGGTGCACTGGGTCTAGCCGCTGGCGCACTGGGCCTCGCCGCTGGTGCTGCCGGTCGGGAGGGCATTGAGGGCCGCGCGGCTGCTGCTCCCCCTCCACCGCCGCCAGAGGGTCGCGAGATATTTGGCCGATTGCCACCGCCACCCCCACCGCCTCGACCACCGATCGCCCAGACGGGCGAGAGCGATGCCAGTGAAAGGGAAACTGCCAAAGTCCATGAAAATTTCTGATACATGATCGCCCCCTGGATGTCGCCCGGCATGTGAAGTGGAGTGCTGGTCTCGATAATCAATGCGTCTCGGTTTCAATACCAATTCTGGCGTTCAATCTCTGAGAGGGCTCCATCCCCAGATCAGGTACGCCGTCAGCAACTCACCGACCTGGAACATTTGCATTGGGAGCTGATTCCACCTGATTCATCAACTCGCTGTTAACACGAATCACGCGAATCTCTCCCGTCGAAGGAAGTGGCACACCACCCAATTCGCGACCAACGGATTCGACCGTATAGGCATCTGCCGATTCGGGCCTCAAGATCTGCCGCGAAGAGCCGCGCGTTCCGTCAGCCAGTGTCAAGGTATTGCGAATCGTCCACTCCCCACTGGCCAGGGTCCAGAGGCCTTCTCCGAAAGCACCATCCGATTCAAAATTCCACGAACGGATCGTTTTCTGCTGAGCGTCCCAGCCGATCACCTGTGTCCCTTCATGGCTGATCTCTTCACCAACCCGCACCTTGTAAGCCCGAATCAGAAAAGCCTGCTGACTTGACCAGCGCACGGTCGTCTCAATGGAAACATCTTGATTGTCGTCGCGCCACTCACCCACCAGCCAGGCCAGGTTCTGCAGCATGGCCTTGCCTTCGACTGTTGCCGATTCTTTGACCGAATCGAGCAACCACTGATTTCCTTCTTTGACCAGCACCGCCTCAAAGCTTGAGACCGTGGCGTCACTCTCCGGGGCAGTGGTGGTCACGATCCCTTCGAACATCAGGACTTCCCTGGTGACAGGTCGCACCGATTGCACATTCGCGATGATCCGCAGGCCCGGGTTATCCTTAAAGAGATTGCCAAATCCTTCTTTAAGTGCTGCATGGCCAGTCACAACCAGCCCATCGGTTTCGTCCTCATAGGTACCCGTCGCACGCCACAAGGCAATCAGGTCATCAATCTTCGCCGCATTGAAGGCCTGGCCATACTTCTCAGAAAAGCTGGTGACAATAGCCAGTGGATCTTCACTCGCTGGTGGTGCAGGGACAGGTGCAGCCACAGGTGTCGGCCCAGATAATGGTGTCGGTGACGGCGCCGCGCCCTGCTGGGCGAATGCCGAAGAAAATGTCCCACCCAGAGTTCCCAGAACACCCAGTAGCATCAGCACAGCTTTCACCCGCAGCATGCGTGTTGCGAGTGTCGATGTGCCAATTTTAGTCCAGCAATCGGCCTGACCGTCACTGACCTGTAACCTTGCAGGCTGAGACCCATTCAAAGTCGATGTTTGAGGAGCAAGCATGATGGAGCTCTTAAAGATGAAAGGTGATGGGATCATTCAGACGATTGGAAAACCAACCTGGACATCGTGAGACAGTGGCGGTTGTCGCACCGCACACTTAGATCCATGGTTGACGATCATTGAACCACAGTCAGCTTAGCAAGCCGTTTCGAAGAAAGGAGTGAAGTTTGTGTCAACGCAGCAAATTTACCCAAATCGCTCCCCCTCCACCAAAACCTGACACAGGAAAACAAAAGTCGTCTTCACCAGAAAATTCGAATTGCCTAAATTCACAATAACACGATGAAAATTCTGCAGGAAGCACGACAGCGAAGGGAATCCCGTCATGCGTCTGGCAATATTTGAAAACTCCGCCATTTCAACTCTTGAGCCACTCGTCTGGGTTCGTCCTGTATTCGAGTTGCTGACGGGTCACTTTTCCACACGCGAGCGTTGGCTGAAAGTTTTGCAGCCGGATGAATGGGGGGCGATTCTTCGTCCGCACCTTCTCGAAACGTATTGCGAATCCCATCCCGATGCTTACGTCAATGATGCCCGCTGGCTGGCGGGTGGTCACACACTGTTGCTGAATGGTCAATGGCTCTGCAATCCCACAGAAATCCTGGAGTTCAGCGATGAATCTGTGGGAATCGTCGATGGAGAAATCGCCTGGCTAGTTTGCGATCCCCTCGAATCCACACTGCTTCTGGATCATCACCTCGACGAATCACTCGTCCGGCTGGCTCAATCCCGTAAGCGAGTCGCCTCACCCGGAAAGATCCTGCGAAGACCCTGGGATCTCGTGAGTTTTAATGAGCAGCAGATCTGTGAGGATCATGGCTTCCGACAAGCATCTCACAGCGAACAGAAAGCTCTCCCTAACCAGGCTTTTACCATCGTAGGGCCCGCCCATGCGCTGTGGGTTCATGAATCTGCCAAAGTCGATCCTTTCGTTGTCTTCGACACGACGGGTGGCCCCATTTACATCGACCGCGATGCCGTCATTCAGGCGTTTACCCGTATGGAAGGCCCCTGCTATGTTGGACCGGGGACTCAACTTTTCCGTACGAACCTCCGTGCTGGGACAAGTTTTGGTCCCATGTGCCGGGTGGGTGGAGAGATCGAGAATTCGGTCTTTCAAGGCTTCTCGAACAAGTATCACGATGGTTTTCTGGGCCACAGCTATGTTGGCTCGTGGGTGAATCTGGGGGCCATTACGACCAACAGCGACTTGAAAAACGATTACTCGAATGTCTCCGTCCCGATTGGTGGGACATCGATCGCCACGGGTGAGAAAAAGGTGGGCTGCTTTCTTGCCGACCATGTGAAAACGGGTCTGGGGAGCATGTTCAACACGGGAAGTGCCGTGGGCGTGATGAGTATGATTCTCCCGGCGGGCGAACTTCTCCCCAAGCATATCCCTTCGTTTACCCGATTCTGGCACGGAGAGATCGAAGAGCTTTCCAGCATCGAACCGCTGCTCGAGACGGCAGCAATCGCCATGAGCCGTCGTGGCGAAGAGTTTTCAATCGCTCAGGAACGAATGCTCCGCGCCGTCTGGCACGCCACAAAACCCGAGCGTCAGAAAGCTTTGGCTCGCCAGTCGTCTCGATCTGTCGAAACTTCCCACCAGAACCATTAAATCAAGCACGCATCGAATGGGGAGCTTCAAACTCTGAAGGGTGGCCTGGCCAACTCGTGGCCAGGTTGTCGTGTCGTTTCACGACAACAAGATGCCGCGCCATGCGCGTCACCTGCCACGAAGTTTTACATCGCCTTGGGTGGCACGACCCTGGAGGCACAAAAAACAAAACACTGCGAAAGGGCGCGGTCTTTACGCTGTTCCACTTCATGTTTGACTTACAGCAGTGTGGCAGGGGTCGGATGTCATCATCCGCCACCTGGTCAATCGAGTTCACTGGCACCAATGCATACCAAACATGCTTTCGCGACTTTCCATCATGTTCGCCATCAACAATCAAAGTCCATGAAACTGGGGGCAAACGAGGACGTTTGACCCCAGCCAGCCGGTCAAATCGCGAGCTTCGAATATCTCACTCGTCATGATGAGGATGTATTCATGCACATCACGCATCAGCATCCAACCTAAATCGGCGTTTTGAAGCCCATGGCGCGAATGGCACACCAACCCTTGCGTGCCTCGTAAATTTGAAATGCCCCAGAAATCAGCAGCGCAATCCCAGTACAGACCATCGCAATCACTGCCAATCCTGCCACAGCCACACCCAGGCAGACCAGCCCGCCGATGGTACAAATGATCCCGCCCATCATGCGGAACCGGCGTCCCTTCTGATCGATATTACATTGCATGGAATGTCGTCACTTTCTCTTTATGTTCAGCAGAAACGCAGCAGACCACCAAAATTCTTGATGCGATGTCGCGGGATATCTGCCAAGCTACGAACGATAACAACAGGAATTCACATCGACGCCATTCGCTCTTCGCAGGAGTTTCCCATGATTCACCCCCTTGCCAGCCTCGTGACCTCTCTGGGAATTACTCTCTCCATAATACTGTCGGTCTCATCCATTCTTGCTGAAGATTCATCACTCGCCCCCGCTTCTCCGCAAACATCCCGGCCAAACATTCTCTTCATCATCGCGGATGATCTGAATAACTCTCTGGGTTGCTACGGCCATCCACTTGCCAAAACGCCAAACATTGATCGACTCGCTCAGCAATCCGTACGGTTTGACAAAGCCTACTGTACCTTTCCTCTCTGCGGGCCCAGTCGCAATTCCATTTTGACAGGTCTGTACCCCAACTCGACCGGTATTCTGCAGAATTCGCAGATCTTCCGGCAATCGATCCCTCAGCACGCAAGTCTCCCCGAACAGTTTCGCAAGGCTGGGTATTTCTCTGCCCGAATTGGCAAACTTTATCACTACAACGTTCCGACATCGATTGGAACGGATGGTCATGACGACCCGGCTTCGTGGGAATTGAAAATCAATCCCGCAGGGATTGATCACCTGCAGGAAGAAAGCAAGATTCACACTCTCACACCCCGGCAATTTGGTGGCACGCTGAGTTGGTACGCATCCCCCGGTCAAGATCTCGAACATACCGATGGCAAGATCGCCACCGAAGCCGAACTCTTACTCAAACGTTTTGCTCAGCACCCGGAGCAGCCTTTCTTTCTGGCAGTCGGTTTTTATCGTCCACACACCCCATTCGTCGCTCCTGCCGAACCCTATTTCGGTTGGTATGATCGACCTCGAATGCCTTTGATTCCAGGTATTGCGGAAGATCAGCTCGATATCCCGAAGCCGGCACTGGCCAGTGCCAAGAAAGAGCAGGATCAACTCACCGATCCCGTCCGGCAGGAAATCCTGCAAGCCTATTTTGCCAGCATCAGCTTCATGGATGCCCAGGTGGGGCGAGTCCTGGCCTCTCTGAAACAGAATGGCCTCGCCGATAACACGATTGTCGTTTTCACCAGTGATCATGGCTATCACCTCGGGGAGCACGGTCTCTGGCAGAAGCAAAGCCTGTTCGAAGAAAGTGCCCGAGTCCCACTAATGATTTCTGCTCCCGGAGTCTCCAGGTCGGGTCAGGTGGTGGCAGAACCTGTCTCACAGGTCGATCTGTATCCGACATTGGTAAAGCTGGCGAATATTCCCGCTCCCGCCAGTCTGCAAGGACAATCGCTCGTTTCCCTGCTGAGCGATCCACAAGCGAAAGGTCGCGGCTGGGCACTGACTCAAGTCATACGCAATCAAGGAAATCCCAATCGTGCGGGAGCCGCCAAAAAGGGAGCCGCTGCGTCAGTTCCTCTACCACCACCCAACAGCAATCGGTTCTTTGGATACAGTTTGAGAACTGACCAGTACCGCTATACGGAATGGGACGATGGTCAGCGAGGTCGTGAGTTGTACGACCATCTGGTGGACCCCAAAGAATTGACCAATCTTGCCGAGAAACCCGAATACACAGCGAAGGTGAGCGAGCTTTCGGCTCTCATGAAAGAGGCAGTTGCCAAGTCGTTTCCACCGGGTGGAGTCACTCCCGAAGTCTCGGATAAGGACTGGCCACCCGTTCTGGCACCTCTGCAAGATTAGTCCTGCTCCGCCTCGTTAAGGAGGTGTTTGGCAGATCTCAAGGTTTACAGAGAACAGAGAGCATGTGCTCTGCAGATAGACCGATCACCACGACTTGGAGCAGTAGTCGATAATTCGCACCAGTTCCTGCTTCAATTGCGGCCGGGAGACGATGCGATCGACAAACCCATGCTTCAGCAGAAACTCGCTCGTCTGAAAATCATCAGGAAGTTCAATTTTGCAGGTCGCTTTGACCACGCGGGGGCCGGCAAAACCAATCAGGGCCTTGGGCTCTGCAATGGTGATATCACCGAGCGAAGCAAAACTGGCTGCCACACCACCCATCGTCGGGTTCGTCAGCACGGAGATAAACAATCCCCCTGCTTCGTGATAGCGGGCCAGGGCCGCAGAGACTTTACCCATCTGCATCAAAGAGACAATCCCTTCATGCATACGGGCACCGCCACCAGAGCCAGAAACAATCACCAGAGGCAGTTTTAATTCGGTGGCCTTCTCGACCGCACGTGTCAGCTTTTCGCCGACCACAGATCCCATCGACCCCATGATGAAGGCAGAATCTGTCGTGGCAAAGACCAATGGTCGGCCACGCATGTAGCCCCGGCCCACAGTACAGGCATCACGCATGCCCGTTTTCTTCTGCTCGGCCTTGAGTCGCTCGTGATAGGGTCGTGAATCGACGAACCCGAGCACATCTTTCGGGTTCAACTCGCTGAACCACTCTTCAAAACTGTCTTCATCCAGAAGCTGGGCGATGCGTTCAGCCGTCGGAACATAAAAGTGGTGGTCGCATTCGGGGCAAAGGTGGAAATTCTTCTCCACCTGCTTGCGAAAAACGGTCGCCTTACACGATTCACACTGAATCCACAGACCGTCAGGGACGCCCCGCTTAGGTCGCATCTGGCCATTGGAAGTGATTGCGTCCAAGGGTGCGCCGGTGCTCATTGATGATCCTTACCCCAGTCAGCCCTGATAAGTCGATGTTCTCAGGATACTCACTGTTGAATTTCTATGTCCAGAATATCGCTGTCCAGAACATCGCTTGTTCCGATGGTCTCACTGGAACAGGGTTTACCTACGTTGACTGCTGGCCGCCTTGTCAATCGACAATTCACCCAATCACCGGAGAGTGTAACGAAAACAGGAAATTTTGCCGAGAGTACACGACAGGTCGTGAACGAACCGGGATCAATTTTTACGACAATCCTGGAAATGTCTCAGCCGGACATCCCGGCACCTAAATTGTCTGCGATTCTGCCACTGCTGTCACTGGGTTAGAATTAGCACCAGTTGTCTGTCCCATCCAGCCACTGAAGATTGACCAGCGGCTGGCGATTCGCGGTGCCGGGATCGTGTTGCAGATGGTCAATAATTCGCAGTGGCAATGATCGACTTCAGCCATTTTAACTGTTGCCAGCTCATGGCCAGATTCGCCCAGGGCACTGGGAGATTTCTGCAATTCGGGAGCAGTCTGAGAGGGTGAAAATCCCTTCTCAGGAGCTTCCAGAATCATCGTTTCGGCGGGCGACAAAAATTCCCGCACATAGCGAATCAGTGGATCATCGGCCACGATGACTAACCCCAGATACCGTCTGGTGGCTTTTTTCAGAATTGTGGCCACACGCTGGCGGACATCATCGCCGGATTCTCCCTCCGGAGGCGATTCCACATCCAGAAAGGTACTTTTCGAGCAGAATCGGCGGCCATACTTTCGCTCGATTTCAGACTTCTGCAGGCCTTCCCATAATCCCAGCGATTGATTGGCAAGCAAAGGTGTGGCGACGATCGGCAAACCCAGTTGACTGGCCAGGATCTGGGCCGATTCGAAAGCCGGCCCGGAGTCTGACGAGTAAATCGCCCCGACAGCCAGATCTTTGGTGACCAGTTCGTGAAGAAAAGTACCCGTCGCAGCGACTTGCTCAATCCCTCGGGGAGAAAGCGAAACGTCGAGCCCACCGACAACACGCATTTGTGAACACAACTCCGTTGCCCCTGGTTGCACCAGAACAACGTGTGAACAGCGAGACATATGCCTCAACACTCCAAAGAAGAAGATGCCAACTGCTCCAGTTGCCTCATGGCAACGGCATAATCGCTGACATCAAAAACTGCACTTCCTGCAACAAACAGGCGTGCCCCTGCAGCAGATGCTGCAGCAATCGTCGTCGTACCAATCCCGCCATCGATCGAAAGCCGGACATGTGGTGCCAACCGGCTTCGCAAAGTGCGAACCTTATCGAGCACCTCGGGCATAAATTTCTGACCACCAAACCCTGGCTGTACACTCATAACCAGTACCAGATCGCATTGATCAAGCCATGGCTCAAGGTGCGAAAGCGGCGTATGGGGATTGATTGCCAGACCCGCATGCGCACCACCAGCTCGAATTCTCTGGAGAATTTCGGCAGGCTCTGGTGCCGCTTCAATATGAATTGTGATGGCGTCACATCCGGCGGCTAAGTACTCATCCACATACTTTTCCGGATTGGCAATCATCAGGTGTGCGTCAAAAAACAAGGACGTTCTCTTACGGACACTCGCAATCAGCATGGCTCCATACGACAGATTAGGAACAAAGTTCCCATCCATCACATCCCAGTGAAGCAGATGTGCATGGGCCTCTTCCAGCCGACGGACTTCTGTCGCGAGATCAGCAAAATCGACTTTGAGCATCGAAGGAGCGATCACAGGGATCTGGCTTCCCAAGGCAGCATCAAGTCGAGAAGGATTCGGAACCATACAGTACCTGAGGACAAACCATGATTGCCTGTCGGAAACCAGACCTGCATCATTTTTCGATGCCGACTGGTCGATCACCCACGGATTCCCAAGGAACCGCCAGGCCGACAGGGCCGAGGAGACATCCTCAGCCTGAGGTTCTGATCGCTAAACTCGCGTGCATTGATCAGAGAAGAGTCAAAAATGACCACCAGGGCCATCTACCCCGGTGGTCATCATCATCAAATTAGAGCTTGGCCACCTTGGCAATGAGGTCGGCTGTCCGGTTGGAATAGCCAAACTCGTTGTCGTACCAGCTCAGAATCTTGATCATCCGCTTCTGGAGAACCATGGTCCAGGGAGCATCGAAAATCGAGCTGTGAGCATTACCAATCACATCGCTCGAAACGATCGGATCGGTGTTGTACTGCAGAATTCCCTTCAGCGGGCCTTCGGCAGCAGCCTTCACAGCGGCATTGACTTCATCAACCGTCACGTCCTTGCCAAGTTCAGCAACCAGGTCGGTAATGCTGCCGCAAGGTACAGGAACTCGCAGCGAAATCCCGGTCAGCTTGCCATTGAGTTCTGGCAGCACTTCACCGACGGCCTTAGCAGCACCGGTCGATGTGGGGATAATATTCACGGCAGCAGCTCGTGAGCGATGGATGTTATCGTGCAACTGGTCAGCGAGACGCTGGTCGTTGGTGTAGGCGTGGCAAGTGGTCATCAAACCCTTGACGATGCCAAAGTTTTCGTGGAGCACCTTCGCCACGGGAGCCAGACAGTTGGTGGTGCAACTGGCATTCGAGATGCACTTGTGCTCGGGAGTCAGTTGATTGTCGTTGACGCCCACCACGACAGTCAGGTCAGGTGTATCTTTGGCAGGTGCTGAAAGAATGACCTTGCGGGCACCAGCTTCCAGATGGCTGTCGTAACCAGGCTTTCCATCCTTTGCACGAGCAGTGAAGAAACCGGTCGACTCGAGAGCGATCTCGACGCCCATCGCCTTCCAGGGAAGCTGACGGGGATCGCGTTCAGCGACCACTTTGACCTTCTTGCCGTTGACGACGATTGAGTCGCCATCGACTTCTACAGTGCCAGGGAATCGGCCATGAACGCTGTCGTACTTCAGGAGCATAGCGAGAGAATCAGGCTTACCCAGGTCGTTGACGGCGACAATTTCAAATTCTTCCGGGCGGGCTGCCATTGCACGAAATGCGACACGCCCAATACGTCCAAAACCGTTGATGCCAACCTTCACCGGGGCCACAAGCACACTCCTCAACTGAAGTACAGTCTGGACCTGCCTCAACAACGAAGTCGGACAGTTCGCAGACGATCTTTCTTATGCGTCGCAGAGTATACGGCTGCGCAATCCCGTCAACAAGGTGCTGGCACAACGCATCCACCATCACCAATGCGACACCCGCCACTCGCGAGCTCGACTGTTGCTCCACACCGCCTCAACAGACCGCGACAATTCAAGTTCACGCACTTCATGAATTTTCCCCGAAGGAAACAAAGTGGCATTGAAAGTCGATAGGGATCCACGTGATATTGTGTTTGAAGCTTGTCGAGAAGGTCGATCATGCGGTGTCAACGCCATTGAAGTCGCCACTGTATGCGTGGATCGTTGACGTCCCAGGGAATGAATACGGAGTGAACATCAATGGCGAGTACGGGAACTTGCGGCAGCGAATCGCCTCAACAGGTGATGGAATCCATCGTGAATCTCTTTGCTCAGCACGGCGATTCCAATTATGGCAAAGAGGCCGTTACCCAGCGTGAGCATGCCCTGCAGGCTGCTCACTTCGCCAGAAGCTTCAATGCTCCTGAGTCTGTCGTCGTGGCCGCTTTGCTGCACGACGTCGGTCATCTCCTGCACGATCTTCCGGAAGATGCACCAGATCATGGTGTCGACGACATGCATGAAACGCTGGCTTTTCAATGGATGGAACCCCGTTTCATTGAAGCGGTCACTCAACCCGCCTGCCTGCATGTCCAGGCCAAAAGATACCTGGCTGCAGCAGAACCCGGTTACTTTGCACAGTTAAGTGCTCCATCGGTCCAAAGCCTTGCCTTGCAAGGTGGCCCGATGTCTGCCGAAGAAGTGACTGAGTTTGAAAAACATCCTTTTTTCAAAGAAGCCACACTTCTCCGCCGTTGCGATGAAGCGGCCAAGGTGCCCAAACTTCAAGTCGCTCCACTAGCAGAATACCTCCCCGCCATTGAGCGCTGTCTCAAGCCCCAGGCCTGCTGATCAGTGCTCCTCTTCAACCTGAGATCTAACAGCGCCAGATGTGCCATACTTGCGGCTCTGAGCAAGCATGCTCGACGACCCACAACATGCCATTGATTTCCGGGACGTGCAGAGCCACTGCCTCATGAGTGTTACTTGATCAGCAGAAACCGGCGTGCGTCTCGAATCAAGCCGGGATCGGTTTCTTCGAGCTTCTTGAGCCACTCTTCGGCCTGCTGGCCAAGAGCTTGAACCTGTGCCAGCTCTTCAGGTGTCAGCTTTGATTCCGACGCTGGCTGATTTTTCACTTCCTGAGCATCTTTCGCACAGTAAATCATAAAGCGAACAATCGCCCGGCGGATGGAAGGGATGCCGAACTCAGGATCTTCAAACTTGGTCATCAGCAGCGGAACCACTTCCCAATCTTTCCAGCGGGCAAGGTCGGCAATCACCAGATCAGCCAGTTCAGGCCGGGTCAGGAGCAATTCCATCGACTTCCGCAGACGTTTGGGGCTGATGGTTTCATTACCGTATTGCCACATGAACCGCAAAGCCTGCATGGCAGCATAAGTTTCGCTGAAGGGTGCCTGCTTATCGGCGAGTTTCGTCCGCTCAAGAACCTCCAGTCCCGGCTCTTTCGCGAGAAGCAGATAGCCCCCCATCACCCCATCAATTCCCAGGCGGAAATCGGTATTGGGTTCGAGGATTTTCTTCTCCATCAGTTGCCGGTCTTCGTCATTGCCGGAAAGCCCCATCATCAGGCCATACAGGCCCAGTCGACTGGGAGAAACCTTGGGATCGACCAGCCATTCCCGCAACTTCTCGCGGGGCATTTTTGAAGATAATGGAGTGATTTCTTCGTACGGAGCATTGGCAAACTCACCATATGCGTCATCAGAAATCGGTGTTTCGCTGTTTTCCAGATAACCCATGAAGTAAGGGAGCCGCTCGCGATACGGCAGATTCGGCTTGGGTGCATTCTGCAGATATTCCACAAGTGACTGGCTGGCGGCCACCGGAGGTTGCCAATCCAGTTCAGTGCCTGCTGCATTCCCAAACAGCAGATAGCGATCTGTTTTTTCACCGGGGCGGTACCTGGGAAGCGTAATCAGATCGTTGACTGAGAACTCATCTTTGGCCTGCTTGATCACCTTGAGTATGCGAAAGGTCGTTGAACCGACATCGGTCTGCTGAGCATCTTTGGCAGATTCCCAGGTCACTTCCAACAATGCCGAAGCATCATTCACCTGCTCTGAAAGTGTCTTGCTGGGTGCCGAGCAAAACGGGCACGCCGCGACTGGTGACACCATCAGCCCCAGAGACAATATGAGACAGAGCCAACTGAGACATCGCTGCCAAACTGGTTGGTGACTCCGTGATGATCGGCACACGACTGGCGAAGAAAACATCGTCATAGGATTCTGCATTCCGGTATTTCTCTGATCGATCTTCAGGGATGATGATCAATCCACTCCACTTATGAATTTCAATGGCTTACAGAACCGTTCAGCGATCGTTAATGACAGCGTCACGAATCCAGTACAGCCCAAAGATTTCGCCTTCAGCCGAAGCCTTTTCAATGACGAACGTTCCCGTGACATCGAATGGTCGATTCGGAATGTAGTGCGTGGTTTTTCCCGCTGCCATCTTCACGCCAATCAGGTCGTAAACTTTGGGATTTCGACCAAAGCAGCAGATCTGGTTATCACGCGCCAGCACAAACTCAGTGATCCCCGTGGCTTCGAACGTGGGATACATAAAGCCCCGGATACGCACCTTTTGCCCATTGAGTTGTTTAAGCCAATCGGGCATCAATTCCACACATTGATCGGTCACCGGCTCCATATTCAGAACCTTGAGCAGATCCAGATCATCGTAAGAAACACGCAGCGCCTGATCTTTCCCTTCCGCACTGAATTGCTTCTCGGGAATCAGCAGCTTCACTTCCCGCAAGACGGGGGTTTCGGAGCTGTTGCCGGACTGATCAGTCGGCATCACCTCAGCACCTCGCTGATCAACATTGGAACTATTCGCTACCTTGAGAGCTGAAGCCGGTGCCGATGCAGTCCTCGATTCAACGCCGGCTTCGGGAGCCAAAATCAGATCGCTGCGCAGGCTGCTCGCCTTGGTTTCTGGACGGACAGGTGTCATCTTTCCGGCGGCAATGGCAGGGTCTTCCGCGACCTCTCCATCAGCCACGATGGCAGTTGCCGCCTGAGAATCAGCAGCTTGCGGCTTATCGCCGCTCACCGAGGCACGCTCTGTCTGGGGTGGTTCGTTGCCGGGCGTTGCGACCTGAGACTTTGCCTGGTCTTCGCTTTGACCACTCGCCTCGGGTGCGGTTTTCACCAGATCTGCATCACCGAATGTTTTGTAATCGCTGTAATCGCTCTGAAAACACCCTGACGCAGTTGTCAGCACGAGCAACATGGGGAGCCATCGCAAGCGATCCTCGATCCCTCGTCGAAGAGATTGGGGCTTGGATCGGGCTTCAAAACCTGGCTGTGACCACATCACGCTGCTCTCCCATAAACCGCAGGAACACCAATAGAGAGTACGGTTTTTTACGTTTTGAGAACAGCACGATTGACTGTGTGAGCTTGCAAATTCGCCAGATGAAACCACTGGTAATTGCAATTGAGATGCAGATGCGACTTGTTTCAGGCGACTGAGCAACAGGGCGCCTACATATTGAGCCGAAACAATTCGTCAAAACTCAAAAGCGAGCATCGGGCAGGTTCGCCTGGATCCATCAATAAGCCGTACGGGCAGGACTGTAAAACTGATCGGCATTCAACTGGTAAACCGGTGACTGCCCGTCCGCTTCGGCTCCATTGGCCAATGTAAATGTCCCGGCCACTGCTTTCAGTCCGGGAGAAAAATCCACAGCTTTCTCTTTGGGAATACTGATGAGAATCATATCCGTGGGCTTGGGCGCTCCACCAAAACAGCAATCCCCACTGTCTTTGCAGAGTAAAAACTTGGTGATCCCAGCCGTCTGCTTGGACGGGTACATGTAACCTTTGATGAAGATCGGTTGGTTCTGCAGTTTCTGAACAGCTTCGGGTAGCTCCACCTTCCCTTCAACCACCTTCATGCCGTGAGCACTGATATCCGACGCAAAGCTCACCCGCTGATAACCTTCGGGGACTTCCGTAATGTAGGCCATCGCATGCAGCGAGCCAGCCCCCGCAATGATCAGCGACGCACAGACAATCATCGCCTTGCAGGCTCCGGCACCAGAATACGCCCCTTCGGAATTGCGAATCTTCCGTAGCGCCATCAGGGCTGCAAATATCCCCAACAAGGGCAGAACGAGCATCCATTCTGTCAAAAACGACGAAAGCCCCAGAATCACCAGGCCTGCGGAGATCGAAACGAGCACGGGAACCGGTCGGTAGGAGAACTCTTCTTCCGAATAGCCACCTTGAGGCAATTCAAGGCCCAATGAACTCACACGAGTTGTCCCGACACTTTTTTCAACGACATCTTTACAAGGTAGTGTTTCCCCCGTGCCATTCACTTCTTCGGGGCCGCCCATTTCTTGAAGTGCATTCGATGGAGAAATCTGGCCCACCACTTCGACGGCGTCGGAGCCAGGATCAATCACTGCAGAGTTCACGGCACTCATATTCATCTCGGAATTCCAGGATCAAACCAGAAATACCAATCTTCGCCAGTTGCCATCCTTGACACCCAATCCACTGAAAATTGCATCCAATCGTCAGGTCGTCGGTAAACAACCCATCGTCCAGGGACCCCATTCCTGCAATATTCTATTTTGGAGAGTCCGCTCCGGGGTTCAAGCGGTTTCTGGAGATTCCTCGCGAAGAGTTCACACCTTCCACCCGCGCCATCCTACGTCTCTATCATTCGCAATGTTGGATTTAACCCCTGAGATCGATGCGACAGGCCATCTCCAAGCGGTTGCAGAGTTTTTTCTCAACAAAAACCCTCTCAGGGGAGGTTGAACTGCTTGAGAAACATCGCAACCTGTTCACATATCAACAGTTAATATCAATTCGACGCTGTCATCATGAATGTGAACGGAGGCTTCCGGGCCGGTAGGTTCACATGAACAAAAGGCACCCTGTTAAAGAGTGACGGCTCTCATAGATTCCATGATGCTTCGCCCCCGAAGCTTTTCCAAAAGCCCAACTGACCTTGGTAGCCTGCAGCTATCTCAAACATCGTAACCTTATACTTGAGAAAGCGTTAGGGAATATCCTCCTGCTCCGCCTTGAACTGCAAAACTGAGTTTCAGCAGTATTCTCCTCCCGGGCTCACCCGTCATTAATGGCTCTTCGGACGGAGCAACCTCACTTTTTGACCAGTAGATGGCAGGAATTGCCGAAACTCCAGCAAACAGCAAACGTTACGAAAAAATTTTCTTGGTCACGAGTCCGACTCCGTATTGACCAATCCTTCAGGTTTGAAATACCACTCTCCGTGTAGTGAAGAGATGGTGTCAATTGGTCTCATGGTCTTCCCGGATCAGGTCTCCATTTCCAGCACTCTTCATTCAGTTCCAATCACACGTTCAATGAATGTCGATTCGATTGAGGAACCCAGCGTTCTTCAGCCAACTCGACGGCGATCAAACCGGCGGCAAGGCAACGCCAGACTGATCGTTCCCTGAATGCCAGCCAACTATCACATCACTCGCGGACGCATGACAGGAAGTCGGGCGCATCACGCATGCCTTATGGAGGAGGCTACCTTGGGTAGGGTCATTGGTTTGATCGCGTGCAGCAGTTTGGTCGCCGCTGCACTCTGGCTGACAAATCTTGCGACCACAACAAGGACATTGTCTGCCGGGAATGCCCCGCGGACAGAACAGCAGGCAATTGCTGCCCGAGACGCTTTCAAGCGGGGCAAAGAGCTCTACCTGCGTGGCCGGTACGAAGAAGCGATTCCGCTCCTTCTCTCCAGCAGTGTCAACAACAGCGAACTCAACCTGGCTGAACGTCAGGTCGCTGCCGAGTACCTGAGCCGGGCCCGCCAGCGAACATCGGGTTCGCCAGTGGCCAGCAGGTCCACTTCGGCAGACCAGAGTTCGATCCGGTCTCAGTCGCCCGAAGGCTCCAGTCTACCGGCTGGTGTCGATGAGGCAGCCAAGACTCGTGTCGAGCGTCTGATGTCGCAGGCCAAAGTGGCTGCACAGCAGGGGCGCACCAAAGATGCGACCACACTGGCAACCCAGGCTTTCCAGATCTCTCGCGAGGCGCGCCTCAAATTCTCCAAGGGTGAAGTTTCGCCCGGTGAATTTCTGGCCATGCTGCAGGATGGAACATCTGCCAAAGCCGATCAGATGGCTTGGGCCGAACCGTCAACTCCTGCTCCCAAGAGCGAAATTCAACTCACGTCAGGCCAGACGCCCGATTGGGCCAGTCTGACTGCTGAAGAAGAAGCCTCTTCACCTGCCGTAAAAGGCCTGACAGGCAGTTCCGCCAAGGCTCAGGCCGAGGCGCTGGTCACTTCCGCCCGTAACGATATTCGGGCCGGTGATTACGATGCCGCCCGCAAGAAAGCTCTTTCAGCCATGGAGCTGAAAGTCAGCTATGGACTCTTTGATGATCGTCCCGAACTGGTGATTGCCGATCTGGATCGTAAGCAGGGAACCACCACCGTGACTGGGGCAGCGACCAAGCCCACAGTCACCATGGCTTCCGAGCAGCGTCCGGAAGAAGCGGCCAGCCAGCGAGCCACGGCCCTGATTCTCGAAGCCCGCGAAGCGATGCAGGCCGGACAGTACAGCGTCGCCAAAGCCAAAGCCACCGAAGCTCAAAAACTGGGTGCTTCTTACAAGCTCTTCGATGATCGTCCCGAACTGATTCTTTCCGAAATTGAAACTCGCAGCCAGTCGGCAGCGAAAATCGCTCAGGCTTCTGCTGCCCAGGATGCTCCTAAGTCCAACGCCGATAACACTGCCAAAGCACAGGTCACCCAGTTGCTGGTCGAAGCTCGTTCGGCCTTGAAGGGTGGACTGATTGAAGAGGCTCGCCGCAAGGCCATGGAAGCTGAGAAGCTCGCCAGTGCCAGCAAAGTGACTTACCAGCTTTTCGAAGATCGTCCAGAAATCGTGATTGCCGACGCCGCTCGTATGGCCACACGGGGCAACAATGCTGCCAGTGGTGCTGCAGTCGCCGATCATGACCCCGCCGTCATCAAGGCTCGCACAGAAGCTTCCGAACTGCTGAAGCAGGCTCGAAATGCACTGGCAGCCGGTCAGGTTGAGAAGGCACGCGCTCTGGCCACCAAAGCCGAAGCGATGAACGTCGCTTACGAAGTCTTTGCTGACACTCCTGATGCTGTTCTCGCCGATATCGAAGCCGAATCTGCCACTATGATGGCCAGCCGCACCAAGGTTCAACCCGCCGGTGCCACAGTGCCAGCCGGTGAAACCAAGTCGGCTGCCGTCGATCTGGCACGAGCTGATCAGGCTCCTGCAGCTTCCCCTTGGGAAGATGATTCTCAGGCACCAGCTCCGATTGCTGCCGCTCAGGGACTCTCCGCGATCGATCTCTACAACCGTGGCATGTTCGAACTCAATCGTGGCAATCGCGAAGCGGCTTACCAGGCATTCAGCCAGGCTTACGAATCTGGCCAGAAGCTTGATCGCTTCCGTGCTCAGCGATTGCGGGATTACATGCGGGAACTCGCGCCTAAGGGTGGCCGAGATGTCCAGATGGTGAACCATCAGACCGAAAGTGGCCCCGCTTTGACCGAAGGTGGCGTGATTGACGATGCCGCCAAGGCCAAGTCGCTCCAGTTTGATCGTCTTCGCACGGAAACTTTGAGCACAATCTTCAAGGCGGAGCAGCTTCGCGAGAAAGATCCCGAAACCGCTCTGCAGATGATTGATCGCCAGTTGGCCACCATCGAAAGTTCCGAGCTTTCACCAGAATCGATGGCTCAACTGCAATCCTCACTGGGTAAGACTCGCGTTTCGCTCACCAATGAGATTGAACAGCGCAAGCCCAACCTTGATCAGAAGCGTCACAACGAAGAAGTGCTCGCTCGAATCAAGGGTTCCACAGAAACCAAGATTCGCATCGAGCAGGAATACGCCAAGCTCGTCGAAGAATTCAACGAACTCTTCAAGCAGAAGCGATTCGCCGAAGCCGAAGTCGTTGCCAAGAAGGCGAAAGAACTCAACCCCAGCGAACCCACTTCCGAAACTTTGATCTACAAGTCTCGCTATGCTCGCCGCAACGAGATCAACGCTCAGCTCAAAGATCGGAAAGACGAATCTCACTGGAAAATGTTTAACGATGTCGAGCAGGCCATGCTCGTGAACGTGGGTGATGAAAACCCAGTGGCCTACCCGGAAAACTGGAAGGATCTCTCAGCTCGTCGTTCGAAATTCGGGACCGATAACCGCAAGCGAACCGATGCCGAACTCAAGATCCAGGAAAGCCTGAACCGGGCTGTCTCGCTGCACGAAGACAACGTCCCCCTGGGTGAAGTCATCAAGAAGATCTCCGCGATGACGGATATCAACATTGTGATCGATCCTCGTGGTGTCGAAGAAGAAGGTGCCACGACCGACGCTCTCGTCAGCATCGATGTTGATGGCATTCCTCTGAAGAGCGTGCTGAACCTGATTCTCGAACGCTTCAACCTCGCTTACATGATCCAGGACGATGTCCTCAAAATCACCAGCCGTCTGCGTCAGCAGGGGCAGATGATTGCGGTCACCTACCCAGTCGCCGACCTTGTGGTTCCGATTCCCAACTTCGCCACAGGTGTGGGTGTCGGCATGAATAATGTCGATCCTCGCAACGGCAGCCTCAACCAGGCAGCCGGCAGCATGATGTCTGTCCCCGCCGGGATGGGCGGCATGGGTGGCCAGTCCATGGCTCAGGTCGCTCCAAACGTCGCTGGTGGCCTGAATCAGGTCGGCAGCAACCCACGTGCTCCTCAGCAACCCACTCAGAGCACCGATTACGACACACTGATCGAACTGATCACCCGCACCATCGCTCCCGATAGCTGGGAACAGGTCGGTGGACCGGCATCGATTCAGCGATTCGAAACCACACTCTCGCTCGTCATCCGCCAGACCCAGGCCGTCCATGAAGAAATCACCGATCTGCTCAAGCAGCTCCGCCGGTTGCAGGATCTTCAGGTGACGGTGGAAGTCCGCTTCGTGACAGTGAGCGACAGCTTCTTCGAACGTATCGGTGTCGACTTCGACTTCAACGTCAACTCGACAGTCGGTGGTCCGGAAACAGACAACCTGGGTCTGCCATTGCCACCATTCGGTGCCGTGCAGTTGCCCACACAAGGTGCTGCAACCAGTACTGCACAGGCTGGAACAGCAGGAACTGCTGGTACGACAGGTGCGACAGGAACTGCCGGTACAGCCGGTCAGCAGGCTCAGCAGGGTGCGGGTCTTTTCGGCACACAACCTCGCAGAAACACTATTCAGCGAAGCAGCTATCAGAAGGGTGGCACAATTGTTGGTCTGGGCAGCCAGAACAGCTTCACACCCGATCTGGATATCCCCTTCCGTCAAGGATCGTTCGATATCGGTGTGCCTGACTTTGGTGGATTTGACCCGACCGCGGGTATCACCACTGGTCTGGCCATCCTGAGTGACCTCGAAGCCTTCTTCTTCATCCAGGCCGCTCAAGGCGATAGCCGCAGCAACCTGCTGTTTGCCCCAAAGTTGACATTGTTCAACGGCCAGACAGCCACTGTCTCCGATACAGTCAACCGCTTCTTCGTCACCGGTTACAACACCACAGTCGGTGTCGGTGCTGCCATCCAGACTCCACAGATTCAGCAGTTCCCCGAAGGTGTGAGCCTGACGGTCACCGCCGTGATCTCTGCCGACCGCCGCTACGTTCGACTGACAATCATCCCGAACTTTACCAGCATCACCGACGTCCAGACCTTCTCGACAGCCAGCGGTGTCACTGGTAACCAGGCCCAGGCAGGCGGTGCTGGTGGCCAGGCCTTCGGCGGTGTTCAGGCCGGTGGTAACCAGCAAATTGGTGGTGGCCAGCAGAACTTTGGATTCGGTGGTATCGGTGGCTTCGGTGGTTCTGCTCCGATTGCCAACCAGGCCAGCCGCGTCACCATGGGCCAGGTTAACATCCAGGGGAATAACCAGAACGGCAACAACCAGAACGGTCAGGTTCAACAGCCTGCCCAGGTCGTTCAGCTCCCCGTGGTCGAACAGGTCACTGTGCTCACCACGGTGAGTGTGCCCGATGGTGGTACAGTTCTTCTCGGTGGCGTGAAGCGACTCCGCGAAGGACGCAACATGGCCGGTGTCCCCATCCTCAACAAGATTCCATACGTCAGCCGGTTGTTCAAGAACTCTGGCGTGGGTCGCGAAACCGAAAGTCTCATGCTGATGGTGACACCTCGTATCGTGATCCAGGAAGAAGAAGAAGAGCTGCTGGGCGTCGAAATCGACTAACCCCGCATAAGTAAAAAAGGGTACTCCCGATTCGATTCCTGAACTGATCGACCAGAACTCCGATCCAAGTCGCCCAGGTCGCAGGAGATCAAAATCACCACCTGACGAGGATCCGTCGCAAATCCTCGCCCGCCGCAGTCACTGGCCAGTGACTGCGGCGTTTTCTATTTTACAGAGGTGGTATTTGGCTTTTGATGTTCGGCATTGGATCAATACCACGTGCCATACATGCCACCCCAGGCAAGCACCCCCAGGACCACAAACCTCAGCCATTCCTCAACTATCAACCATCAACCCACAAACACCAAACCCCAACTCCCCCATGCCCCGACTCTACTGCGACAACGCCGCGACCAGCTTCCCCAAAGCCCCCGGTGTCGCCGAGGCCATGCTCAAATACCTCACCGAATGCGGCGCCCCTGCCGGACGAGGCACCTACCGCACCGCTCTCGAAGCCCAGGCAATCATCGATCAGTGCCGCCTCAAAGTCGGGCGGTTCTTCAATGCCCCCCCCGATCGCTTTGTCTTCACCCTCAACTGCACCGATAGCCTCAACCTCGCCATTCGCGGCCTGCTGAAGCCCGGCGACCACGTCGTCACCACCCTGCTCGAGCACAATTCCGTCCTCCGTCCCCTCGCCTGGCTCGAACAAACCCTCGGCATCACCCAGACCCTGCTCGCTCCCAACCCCCAGGGCTGGATTGAACCCGCCGATCTCCGCGCTGCCCTCAGACCCCACACCCGGCTCGTTATCACCACGCACGCCAGCAACGTCACCGGCGTCATTCAGCCTATCGACGACCTGGGCACTATCTGCCGCGAAGCGGGTGTTCTCTATCTTGTGGATGCCGCGCAAACCGCCGGAATTCTCCCGCTGGATATGTCTTCCCAGCCTGTGGATATCCTCGCCATGGCCGGGCACAAAGGCTTAAAAGGCCCTCTCGGCACAGGCTTGCTCTACATTCGAGCGGGCCTCGATGAAGAAATTTCCCCCTGGCGGCTGGGCGGCACAGGCCTCGCCAGCGAAGATCTCGCCCCACCCACCGCAGGGCCCGCCAGGTTCGAGGCCGGCAATCAGAATCTTCCCGGCATCGCCGGACTTTCCGCCGCCCTGGATTGGTTAGCCGGGCAATCATTGAAGGAAATTCAAGAGCGCGAGCAATTTTCACGCTTAGGCTGGCAAATTGCTCTTTCCACATTTCCGGGAATTCGGCTAATTTTGCCGGAGAGTTCCAGCGTGAACATTTTGAGCGTGACGGCGGAAGGATTCTCGCCGCACGATTTGGCGATCATTTTTGAACAGGAATACGGCATGGAAGCCCGCCCCGGCCTACACTGCGCCCCCCTCTGCCACCAATGGCTAGGCACCCTCCCCACCGGCGGCACATTACGCGTGAGTGGCGAGCAATAATTCCCTTCAAAAAACATCCATTACAAAATGTGCTGATGGATATTCAGCAGATCGATGTTTTCCTGTCAGATTTGAAAACCTCTCTAGAGAAATCGCCACACATCAAAAAAACTGCAGTCGGCATCAGATTCAACGTTTACCGAAGGTGCATTCAAACGTGGTACGAACAGCATGGAAGCATGGGATCCACAGCGCCTTTTCGGTCCTGACATCGGCTGCGCCACTCGCGGCCCAGTGGGGCTTCATATACATAATCACCATGTTAAAGGGAGTGTCAGAGGCGGGTCTGTACGCATACGCAATGGCCGCAACGGCGCCACTCTTCGTGCTGTTTAATCTTCAACTGCCTTCGCTTTTATTATTAGATGACAAACCAGACGAAAACTGGCCAAGCTACATTACTCTGAGATACTCGACAACCTTGGGCGCTTTTTCATTGTCACTGCTTGTCGGTCTGTTCGCACCGGCGGTAGAAGGCCTCTTCCCAATGATAGTGGCTGTTGCATTGTATCGCGCGCAATCGGCGGGGTGTGATCTGCTGACAGCAAAATGGCAACGCGAATTAAACTTCAGACGTGCAACTCTTGGTGCGGCACTGCGATCAGGGGTTGCAGTAGCGGTAATGTACACAGCGATCCGGCAAGCTCACTCAGTGCCAATGGGCATCTTCCTCGCCGCGGTGGCAGGTATGGGCGCATTCTTTCTTCAAAACCTAGCCCTCCGGTGCATTGCGAATGAGTCGATAACGCGGAAGGCGAGAATGGCTGCCGCGAAGCCAGTGAAACTCTTGAAAAGAGCGATACCGCTTGGCGGAATAACATTCATAACCAGTCTGTCGGCTCAGATCCCAACTCTTTTTCTCTTCTCAAACAAGGGCGAGTCCGAGGTGGGGGTGTACTCTGCGGTGGCAATCATTTCAACATCAATAACATTCTTTATCAATGCGTTGCTTCAGCCGCTAGCCCCACACCTGGCTTCGACAATGTCGATCGATAGGGCGGACGTCATACGTAGCGATTGCCGTCGGGCTGCTTTCGGGGTAATGATATCTTGTGTTGCTATTTCCGTAATCGTTGCATACTTTGGTGCCAATTTGATAGATATGATTTATGGTGAAAAGCTGAAGGCCGGTGGGGCATTGTTGCTCGTCAATATGATTGGTGTGGTTGCGGCATGCACCGTTACGCCGATCGGGATGGGCGTAACTGCCATGAATCGGCTGTGGCTACAGCCTCTGGCCGGTTGCATCTCCCTTGCGGCCACAGTTCTCTCCTCGATCGTTCTCGTTCCTCGCTATGGTATCGTCGGAGCCTCGCTCTCCAGTAGTTTCGGCGGTGTTCTGTGCGTGGTTGTGTTCTATGTATTGCTGATGTGGAAGTCGTCCGATGAAATCGCTTCTCAGTCTCGAGCACAGAATTCAATCTTACGGGGCAACCGCGCCGCTTGACGAACTCGTGATAGGTGTGAATCAGATCTACCACAAGCACGAGGCGGGGCTGTACAACCGTAGGCATCCCGAAATATTTGCCGAATTAGAAAATCTCTGGACAACTCTGCTCGAGAATGCAGGCAAGAGTCTTCCAAAGAGAAAATTGCGGATTCTGGATTACGGATGTGGAACGGGGTTCGCCGCTCTCCAGGCTATACGCCACTTCTCCCCACAGGGAATCGAACAGGTATGCTGTTACGATCTATCGCCGGAAATGATTGAGAAGTGCAAGGAATCGCTTGCGAAGCAGCAAACCCCAGTTCTTGCAACATCCTCAAAGAGTGAACTGCAATCCCTCTCCGGGAGCTTTGATCTCATCCTGACCAACTCGCTACTCCATCATCTTCCTTCTCCCGAAACGCAAGCCGAGGAGTTCGCTCAACTAGGATCGTCAAAATCGGTGTGGGTCGCAGGCCACGAACCATCACGCAGATTTTTTCAAAACAACGACTGCGTTAACTTCTATAACACGTATCTCGCTTCACACAGGATCAATAGGCTTTTTAACCCTATGTCATATTTACGAGGTGCGTTAAGAGTTTTCCGGGCATCTCCGGCACGTCTCACTGCTAACGATGCCTTCGGACAAGGCTTGTTTGCGAAACCCATCCCTGCAAGTTTGATCTCTGAAATCGTAGATGTGCATGTCCCTATCACTGTTGAGGATGCTAAGGCCGGGCGGGGGTTCGATATATCGGAATTTGCTCGATCACTGTCTAAGCAATGGTCTCTTGCATTTCAACACTCTTACAATTTTCTCGGCCCCGTACCTGAGACTCGTGTATCTCGATACTGGAGGAGCGAGTGTCGCAGGATGAGCGACAAATTCCCGGATGATGGAGCAAACTTCGCTGCAGTATGGAACAAGGTTGAGTGCTCGGAACAACGGTAGTTGGCATGGCTCATGCGAGGCTTCCATGAAAAATGTTGAAAAAATAAGTGATCCTATGGTCGGTGCTTTGAAATGCAATATGATTGAGACAAACGGTGACACCCGTCGCCGGATACTGGTGGTTCTTGGATCCCTTGGGGTCGGAGGCACCGAAACCTGGTTTGTAAATGTAGTTCGCCGCACGCGTATGAGGGTCTTTCAGTACGATTTCCTCCTCCACAGCCATCAATCATCGGTATATGAAAGTGAGGTTATGGAGTACGGATGTCGAGTTTTTCGATGCGACATGCGGAGAAAGTTTGATTGGTATAGGAGGGATTTTCCAAAACTTGTGGCAGAAGCTGGTGGGTACCACGCGATTCACTGCAACCCGCATCACTTCTCCGCGTTACCGCTCTTCTTCGCAAGGCAGGTGGGGATCCCTGTTAGAATTTGCCACAGTCATCTTGATGACCGTCCCTTGCGGCGAAACAATTCCATTATCAGAACAGCGATGTTAATGGCCGCCGAGTGCGCAATCCGAGTGAGTGCAACTCACAGAGTTGCTTGTTCTTCGATTGCAGGTGAGGCACTCTATGGTCGTCGTTGGAGTCGTGGAAATAATGAATCAAGTATTATTCGCTGCGGTCTTGATTATACACGCTTTAAACATCCCGTAACGGGGGACATTCGGTCGGAGCTTGGCCTGCACGCAGATACTTTGTTGGTATCGCATGTCGGCCGTTTCTACGCTCAGAAGAACCATCGATTGATTGTGTCTTTGGCGGAGTCGCTTTGTCCTAAAACACCCCAATTACACTTTCTTTTGGTGGGAACTGGACCGGAGTTCGCCAGCATCGCTGCGATTGTTCGCGAAAAAGAGCTTACCGAGAATGTTCATTTCCTGGGTGAAAGGCACGATGTCCACGCCCTGCTGCGACAAAGCGACGCATTTGTCTTCCCATCTCTCTGCGAAGGGCTTGGTCTCGCCGCACTAGAAGCGCAGGCGGCCGGTCTTCCATGTGTCTTGTCCGACGGCGTGCCTTCTGACGCGGCCGTATGCAGCGATCTTGTGCAGTTTGTGCCGCTGGATGCCCCAATCGAGATTTGGGCGGATGCGTTGATGCAGGGATTAAGTCGCGGAAAGGGTGATGTAGATCGAAATGTTGATGAAATCATGAGCGGGCCGTTTGGTGTTGACTCCTCAGTCGCCGCCCTCGAACGGCTCTATGCGTCTTGACCGCTTAACATATATTTCGAGTCGATATGAAAATGGACTCTAGCAACCTTACCTTTGCGTTTGTTGTAATCACCCGCAATCGCCCACGGATTCTGGCCAAGTTGCTAGAAAGCCTTGTGTATCAGTCCGAACAGAATTTCACGGTATACATATTTGATGACGCGTCCACTGACGGCGGTTGCGAAGAGGTTGTTCAGCACTACAAGGAGCAACTCGATATTGTGCTGGTCACAAACAAAGGAACACGATTAGGAGTGGCCGGAGCGAGAAACGAAATCATGCAAGTCGCCAGTGAGACCTGGCTCATTAGCTTGGACGATGATGCCGTTCTCGAGACCCGGAATACCCTTTCGGTCTTGCGATCTGCAATCGAAGCAAATCCTGATGCCGCTGTCTTCGCTTTCAACATGGACAATGTGACATCAAGTGGCGTGTCCAAGCTTGTGCCATTTCCAAGGCGTGCACTCCAACGTAATCCTGCCTTGGTGAACGAGAAGGCGTATGTCTCAACGTTTCAAGGTGGCGCGCATGCCCTTTCCTCTGAGTGTCTTCAAGTGACTGGAATGTACCGACCAGATCTTGTCTTCGGCGTGGAGGAGCTGGATCTGTCGTTCCGAATAATTTCGCAGGGCCGATCAATCGTGTATCTCCCCGATATTCTGGTCACACACTACCCGCAGCCGTCAGTCGTCGGAGGGGCAAGCAAAACGCTGTACAGTGAGTTATTCTACTTGACGCGTAATCGTTTGTACATTGCATATAGATATCTTCCGATTCCGAATGTTGTTACATATTCGTTGTTTTGGATGTTTCGTATGGCGATGTTTATAAGGACGCCGAGACAGGCTTGCTCATATGTTCTCGGGTTGCTTGGAGCGCCTCGGTTTGCATTTTCCACCGGTCGGCAATGTCTCAGTGCAAAGGCGATGGAGTACGCGAGAGCTTCATATGGACGAGTCTGGTACTAGGGAAAAGCATTGAATCCATCAACGTGTTTCACATCGTCTGCAGCGAGGCCACCACAATTTGTGTTGATCAATGTTGTTGCGATCGCATGTCTACTGATTCGCCCATATCCGCTTGGCGCTCCAAACTTTGCGTATCGACTCGTTGACGTAGTATCATACTTGGTTATGGCCATCACCTTGGCCGGCAATGCCCGTCAGATTGCTTTGTGCACGTGGAATCCAGCAACATTTATTGCAACATTGCTGGCGCTATCCGCAACTGTGTCGTTGGTAGGCGGGGAAAGCCATACGGAGCGGGATTTTCTTGACGTGTCAAGGTACTTTCTCATCCCTCTTGTGGTTCAATATGGCATGAGCTTGTCTTATGCGGGAAGCATGATGAAATCCCCATTCACGAGGGCAATAACAATACTTGCCGCGATAAACATACTGTTCAATCTTGCACAGTATGTGATTCCGCATGCGGTCACCCCGTTGATGGCATTGCATTGTTCCGACTATCGACACATCTTGAATGTCTACGAGAAGCATCGTACGATCGGCTTGTTTTCCAATCCGAATACAAATGGCATTCTTTCTGTGATGTTTGCGTCACACGTTATATTTGTAGATCGTATAACTGCCCCCGTGCTTCGGAAAATGGTCTTTTCGGGAAGTTGCCTTTCGGCGGTGCTCGCGTCGTCCAGAACATCGTTAATCCTGGTGGTGGGGTTGCTGGCGTTCTTGGGATTGTTTCGTGGAAATGTCTTCAGTCGTACAGTTCTGTATTCTGTCGGAGCTCTCGCGTTCCCGACTTTCTTTGCTTTTATCTCAAGTGAAAGACTATCCTTGTACGTACCGTACTTGGCGCAGTTCGTTCACTCGCTCATAGAACATGGATTAGAGGGTGTGTACAAAGTGAATTCGTTCACCGCCAGATTCGATATCTGGGATGACCAGCTTGTCCACTTTTATCGTTCACCTGTGTTCGGAGGAGGCCCGCTCAGGCAAGATATATTTAGTTTTTCTGATAATTTCTATATCTATATTTTGTGTCACTATGGGTTGAGTGGGCTGATGCTCTTTGCCGGTTTTGTTGTGGCTATTCTTGCAGTTGGGTTGGCCCTGATTGCTAAAAGATGGGACGGAGGGACGGATCTTGGCTTTCATGTGTTTATCATGACTGCCACGATTCTTGTCGCCAGTTTCGCGATGGATGCGTTCACAATTCCACAGATTAATAGTTTTTACTGCGTGTCTATCGGCATGGTCCTGCATCATTATGCTGTATTGTCTACATTTTATCTTCAACAAAAGTGTCGTAAGAGGGTAGATCAAGGCTTCACGAGACGTATTGCGGCTTAATGGATGGTGTTCTATGAAGATTGTGTATTTGCATCAATATTTTACCACACCTCGCATGAAGGGAGGTACGAGGTCCTACGAATTTGCGCGCCGCTTAGTCAAGGCGGGTCATTCTGTCTGCGTATTGACGTCTGGTGCCGCAAGTGAGGATGCTTGCAAGTCGTCTTGGCATGTTACATCGGAGGAGGGTGTCGAGGTCCACTGGTATCGTTGCGATTACGATAATCGGTTCGGTGTGATCAGGCGCATTGCCGCATTTCTAAGTTTTGCTGTGGCGGCCTGTTTTCGGTTGCGCATGATCAAGGGGGATGTCGTCTTTGCAACCAGTACGCCATTGACCATCGCGATTCCTGGATTGTTCTATAGATTTGTGCGTGGAATTCCAATGGTTTTTGAGGTCAGAGATTTGTGGCCGGAGGTTCCCATTGCCATGGGTGCCTTGAGAAATCCCGTGGCGGTATTCGCAGCACGCTGTCTTGAGAAGATGGCATACGTGTGTTCTCATCACGTAGTGGCGTTAAGTCCGCAAATGGTGGATGGCGTTATAAAGTGCGGTGTGCCAAGGCACAACGTAACCTTGATTCCTAACGCCTGTGATTTGGAGATGTTTCAGGTAGATGCCCAGAGGGGCGTTGAGTTTCGTGCTCAGCGTGATTGGTTGGGGAATCGTCCATTGGTTGTCTACACAGGGACACTTGGACCGGCAAATGCATCTGATTATTTCGTTCGTTTAGCGGCTGAGGCCCTTCGCCGTGATCCCGAAATTCGTTTCCTGATGATTGGCAGCGGAAAGTGTGAAGACGCTGTGCGTCAGCTAGCAAATGAATCAGGTGTTTTGAATGTGAATTTCTTCATGGAGAAGTCTATTCATAAATGTGAGATTCCTAATGTTTTGTCGGCTGCAACCATCGCGACATCTCTCTTTGCGAACATTCCGGAATTGCAAGCCAATTCGCCGAACAAATTCTTTGATGCCTTGGCAGCTGGTCGTCCGGTTGCTGTCAACAATGGTGGCTGGCTTGGCAAACTCGTTGAGCAGGAAGGCATTGGATTGAACTTGTCTCCGACGAATTTGGAGGGAGCTGCCGATCAGCTAGTAGCAGCATTGAATTGCTCAAAATGGGTGGCTGAATCTTCGGCGCGTGCACTTCGAGTCGCCAAGACATCGTTCGACAGAGAGAAGTTGTTTCAAACCTTCGAGAACGTCTTGTTAGATGCGACTGCCACACCTCCGAAAGCCATAATGTCTAAAGCAGCGTAAATGGGAGAATTCTTCCTGAGTGTCGAGCGAGATTTTCAACCCGAACGCATTTGGGAAGAACTTCATAACCTCTATTGCACTCTGCTTCGAGAAAAGGGTATTGAACCTCCCGCAAAAATTGCTTCTGCAGCTCAGAAAGCCGCGTGACAGGTCACCACAAATTGCCTGTCCGCCTGTCGTTGAGGGGGTCTTTGTGTATCAGAACATACTCAAGCGATCAGGAGACTTCCTACTGGCGGCACTGCTGCTTGTGGCACTGTCGCCACTGCTGCTTGTGGTCGCGTGGATGGTACGCCGCAACCTGGGAACACCCGTGTTGTTCCGACAGAGGCGGCCCGGGCGGGGTGGCCGGATTTTTGAGATGGTCAAATTTCGGACCATGCGAGATGCCCTGGACAAAAATGGGCAGCCACTTCCTGATGCTGAGCGGTTAACGCCCTTTGGCCAGTGGCTGCGATCGACGAGTCTGGATGAACTGCCAGAACTTTGGAATATCCTGCGCGGCGATATGAGCTTTGTCGGACCGCGGCCATTGCTGGTACAATATCTGAATCGATACACACCAGAGCAGGCCCGCCGGCATGAAGTCCGGCCTGGTTTAACAGGCTGGGCGCAGGTCAACGGTCGAAATGCCCTCGACTGGGAATCGCGATTTCGGCTGGATGTCTGGTATGTCGATCATCTGAGTTTATGGCTCGATCTCAAAATCGTACTCATGACCATAGGGAAGGTTCTTCACCGAGACGGGGTGAATGCTCAGGGCCAGGCGACCTGCGGCGAGTTCATGGGGAACGACAAGAAGACGTCGAATCTCGCTGCTTGAAATCCCGGTTTACACAGAGAAAGAATGCAGTTATAACCAATATTCCAGCGGCACATTTTGCCGTTTCTTCAAATTGTCTTTCATGCAAAAGGATTTGCACAAATGGATCAGTTCATTGCACACATTGAAGAAATGCTTGAAGTTGACAGTGGCACACTAACCCCTGAAAGCAATATCAAAGATCGCCCTGAATGGACTTCTCTAACCTTCATGGGATTGATAGCGATGGTGGATGAGGAGTACGGGGTAATGCTTAGGCCAGCAGCTGTTCTAAAGACGCAGTCAATTCGTGAATTGGCAGAACTTGTCAGCCCGGATCTGGCTTTCAATCGTGCTGCATGATCCGTTTGAACGCCGGTAACTTCGCTGCGGGCTTGGCAAATTCTCTAGTTGCCTAGTATGTTGTAGGCAGTACATAGACTGTGGAATTCTTAATGCCGACAACTCAGGTTTTTAATACACGAATTGCAGGCATACAGTGTGTTGTACCGCAGGGGTTTGAAGACATTGAGATTGATGCTGCTCGTTATGGTCGTGAAGAAGCCGAAAAACTCACTGCGAATACCGGTGTTCGTCGCAGACCTGTTGTTGATCCTTCGGTTTGTACTTCAGACCTGTGTGCCGCAGCAGCAAGGAATTTGCTGGATCAATTACATTGGGATCCGGCAACTATAGGCGGCCTAATTTTTGTTTCCCAAACTCCGGACTATTTACTTCCAGCAACAAGTTGTACATTACAACATCGGCTTGGATTGCCAACAACATGCGCAGCATTTGATGTCAATTTGGGTTGCTCGGGATACCCATATGGTCTGTGGCTAGCAAATACTTTGGCTGCAGGCGGATTGGGGCGGGTTTTATTGTTGGTCGGTGATACGTCCTCAAGAGTATGTCGGCCCGAAGATCGAAGTACTAGACCGCTGTTTGGAGATGCCGGGACGGCAACAGCAATTGAGTGTACTGAGGGACCGTCACGTTCAGTTTTCAGTATGGGAACCGATGGTGGTGGTGCCAGAAATCTGATTGTCTCACAGGGAATGTTTCGTAATCAACGTTCGTATAGTGATGCCCGGCTGGCGGCTAAGGATGCTCCGCTATTTATGGACGGAGCTGAGATATTCTCTTTCACACTTGAGCGTGTTCCCTCTTTGATTAAAGGAGCACTCGCAGCAGCACAGTGGGATATTGCTTCAACCCATGCATTCGTATTTCATCAGGCAAACAAGTTCATTCTTAATCATTTGGCTAAGCGAATGAAGATTCCCGTTGACAAAGTTCCACTCTCGATCGAGGACTTTGGAAATACAAGTTCTGCAACAATTCCAATCACCATTGCTGCTAAGCTTCAACAGAGGGTTAGTGAGGGGCCCACCAACTTACTAATGGCAGGATTTGGTGTCGGTTACTCATGGGGAGCTGCAGCCATGGCAGTTGGGCCGATCCCTGCTCCATCCATTCAGTGCTTATTGCGAAGTTAACCAGATCCGTTGACTGAGAGAGATTTCTGGATGATTAATCCATTGGATATGACCGGAAGGAGGATTTTAGTTACTGGTGCGTCTTCCGGGCTCGGCCGTGCGTCTGCGATTCTGCTCAGTCAGTTAGGGGCTTCTGTTGTGCTCGTAGGGCGTGATAGAGGCAGACTTTCAGAAACTCTTGCTAACATGTTGCCGGGCAACCATGCAGTTGAAGTTTACGACCTCTCGGTTGATCTGGACGCTATTCCACGATGGCTCAAAGGCATCGCAGTGCGCGATGGCGTCTTCGATGGGCTTGTGCACAGTGCTGGTGTCGTCTCTTTGTTGCCGGTGCGAACGTTATCTGAGGCTAAGCTTGCATCCATCATGACCGTGAACTTCACGGCAGGGTTAATGCTCATTAAAGGCTTCCGCCAACGGGGTGTCGTTGGCTCTATGCCAAGTGTAGTTCAGATCGGATCGATTACGGGTTTAATTGGCCAGCCAGGATTGGCCGCCTACAGCGCTAGCAAAGGAGCTGTCTTTGCGTCAACAAGGTCGTTGGCATTAGAGCTTGCAAGTGAAGGTATTCGAGTTAATGCCGTAGCACCTGGCATAGTACGAACCGAAATGGCAGTGCAATCTCAAGAAGAACTACCACCAGAAAAGTTTGATCTGCTTGAGAAAGCTCATCCGTTAGGGCTTGGTGAGCCAGTTGATGTCGCTAATGCGATTGCCTTTCTGCTGAGTCCAGCGAGCCGATGGATCACTGGTTCGACCCTGGTGATAGATGGTGGATATACCTGTCAATAGTTTGATTAATAGTGATTTGAGAAAGCGCTATGAAGCGAATTGTCATTGTGGGTGCATCTGGTTTTGGACGGGAAGTGTACTGGTGGACCCGCACGCATTCTTCAACTGATTGGCGGGATCCCGAAGTCGTTTTTATTGATGATTCCCAACAGTGCCTTGCCGACTATCCTGATCTTCAGCCTTTGTATATTGGTACTATTTCGACATGGCAGCCAAGTGAGAATGATGTAGCCTTAATGGCAATCGCAGACCCGAGAGTGAAACTGCAACTATCGCAGAAGTTGATTGATAAAGGGGCTAGGTTCGGGACTTTTATTCACTCGAGTTGTCTTGTGGTGCCCTCGTCAAAAACAGGCTACGGAAGCATTCTTTGTCCTTACGCAGGTGTTACATGTGATGTTACTATTGGACGCTTCGTAACGATGAATTGTTCTTCTGGTGCTGGTCACGATGCGATAATCGGTGATGCATGCACGCTTTCGGGATTTGCAGAAGTGACAGGGAAAACGATTCTTGGTACCGGCGTTTTTATGGGAAGCCATGCCTGTGTGTTGCCAGGTGTCCGGGTTGGTGATTTTGCAAAAATTGGCGCTGGAAGTGTTGTCACGAGACATGTAAAGCCAAACACGACCGTTATGGGAGTGCCCGCCAAGAGAATTGATCTTGGGATGGCTGACGAACCTTCAGAAAACAAAGGTTCTTAAAGTGAATGCCTTGAGATCACAGGCGGTTGTCAGTCGAATCAGTAGTTATTTGCCTGAAACAATAGTAGATAATCATGAACTTGCGCAGTTAGCAGCTCACTGGACGCCTGAGAAGATTTTTGAAAAGACCGGAATTCGGGAGAGACATGTAGCTGGAGAGGGCGAGTGTGCATCTGATCTCGCATACAACGCGGCATTGCGTTTGATAATGCAAGACGAATCATTGAAGTCGTCAATTGATTATCTCATTTTCTGCACGCAGTCACCTGATTATCCGTTGCCAACAACAGCTTGCTTACTTCAGGATCGCCTAGGTTTGTCAACAACTTGCGGGGCACTGGATTTTAATCAAGGATGTTCCGGTTATATCTATGGACTTGGTCTGGCAAATGGGCTAATTGAATCAGGACAAGCCAAACATGTTTTGCTTTTAACAGGTGACACTTATTGTCGCTTTCTAAACCCAGAAGACGTTGGTGTCAGAACGTTATTTGGTGACGCCGGGACAGCGACATTGATTTCTGTACGCGAGCAATCGAACCGGAGCATCGGGCCCTTCCTATATGGTACCGATGGCAGTGGAGGTGATAATCTTTGTTTAAAGCGATCTGGTAATCGTTGTCAGCCCGCTGAAGAGGATCCGGGGTGGTACTTGATTATGGATGGCCCTGAGATATTTACATTTGCACTGGAAGCTGTCCCTGCATCTGTGAATGGGCTGTTGAGCAAGGCTTCAAAATCATTAAACGAGATTGATCTTTTTGTGTTTCATCAGGCTAATCGATATATGCTGGAGCATCTCAGGCACAAGCTTAGGATACCTGAAGATCGATTTGTGATCGATATGGAAACGACGGGAAATACAGTGTCATCCAGTATTCCTTTGGCCCTAGAATCGGCTGAAGCTAAAGGGCAGCTACGTCCTGGAATGTTGGTGATGCTGATTGGATTTGGGGTTGGTTATTCCTGGGGTGGAACATTGGTGCAGTGGTGATTTGAGATTCACTGGCATTAGATATACAGATTCAGGATTTTGTTAAGAATCCTTGGAACGGTTGATATGAACCTCGCGATTGATGGCGGAATCCCGGTCAAGAGTGGAGTGACAAGCCCCTGGCCGTTTTTTGATGATGAGATGATCGAGGCTTCCGTTCGGGTGCTCAAGTCTGGGAAGGTGAATTACTGGACGGGGAGTGAAGGACGGAAGTTTGAAGCAGAATACGCGGCATCGCTTGGCGTGAAGCATGCGATTGCGCTTTCCAATGGGACTGTTGCGCTGGAGTTGGCTCTTTATGCCTTAGGGATTGGTGCCGGGGATGAAGTCGTTGTGCCGGCGCGCACCTTTATTGCCAGTGCCAGTTGTGTAGCAATTCGCGGGGCTACGCCGGTTGTGGCAGACATTGATCCTATCAGCCAGAATCTGACGGCAGAGACTGTTGAAGCTGTGTTGAGTTCCAGGACCAAGGCGATCATCTGTGTTCATTTAGCAGGCTGGCCTTGTGACATGGATCCAATTATGGAGCTTGCAAAAGCACATGGAATCTATGTTATCGAAGATTGTGCTCAGTCGCATGGGGCGATGTATCATGGGCGTCCTGTAGGTAGTATAGGGCATATCAATGCGTTTTCATTCTGCCAGGATAAAATCCTGACCACAGCTGGCGAAGGTGGCTTGGTTGTCACTAACGATAGCGACTGGCACGACGCCATGTGGCGATATAAGGATCATGGAAAGAATTCCGAGAAGCTCGGCAAAAATCCTGTCCCCGGGGCGTTCCATTTTGTGCATGATCAATTCGGTACGAACATGCGGCTATCGGAAATACAGTCGGCAGTTGGAAGATTGCAGTTAGCAAAGTTGCCAGAATGGAAAGCAGCCCGATCACGCCATGCAGAACAGATTATGGATGGTTGTGATGAGGTTGCTGGGATTACGTTCCATCGTCCTCCCGCAGAGATTGAGCATGCATGGTACAAACTGTACGCGTTCGTTGATCCAACTCACCTTAAGGCAGGTTGGACTCGTGACCGCATCATTCAGGCGATTCTTGCCGAGGGTGTCTTCTGCGGAACAGGCAGTTGTGGTGAGATTTATCGGGAGCTTGCGTTCGAAAGTTGCTATCCAGCGGAACGTGGCCGTCTTCCGATCGCGAGTAAGCTTCATGAAACGAGCTTGATGTTCCAGATTCACCCCACCCTCACCGCAGGCGAGATTCAGCAGACGATTATAGCCATCAAAAAGGTCTGCGAAGCAGCATTCATCCCGCAGCAATTGCGACTGGTTGCGTAGGAGCTCTGCTCCGCTGCGAGGCAAAGTTTCGGCAATCCCGCATTGATTGCTCCTCGAATTCCCGTACACTTTCAGTATCATCAAAAAACATTGATGCGTTAATTGCTGTACCGGAGGCGCTTATGAGTTCTCAGCCCTGTAACCAAATTCTCGTCGCCTTTTTGGCGATGCTCATTTTGCTGTCGGGATCTCAGGAAATAGCTCGCGCCGCTGATCCTGCTGCGATTGAAGAGGGGCGGCTGAAGGGGATTGAGTATCTCAAATCGAAGCAGGAGGCTGATGGGAGCTGGGTTTATGAAGGCCACAAGGTGGGGATCACGGCTTTGTGTACCCTTGCACTCATTGAAAATGGTGTGCCGTTGTATGACCCGGTCGTTGACAAAGGCTACAAAAGCGTTCGCCGCGGTATTGATGGTGAACTGAAACAAACGTACGACCTCACGCTGGCGGCACTGCTTCTGGCACGCGTGGGTGATCGTGCCGACAAGGCCTTGATTCGTACGATTGGCGCCCGATTACTCGCTGGCCAACTGGAAAGCGGCGGGTGGACGTATACCTGCCCGACCGTCGATGCCACTTCGCTGTCGTCGACGGCCCGTGCCCCTAAGCGAAAAGCTGGCATGGGAGATAACAGTTGTACTCAGTTTGGTGTGCTCGGGCTGTGGGTCTGTTCGCGGTATGGAGTACCGATCGATGAAGCCATGCAACTGGTCGCTGCACGATTTGTCGATTCGCAGAATGAAGATGGTGGCTGGCCTTACAACCCCAAGGGTACGAAAACCGATAGTACAGGTGCGATGACATCCGCAGGTTTGTTCTGCCTGACAGTCGCACGAGCCACCAAGATTCGCGAAGAACTTCAAAAGAATGCATCTACTCGCAACTCATCAACTGCGAAAGGCGCCGAAAAAGCCACGTTACTGCAAGATCCTGTCTATGCCAAAGGATTCACTCAAGTTGGCTACTACGCCAAAGGGATGAGCCCCGGATCGGCACGCTATTTCATGTGGTCCATTGAGCGTCTGGGTGTGCTGCTGGGATTGGAACGCCTCGGAGACGTAAAGTGGTTTGATCAAGGGGCCACGGCTCTGTTGAAGGCTCAGAAGCCAGATGGTTCGTGGCCAGATTCCAAAGAAAGCCCGGCTGATACTGCCTTTGCAGTTTTATTTTTAAGAAAGGCCAATCTTGGCAGCGATATTTCGCGATTGCTGGAAGGGGAGCCCGAACAGGCGTTTTGTCTTCCGGGACGCGAAGGCTTACCACGATTTTCTTCTCTGCAGGAAGCTCTGGCCGCTGCCAAGCCTGGGGAAGTCATTCGTATTGATGGGAATGGCCCCTATCGCTGCCAGAACGATCTGTTCAAGCAGGATGTCACAATCACAGCAGGCTTCGGCTACACACCCGTTCTTGAGTATGGTGTGGGATATGACAGCACTGGCCTGAGATATCGACCTGAGAAAGATGAGATTGCCCGTGCCCTGTTCACGATCGATGGTGGTGTCGTCACGCTGGAAGGACTCCGTTTGCAGATGGATCCACCGTCGGGATCGTCTCCGATTCCATGGAAAATTCTGCAGGTGAATGGCGGGCAGTTGCGATTACTCAACTGCGCCCTCTCTGAAGGAACAAAACGCGGAGTGGTGGCGATCAGTTCCAAAGGGAGCGCAGGTATTGTCGTTAAGAATTCGTTGCTGGCCACCAGTGCGACAGCCATGCAACTGGATGTTGCCGACAACCAGAGGGTCACCATCGATAACAGCGTGATTTTCGCCACGAAAGGATTTGAAATCTCTGGTCAAAAAGAGCTTTCCATTGGCATTTATGCCAGTGCCCTTCATACCGTCGATGGCTTTGTCGCTGAGAAATTCAGTGGC
>VFQR01000614.1_pt1 | contig 42683 bp, 33 predicted proteins | sample 3512321 | NCBI WGS metagenome assembly VFQR01 (sample SAMN10412374, study PRJNA504923) | tailings metagenome | isolation source: Relicate 3 Philex TSF1 revegetated site | place: Philippines: Tuba, Benguet | collected 2017-08-29 | reverse complement strand
GGCGCAGGGTGGCGCGATACAGATGCTTGCGGCCCGAGCGCCCGACCGAGCGGAAAGCGACGCACTGGCCGTTCAAGAATCGCTTGTCGCCGCCCTCGACTTCGAACTCGACGGTGAAGGACTGGCCGAGTGCGGCAGTAGGGGCCAAGCCGCGTTCTTCGGAAGATGCGGTCAGCTCGAACTCGAACAGCTCCGAGACGGCCTCGCGACCGGTCAGACGCTCGAAGCGCAGGGCATCGCCAAAAGGGCTGGTCAGGTTGAATAGGCGGTTCATGGCTCGGCGACCTCGATCCGGATCAGGCGGTGCAGGGTGTTGTCGGGCTCGGTTTCGAGGTTGTCGGCGAAGTACAGCTGGTACGCGCCGGGAGCTTCGAAGACCCGGCCTTCGAAGGCGCGACCGCTCGCGTCCCAGTACCTGCCCCTCAGATCGCTGACCATAAAGCTGTACTTCGCAGGGGGTTCGAGGGTGAGCCCATCCGACATGAAGTCCTCATCCATGACGGTCCAGCTGCGCTCGCCTGACAGGACGATCAGATCCAGCGTCTCGTCCATGTCCAGGCTAATCGTCACGCGCTGGTCTAGTTGCAGAACTTTCGACTGCAGTGAGCTGCATCCGCGAAAGCTGACTGCAGAGTCCGTAGTCCCGGCTTCGACCCTCCCCTGTGATGCCAGCGCGACGATGGTCAGCCCCAGCGCTGAGGCCCGCAGTGATCCCTGAATTGCCGCCTTGCTTGCGCGCGTGAGGGGCCGGTATCCACGATCACGCTTTGCTCCGGCATGCGCCGAAATGCTTCGAGCAGCCGGACCCCGGAGACGTCGTTCGGCCTCCAGGCGAGTTCTGCTCCATGGCCTCGCTGGCGTCGTCATTTATTCGCACCAAGGAGATCAGCGTTCTCATTTTGGATTCGTTGCCGCACGGAGACCCCAGAATGGAAGATGTCATCCACTACCCACGTGCCTGCTTGCCGAACCATCCGGTAGGCGATGTGCCTGTCATAAAAAGTATCCTCAGCGCTTGGATAGATGTTCAGGGATACCTCGACCCAGCCCGGGCTTCCTTCCAGGATCTGTACCTTGGCACTGTCGAAGTCGAGCGGGACCTCGAATTCCTGCCCATCCAGAAAGGGGTCTCCGTCCGTGCCGAAGCCGCAGATACCGTCGGCGTAGCGCTTGCAGAGTTCGAGGTTCTCCGCGATCTGCTGAGAGAGCGCGGCGCTGTATTGCAGCTCTGGGCGGGCTTCGTGTGGCTCGCCAAGCAGGGCCAGATACCCGCGGTAGAAATGTGAGATGGTCTCCGCGGCCGCAGATTCTGATGCGCTCTCACCAATGATGTTCGACGTCAGAGCTTTATCTTCTGGCTGGACGGCACTGATCGCGTGCTCGCTAGGTGCGCTCAGTGGCTTGCACTCAGGCGGCGGATCGACTGCTTCTCGAACCAGCGCATGCCTTAGCTCTGTGGCGAGATCAAGGCACCCGCGGGCGCTCGCAGTCGCGAGCTCTGCTGTCAAGACTGCTGCAGTCCCGTACGCCTTGACATACCGGCGTGCGGCGTTGCGGTAGAGGGCTCGTGCGAGGCTCGATTCCAGGGCTTCCGGGTTCGCTTGAAGCACATCGGGGGTGGCTATGACCTCGCACTTGCTCTGTGAATGCAGGAGCACGAACCCGAACGCAGGCTCCGTATGCGCTTGGCGTTCGCCATCCCCACCCATGGGCATCCAGTGATTGAGAATCCAAGCGGCAACCCCTGCTTTGCGTGCACGGGCAAAAACAAAGTACGGCGGGTACTGGACTTCGCCTGTCTCACACGGCAACGCATCGACGTATTCGAATCGGACCGCGCGAGGATCGAAGCTGAGACCGAACAGCGGATCCTCCATGCGAGGCGCTGGTTGCGCTGCAAAGGATTCAAATGCGAAGGGAGAGGAGAGCAGCGCGAGCGCGATCGCCAGAAGCGTCGGGAAGTTCGAACCGGTGCTCCGACGAATCAAGGTGATCGAGTTGCAAGACTGCGTCACAGAGGAGCTCCGTGCCGGAAGATGCGATAGGCCACCGCTTGGTTTCGATAGGCGGGGCCCGGATAAATGTCCTTGCGCTGTCTGAAGTCGGACACCCATATGCTGCCGTTGAACATCTGGATATGGCCTTCAGTGCGTCCACTCGGCGGCTGGATGACTGCGACGTCTCCGGCTATTGCGCTGTAGCCTTCTATGGCCACTTCAGTGAACCCGATTGCTTCAAGGCTCGGCACGTAGTTCTTGGCATACACGGGCCTTGGCAGGGGAATCGTCAGCCCACCTGCCTCGATCGCCTCGCGAACGTAGCGCGCGCAGTCTCCTTGGCTCGAAGCATGTGCGTTCTGGTCGAGGTGGCGAACAGCGCGCGTAACGTCGAATCGAGGAGCAGCTGCTGCACTAGAGGATTGGGTGGATGTCGAGCTTGTGCTGACGGCGTTGGGCGCGTCGACTCCAACTGGCCCCGGCGGTGCATGAGGCGCCAGCGCCAGCGTGCCCCGATCAAAGGCATGCCACCTGAAGTCGAGCCCCACTGGTCCGGGCACCTGGGCGCGTGGCATCAGAGCGCCTCTTCGGTGGCAGCCTGCGAGGTGAGGCTCGCCTGCGCGGCCGCGGCATCCGATGGGTCGCGTCGGGTGCTGCGGTAGCGGAACTCCTCGCTCGCAGCGTCCACCTCCACCCGCGCCAGCCGATAGCCCTCGGCCATGGCGGTGAGGAAGCTCTTACTGAGTTCCGGCAGGACGGTGTGGGTCAGGATGGCGTCGATCATGCGGCCGCCGGATTCGATCTCGGTGCAGCGGCGAATCACCAGTTCGACGGCGGCGTCGCTGTAGTGGAACTCGACGCCGTGCTGTGTTTCGACGCGCTTCTTGATGCGTTCGAACTGCAGGCGAACGATGCGCGCAAGCGTCTCGTTCGACAGCGGGTAGTAGGGAATGACGACGAGGCGACCGAGGAAGGCGGGCGGGAAGGCTTTCAGCAGTGGCTCTCGCAATGCGGTGGCGAGGTCCTCGGGCTCGGGCGTGAGCTCGGGGTCGCGGGTGAGGCTCATCATCAGGTCGGTGCCGACGTTCGAGGTCAGCAGCAGGATGGTGTTGCGGAAGTCGATGGCGCGGCCTTCGCCGTCCTCCATCCAGCCTTTGTCGAAGACCTGGAAGAACAGCTCGTGCACGTCCGGATGGGCCTTCTCGACCTCGTCGAGCAGCACCACCGAGTAGGGGCGGCGGCGCACGGCTTCGGTAAGCACGCCGCCTTCGCCGTAGCCCACGTACCCGGGCGGCGCGCCCTTGAGCGTGGAGACGGTGTGGGCCTCCTGGAACTCGCTCATGTTGATGGTGATGAGGTTCTGCTCGCCGCCATAGAGCGACTCGGCGAGCGCCAGTGCGGTTTCGGTCTTGCCCACGCCGGAGGGGCCGACCAGCATGAACACGCCGATGGGCTTGTTCGGGTTGTCGAGTCCCGCGCGCGCGGTCTGGATGCGACGGGCGATCCGTTCGAGTGCGTGCTTCTGGCCGACCACGCGCTGATCCAGCGTATCGGTGAGCTTGAGCACGGCGCTGATCTCGTCGCGCACCATGCGGCCGACGGGAATACCGGTCCAGTCGGCGACCACCGTGGCCACCGCATTGGCATCGACCGAGGGCAGGACCAGCGGGTTCTCGCCCTGCAGGGTGCGCAGTTCAAGTTCGAGTGCGGCGTGCTCGGCGAGCAGGGTGGCGCGGTCGGGCTTTGCAGGGGCCTCTTCGATGTTCTGTGCCGCTTCGGGTACCGCCTGCGCATCCTCTGCGCAAGCGCCTTCGTCGCCGGATGCCGCGGCGCCACTGGCGACTGCAGCTTCGGCATCCAGCGTGCGAATGCGGGCGCGTACATCGAGGATGCGCTGGGCGATCTCGCGCTCGGCCTGCCAGCGCTCCTCCAGCTCGGCGTGCAGGGCTTCATCGGCCTCGATCAGCCCGAGGCAGCGCATGCGACGCTCGTTGACGTCCATGCCGAGGCCGGCCTCGCGTTCGATGATCTCCAGCTCGGTTCGCAGGCCTTCGAGACGGCGCTGGCAGTCCTCAAGATCACCGGGCAGGGTGTGCTGGCTGATGGCCACCCGCGCGCAGGCGGTGTCGAGCAGGCTGACCGCCTTGTCGGGTAGCTGCCGTGCGGGGATGTAGCGGTGAGAAAGCCTGACCGCGGCGGCGACGGCTTCGTCGAGCAGCAGCACCTGGTGGTGCTTCTCCAGCGTGGACACCAGGCCGCGCACCATGCCGATGGCCTGGTCTTCGCCCGGTTCGCCGACCTGGATGACCTGGAAGCGGCGGGTCAATGCGGGGTCTTTCTCGATGTGCTTCTTGTACTCGCTCCAGGTGGTGGCGCCGATGGTGCGCAGGGTGCCGCGCGCAAGCGCGGGCTTGAGCAGGTTGGCGGCATCGCCGGTGCCGGCCGCGCCGCCGGCGCCGATCAGGGTGTGGACCTCGTCGATGAACAGGATGATCGGCTTCGGGCTGGCCTGGACCTCGTCGATGATCGAGCGCAGGCGCTGCTCGAACTCGCCCTTCATGCTGGCGCCGGCCTGCAGCAGGCCGATGTCGAGGCTGAGCAGGGAGACCTCTTTCAGCTGCGGCGGCACATCGCCCGCGGCCAGGCGATTGGCGAAGCCTTCAACCACGGCGGTCTTGCCGACGCCGGCCTCGCCAGTCAGCAGCGGGTTGTTCTGGCGCCGGCGCATCAGGATGTCGACGATCTGGCGGATTTCCTCGTCGCGTCCGCTGATCGGGTCGATCTCGCCGTTGCGGGCTTTTTCGGTGAGGTCGACGGTGTACTTCTTCAGCGCCGCCTGCTTGCCCAGCGCGGCGTGCGGGATGGCATCGCTGTGTTCGCCGGGCACGCCTTGGGCTTCGGCGCCGCTGCCATCCGACGCGAGCTGACCGTCCTCGGGTGAGCCGCTGACGATCGAGGGCAGCTGCTCCGACAGCAGGTCTGCGTTGATCTTGCGGAACTCGGGCGATAGGCGATCCAGGCTGGTGCGCAGGCTGGGCGTCTTGACCAGGCCCAGCAGCAGACTGGCGCCGCGCACCTGCGCGTGCCCGTACTTGAGCGAGCCATAGACCCAGGCGCGCTCGACGGCCTGTTCGAGCTGCGGCGAGAAGTCCTGGATCTGGGTGGCGGTGTTCGGCAGGCGTTCCAGCGCCTGCACCATGTCGGCGGCGAGGCGCGATGCGTCGATTTCGAAGCGCCTGAGCACACGGTGCAGATCGCTGTCGGCCAGCTGCATCAGCTGATGCAGCCAGTGCGCCAGCTCGACGAAGGGATTGCCACGCAGCTTGCAGAACACCGTGGCGGACTCGACCGCCTTGTACAGGGTGGGGTTGAGCTTGCCGAACAGGGCGACGCGGGAGATTTCGCTCATGAGGGGAATGACCTGCAGACTCAGAATTGACCGGGCAGCTTCTTCTTGAAGGCCGATGAGGCGGACTCGCGTGCGGCCTGCTCGGCCTCTTCCTTGGCCTTGCGCTTGGCGAGGGCTTCGGCGTCTTCGACGATCTGATCGCTGCCGCTCGACGGCTGGCCGTCTGCAGCTTCCGGCTTGGTCGCGTCCGCTGCGTCTGCTGCGCCCTGCGCTGCGATTGCCGGACCTGCCGAAGTCTCCGCGGCCGGCTGCGTCGCGACAGCAGGGGTATAGGCGCGCTCCGCGGCGGAAGGAGGTGCACTGAAAGCGGCGCCGGCGGCGTCGCGGGCATCGGCGATCAGGGTCTGCGCCAGCGGCGCGAGTACCCAGCGACCTGCTTCGGCCTCGCGCGTCAGCGAGTAGGACATCAGCTCACCTTCGGCGGTACGCACCCGCTCGGCACCTTTCGGATTGAGCGCGTAGACCAGTACTTCATAGCGCTCGACCGTGCTGGCGTCCGACCAGCGCGCGGGCACGAGGCGCAGATAGTTGAGCACCGGAGAGCCCGGCAGACGGCCGATGACGCGCTCGCGCAAGCCGGCCTCGGCCACCAGCGGGTAGTGCACCGGCGCCCAGCGCTGGCTCACGTCGACCACATGCAGGAAGCCGAAGCGCTGCCAGTCGCCGATGCCGAACAGGCCCTCGCCCGTGCCGGACAGCATCAGGTAGCGCTTGCGCGGCAGGGTCACTTCGACCAAGCGGGCGCTGGCCGGAGCGATGCGCGGCAGGGCACCCCAGGGGGAGGTGTTGGCCGGGAAGCGCTTGCGCGCGAACTCGACTTCGGCGGCCTCGGCGTTGACGTGGACATACGACAAGGCATCGCGCACTTCGGTCTCGAAGCGCGCTGGCGTGCCGTCCTTGCGCTCGAAGCGGTCGCTCAGGGTCGAGATGCCCGGGCGCTCCAGCTGCCAGATTTCGTCGAGGGCGAGCAGCAGGGTGGGGTCCGGCGCCTGCGCGCGCGCCGGGGCGACGACAGCGAACATCGCCGCGAGCGCGGTGCCGAGCAGAGGGGCGGGAAGGAGCAGTTTTGCAAAGGACATGGTGGCGTTCCGGTGCATCAGTGGTGGGGACTCGGATTCGCGGCCGCCCCTCGGGTTGCCGCGCTGCTGATTCGATGATGATGTTCGGGGGCATAGCGGTAGTCGCCGCGGTGCTGCCGATCGCGCGCTCGACCGAGCCAGCTGGTCCAGCCCAGGCGCGTGGCGCCGCCGAGCTGCAGGGCGGGGACCTCGTCGCGGTGCAGGACCATCTGCAGGTCCCAGTCGAACTCGATGCCGACGTAGCCGCGCACCCAGTCGCGCAGCTGGAGCGCGCCGCGCTGGCCCGGCAGCACGGACTCATAGGCGCGCAGCGGCATCGGGCCCAGCACCACCCGGAAGTAGTGCTGGCGATCCCAAACCGCTGCCGCGGCGACGGCGTCCACGCCGAGCTGCGCGCCCAGCGCGGCACCGAGCCGGCTGCGCTGGTCGTTCGGCAGGGGCAGCCAGCGTCCGCGGTGCTGCTCGACCGCCACGGGCACGTGGAAGAAATTGGCCAGAAGACAGGCCAGACCTTCCGCGTTGCGGCTTTGCCGCACCTGATGGCCGGCCTGGCCCAGGCGGGCATGCAGGGGCACGCTGTCGGCCTCCGCCTGGCCGGGAAGTCCCAGGCCGATCAGGCTCGCCATGTAGCGACTGAAGGCGTCGTGCTCGGGGCGATCCAGGCTGGCCGTGGACTGGGCCTGCGCCCAGGCGCGGAAGAACAGCAGCAGGAAGCGGTGGTGGAAGAGGTCGGCGAACTCGGTCAGTGCGCGGTCGCCGGCGTGGATCGCACGCTCATGCGCGTACTCGGTGTAAGCGAGCGGCAACGGCCCATTGGGACCGAACAGGCCGAAGCTGTACACCCGGATCTTCGGCGTGCGGCCCGGCCGCCGCTGCGCCGAGGCCAGCGCCGCGGGGGCAAAGCTGGAGCTGGGCTCCTGTCCGAGCCGGACCGGCTCAAGATGCGGGCGCGGCGCGCGGCCAAAGCTCGGCGCGTGCGGATGGCTGGCCTGCAGGCGACGCAGCACGGCAAACAGATCGTGCGCCCAAGGCGCATCTTCCAGCGCCTGCCAGAGCGCTTCGGTCTCCGCGCAGGACTCGGCGCTGAGGGTTTCGCCCGCGGTGGATGCCGCGCTCGCTGGATCGAGCGTGTCGGCCTCGATCGCTGAGCCCAGCGCTGGCTCCGTGACGCCGCTCATGCGACCGGCCTCAGGCCGATCTGCGGCTGCCAGCAGGCGATCTCGCCCCGCTGCGTGCTGTGCAGCCGCGTTTCGGTGAAGCTGTTCATGCCGACATGGCGCGCCAGGAAGCGCTGCAGCACGGCGCCGAACACATAGGCGCTGCTGCCGGCGAACAGGCCTTCGTCGACTTCGACCGAGACGCCAACGCCGCGACCATAGGTGAGCGGACCCGCACCCGGCAGCCGGCGGGTGATCGGCTGCAGCCTGGAGCGCAATGGGCTGGCCGCATGGCGCGCCACCGCCGGCTCGCCGAGTGCCGCATACAGCGACAGCAGCTCGCGCAGGGCCAGCGCGCCATCCCCTTCATCAAGGCCGACCAGGGTGGAATGGCCGAGCGCGAGCTGGCTGATCAATCGCCAGTTGATCGAACCCTCCTGCACCGCAGGCGCGGGCCGGGTGGGGCCGTGCAGGATGCGCACGGCTGCTACAGGCAGGGTGTCGGTGGGAATGAAGTCGCGCGTGCCGCCGGTCGACATCAGCAGGGGCAGATCGCGATTGGTCACGGTCATGGAGACGCCAAGCTGGCGCAGGCGCGAGGCAAACGGCGCCTCGTTCTGGTCGACCAGGCTTATGAAAGTCTCCGAGCCGATGTAGCTGGATCGGGCACCGTGCCGCAGGATGCTGTCGGAGACGCGGCGCGGCTCGCGTCGCAGCGAGAAGTAGGCGCCGTGATTGCCGCGATCGCCCGCAAGGCTGCGGTAGAAGGGGCGGAACCGCGCTTCGATCGCATTGTCGCGGCCAAAGCCCTCGACCGCCTGCACCGAATGCACTTCAAAGTCGAGCGGTGCGGCGCGGTCAGCCACTAAGTGCAGCTCGAAGCGGCTATCGTCGACGAGGATGCGATCGGCACGCTTTTCGATCAGGTTCACCGCCGGCGTGCAGAACAGCGCCAGCCGATTCGCGTCGACCTGCGCTTCGAGATCGGCTGCATCGCGGTCAAGGAGGACGCGCACCTCGAAGGATTTCAGGCCTTCGCACTCGCGCAGCGCGGCGCGCAGGCCGCGCAGCTCGATGAAGTGGAAGCGGGCCGGGCAGGCGAAGTACTCGTGCAGCAGACGGTAGCCCTGGAAGCCGCGGCTGCTGTAGGGCAGCAGGGCCTCGTTCTCGTCAAAGCCGATGCCGAACACGCCGGCGCCGGGCGTGCGCAGGGTTTGCCACGCGCCCTGGCTCTTGCCGCTGCAGCGCAGCTGGAGTTCGATGCCGTGCCCGCAGACGAGCTCGTACAGCCGCGTCGCAAGGTCCGGACTGGTGTTGAGGTAGATCGGCAGCCGGTCCGGCGGCTCGGCGCCGCCCGACAGCGGCGCGGCCAGCTGGAACACCAGCCGCAGCGCTGCCCGCGCGCGACGACCGGAGGCGCCAACGGAGTGCGCGCCCGGCGCGCCTTCGAGACGCGCGGTCTCAAGCGTCAGCGGCCACAGCTCGACCTCGTGTGCGGTGCGGAACTCGCAGCCGGTGCGCGTTTCGTTGGCGGCCGCGGCACGCAGGCGCTGGCCACGCGGCAGGGTGAAGCTGGCGCCGGCGCCACCCGGCATTTCGCCGGGCGTGAACTGCACCACGCACATGCTGGGGGTGGGCGCAAGGTAGTTCGGGTAGATCACTTCCAGCAGACGCTGGGCGAAGCGCGGGAACTCCGCGTCCATTTTCAGCTGGACGCGCGCGCTCAGGAAGGCCATGCCTTCCAGCAGGCGCTCGACGTAGGGATCGGCCACTTCGAAGCCGCGCAGGTCGAGGCGCGCTGCGATCTTCGGGAACTCCGCCGCGAACTCGGCGCCGGCCTCGCGCAGGTAGGCGAGTTCAGTGTTGTAGTAGTCGAGCAGACGCGGGTCCACGGCGGCTCCTAGCTCGCCGTGGCGTCGACGAGCGCGATCTGGCCGCACTCCAGATCGACACGCGAACGCAGCAGCAGCTCGATGGGGTAGGGCTCGGCCCAGAGCTGGCCGCGGATCTCCATCGACAGGTGGTTGCGCGTGGCCTGCTCGCCGTCCGAGCTGATCACCTTGACGCGCAGGCTGTCCGGCAGGATGCGCGGCTCGAAGCGGCGGATGCTTTCGGTGACCGCGCTCTCCAGGGACTTCAGGTCGTCTTCCACCAGGTACTTGCCGGATAGCGCCTGCACGCCGAAGTTCAGCACCGAGTCGCGCACGTTGGGCACGCCCTCGAAAGCGATTTCGGACTCGGCACTGGTGGTATTGAGCAACCACGCGAGATCGCGCAGCACGCTGCGGCGGAACTCGGACTTGCTCATGCTGCGCGCCTGCGGCGCCTCGCGGCGCTCATGCGGGGCGAGATCGGTGAGCCGATCGAGCAGAGCGGGCAGCAGCTGCGAGGCGCGGCCGACAGGGCTCGGCGACTCAGGCATGTCCGCTCGCCAGTGCAGGGCTATCGACGCGCTCGATGCAGCGCGTCGCCAACATGGCGTGCTCGCCGAGATCGCTGGCCCACATCCGCTGGCCCAGGCCCGTCCAGCCCGCCTCGCCGGCTTCGCTCCAGACGGTGAGCGCGCTGCGGCGCAGGGCGTCCTCATCGCTGGCTTCACTTCCCGGGTAGCGCACTGGAAGCAGCACGGGGTGCGCACCGCCGTTGGTCAGCACCAGCCGGGCGGGCAGCCAGACAAGATCGCGGAGATCGGTGGGGGCCTCGAGTTCGAGGCGCTGGATGTCCTCAAAGGGAATCCAGTAGTACTGACCGTTGAGGAAAGCTTCAATGCAGGGGCCGATGCGGCTGTCGGCATCGGCAAGCCAGGCCGCCTCGGCAGCATCGACCCTGAACGCGGTCGGCTCCGCCGCTTCGAAAGCCTGCGACTGCAGGGCGTCCGCGGCTGCGTGTTCACCTGCCGCGCGATGCCGCAGCGCCTGCGCCAGCCAGGCGAACCAGGGTGCGGGTGTGCCCAGGGTAGCGGGTGAGGACTCGCCTGCGAATACGCGCGCGCGCTGCAGCTCGCAGCGGATCGCCTCGCGATAGGCCTGGGCGAAGGGCAGGGAGCCCGCATCGGCCAAGGCCACGGCCTGCAGCTGACCGAGTGCGCGTTCCCACTGGCCGAGCAGCATGCACAGCTGCGCGAGATGGATTCGCAGGCGGGTATCGGCGGGCGATTTGCGGACTTGCCCCATCAGCAGGGACAGCTGATCGTCCAGCGGCGCCTGCAGGGGCCGCGCGGAAGACGTGGCATTCATCGGGAGTCCAAGGCGGAGAAGGCTGCGCGGTGCGCAGCGGGTAAGGGGAGAGGCCGCGTCCAAGCCGCGCGGCCAGCGCGGCATGCCAGGGAACCTAGGACGTCGACCTTGAAGCCGTGATTTGGCACTTCCGCAGCGCCGAACCACCCGGGGTTCGGCGTGCGGCTCGCCCACCCGAAGGCAGGCTTGGGGCGGTGATCAGGCAGCCTTGTTCTGCTTGACGTCCCAGGCGCCGGTAACGGCCGCGCCCAGCGAGCCGTCCGAATTCTGGTCCTTCACTTCCACCTTGATCTTGCCGTAGGACACGCCGATCTTCTCGATGACGCGCGGGCTCTCGGTGTTGCTGATGTTGGTGACCGAAGTGATGAACACTTCATTTAGGGTCACCTTCATGTACTCCTGCTGGCCGTCGCCGACCTTGCAGACCGACAGCACCAGCTGGTCGAGGTGCTTGCCCGATGCGCAGTGCTTCATCAGGTTGGCCGAGGCCTTGTCGACGTAGTGGGTGAACTCGAACTCGCTGAAGTTAGCCTTGCCGACGCCGCTGCCGCCGCCGGTGTGAGCCGACGAGGACTGGTTGACCGAGTAGCCCCAGCTCAGCACATCGATCCAGCCCTTGTGCTTGCTGTCCGTGGAGCTGCCCGGCGTGCTGGACAGTTCGATGAACATTTCCTGCAGCGAGTCCTTGGGACCCTGGTTGCCGACCTGGGTGCCCAGCATGGGATTGCCGAATCCAACAGTTGCCATTGTTTCATCCTCTTTCTTCAGGGGTGGATCCGTCCCGACGCAGGGCGCCGTGACGGGTTCTTCGCCGCGACGTGGCAATCACGTCGGGGGAATCAGCTGCCGCCGGCCTTCACCGAGGGCAGTTTGGAGACGAGGCGCAGGGAGACGGTCAGGCCTTCCAGCTGGTAGTGCGGGCGCAGGAAGAACTTCGAGGTGTAGTAGCCGGGGTTGTCCTCGACCTCTTCCACTACAACCTGCGCGTCAGCCAATGGCTTGGTGGCCTTGGTCTGCTGCGAGGAGTTCAGCGGGTCGCCGTCGACGTAGTTCATGATCCAGTCGTTCAACCAGCGCTCCATGTCGTCACGCTCCATGAATGAACCGATCTTGTCACGAACAATGCACTTGAGGTAGTGGGCGAAGCGGCAGCAGGCGAACAGGTACGGAAGGCGCGCGGCGAGGTTGGCGTTGGCGGTTGCGTCCGGGTCGTAGTACTCGGAAGGCTTCTGCAGCGACTGCGCGCCAATGAAGGCGGCGATGTCGGTGTTCTTGCGATGGATCAGCGGCATGAAGCCGTTCTTGGCCAGCTCGGCTTCGCGGCGATCCGAAATCGCGATCTCGGTGGGGCACTTCATGTCGACACCGCCGTCGTCGGACGGGAAGGTATGGGTGGGCAGACCCTCCACCGCGCCGCCGCTCTCCACGCCGCGGATCGACGAGCACCAGCCGTAGTACTTGAAGGAGCGGTTGATGTTCACCGCCATCGCATAGGCGGAGTTTGCCCAGCAGTAGGCGCCGTGGTTGCTGCCGTCGGTCGACTCCTCGAAGTCAAACTCGTCGATCGGGTTGGTCTTGACGCCGTAGGGCAGGCGCGCCAGGAAGCGGGGCATGGTCAGGCCGATGTAGCGCGAATCCTCTGAATTGCGCAGGCTGCGCCAGGCGGTGTACTCGGTGTTCTCGAAGATCTTGGTCAGGTCGCGCGGGTTGGCGAGCTCCTGCCAGGATTCCATCTGCATCACGGTGGGTGCCGCGCCGGCGATGAAGGGGCAGTGCGAGGCCGCCGCGATCTTGGCCATTTCGCCGAGCAGCTCGACGTCGGGCGGGCTGTGGTCGAAGTGGTAGTCACCGACGACGCAGCCATAGGGCGTACCGCCCAGCTGGTCGTACTCGGCTTCGTAGATCTTCTTGAAGATCGGACTCTGGTCCCAGCCGATGCCCTTGTGGCGGCGCAGGGTGCGGTGCAGCTCGCGCTTGGCGATGGGCATGAAGCGGATCTTCAGCATCTCATCCACCTCGGTGTTGTTGACGAGGTAGTGCAGGCCGCGCCAGGCGCTTTCGAGCTGCTGGAAGTCGGCGTGGTGGATGATCGCGTTGACCTGCTCGGAGAGCTTGCGGTCGATCTCGGCGATGATCGCCTCAATGGCCTGGTAGGCATCGCTGCCGATGGTCAGGCTGTTTGAAAGCGCCTGCTCGGCGAGCGTGCGCACGGCCGATGCGACGGCGTCGCGCGCCTCGTCGGTCTTGGGCTTGAACTCCTTCTGCAGCAGGCTGGAAAACTCGTCGGCATGCAGTTCGGCGCTGAGCGGCTGCTTCAGTGCGGCGTTGGCGTTGGCCATGGGGGTGTCCTCGGTGCGGATCGACGCGATCAGTCGTTGCCGGAAGTGGCGGCTTCAGCGGGCTTGCTGGGCTGCGGTGTCGCGGCCAATGCCTTCAGCAGGGTGGGGTCGCCGAGCACCTTGCCGATCAGCTCTTCTGCGCCGGTCTTGCCGTCCATGTAGGTCAGAAGATTGTTCAGCTGGGTGCGCGCATCGAGCAGCTTGGACAGCGCTTCGACCTTGCGCGCAATGGCGCCGGGCGAGAAGTCGTCCATGCTTTCGAAGGCGATATCGATCGCGAGGTTGCCCTCGCCGGTCAGCGTGTTGGGCACGGCGAAGGAGACGCGTGGGCGGATCGCCTTCATCCGCTCGTCGAAGTTGTCGATGTCGATCTCAAGGAACTTGCGGTCGGCAACCGGCGGCAGGTCGGCGCCGGACTTGCCGGCGAGGTCGGCCATCACGCCCATCACGAAGGGGATCTGGACCTTCTTCTCCGAGCCGTAGATTTCGACGTCGTACTCGATCTGCACGCGCGGGGCCCGGTTGCGGGCGATGAACTTCTGGCCGCTGTTCTTGTTGCTGGTGGTGAACTTCGAGGCGCTCATTCGGAGGCTCCTGGCTGCGCGTGGCTGTCGATCGAACGGGTGTGGTGTCGGGCTGTATGTACGTGTTTCATGAGCGCAGGCCCGCGAGGTGCTCGGCCTGCGCCACGCCGTCTGGGGCGAAGTCGCGCAGGATGCTGAGGAAGTCCTGACCAATCATTCCGCGCGCGCGGCGGATCAGCAGCGGCGCCGGGTTGGCAGGCTCATGGACTTCGAGGAAGCGGCAGACTTCTTCAAGGATGCGGATCGCGTCCTGCCGCGAGCGCAGGGCCGGAAGGCCGGCTGCCATCGACACGGCTTCGCGTACCTCCGTCGCCGCTTCCTCGTGCTCCGCGGTGTCCGCGCTGTCCGTCTCGGGCAGCTTGAGTGCGGCCGTCAGCGTCATCAGGGGGCGCAGATCGGGCGCGTTCTCGACCCCGAGCTCAAGCCTCAGCCGCTGCTGCAGACGCTGCAGGGACTCGTGCAGGATCGCCAGCGCCTCAAGCTCGGGGTTGCCGGCAAGCTGCTCGTCCTGCAGAAGCTGGTGCAGCTGCTGGCGGCTGAGCGGTGCGCCGTCGCGCCCGGCGGCGCTGCGTTCGAGCTCCGCGAGTTCGAAGCTGCCCATCAGCCGCGTGGGCAGCTTCAGCTCGCGCAGGTCACCGAGCAGGCCTTCGCTTGCAGCGAGCACTGCGAGCGCATTCGCCCTGGGTAATGGATCGCGTTCGCCGTCGATGTCCAGCCGCGGGTGCAGGGCTTCACCGAAGACGTCGAGCAGGCTTTCGATCAGTGCGAGCCCGTGCCGTGCACCGCGGGCGCCGCGCGTGCGCGCAAGGGCGCGCGTGATCATCACCGCGAGGCGCAGGTCGCGACAGCGCTGCATCAGACCGCTGGCCTGGCTCAGGACACGCGCGAAATCGGCGCCCTCGGCGGCGATGATGGTGTCGCCGTACTGGCGCTCCGGCGTGCCAGCGATCGCCCGCTCAAGCTCTATGAAATCGCTGTCGTAGTCGATCTCCGGGCCGCAGGGCTCCTCGCCGGCAAGCGGCTGCAGCAGAGGCTCGAAGTCGGGCAGGTCGGCGCTCATGCGCTCAGCGACCCTGGGCCGCCTTGGCGTCCGCGTAGGCCTGACCCCACAGCGGATGGCCCTGCTCGGCGGCTTCGAGATCGAAGCTGGGGTCGAGCTGGAATGCACGCTCGAACGACTGCCGACACAGCTGCGGCCGCTCGCTCACGCAGTAGGTGAAGGCCAAAAACTTGAGCGCGCGCAGCTGCTGCGACTGACTGGCCTGCCAGACCTCGGGCGTCAGCAGCATGTGCTCGGCTTCCGGGTAGTTGCCCGCCTCGAAGTGGGCAACGCCGAGGTCGACGTGGCGCCGGCCGGCAGCTTCACGAGCCATCGCCGCGCGCTCCTCGGCCGTGGGTTCGGGCGGCGGCGGCGGTGGAGCGACGGTCTTCTGGCTCGGACAGCCGGCGAGGCCCAGCGTGATGACGGCAAGCGCGGCGCCGACCTTGACTCGATTCCACATGTGCAACTTCTCCCCTGGGTGATGCGATGGATGCGCTCAGCCGGCCGCGTCGCTGAAGCGATGCTCGATGGCCGGGTGCTCGCCTTCGCGGACATTGACTTCGATGGTCCTGGCTGGGAACGCCGGGTTGCGGAGCTCGATTCGGTGTTGCCCGGCGGGAAGCTTCAGTTCGCGCAGCGGCGGACTTACCCCTTTGCGTTCGCCTCCCACCCACAGTTCCGCCCAGGGACTCACGCTGATCCGGACGCTGACCAGATCGGCCCGGGCCTGCGCGGGGCGTCGCGCGGTCGGCGTGCTGGCAGGCGCGGCGGAGACGTCCTGCGCGCGGCTGGGAGACGCATCGGTGCGGCTTTCGTCGGGCATGCCGGCCGCGCCAGGTACCGCGCTGTCGCGCAGGTCGACCAGCGCCAGCGGCTGCGTCGAGGTGGTCGCGAGGACCGCATCCTCCGATGCCCATACGTCATCCGGGATCGCTGCGGACGGCTGGGGCTGGGTCTCCGAGTTCAGGCTCGCCGGGGCGGCGGACCTCGTCGTGACGGCTTGCGGCGCCTTGGCTTCGATCGGGTTGAGCGCGCCTGCCGCCGGCCCGGGCGCAGCCTCTGGCTGTGTTGCGCCGCTGGCAGCGGGATCCGGCGCCGCGGTCGACCGATCCGCGGTCGATCGATCCGAGGCCACGACCGGTGCCTCCAGAGGAGCGAGTCGGCGTGCGCTGCGGGTGTCCTCCGTTGGCGCTTCTGCCCGTACCTCGGCATCGGTGTCGGCGCGGCCGGACAGCAGCCACCATCCGCCGAGGGCGCTCAGCAGCACGGCCCCGCACAGCATCGCGATGCGCGCCAGGCGGTGCCTGCCGTCGGCTACGACCGGAATCTCCGTATCGATGCGTGCCTCAAGGCGCGATTCGCTGACCACGCGCACGTCCGCGGTGTTGGGCAGCAGCTTGCCTGCGACCAGGTCCTCGACGTCCTTGAACACCGGAGCTGCCGGCGCGGACGCCGGGGCTGCCATCGGATCGGCGGCTGCGCTGGCAGCGGTCTGCGCGGGCGCACTTTCTGCGTGGGCCTGCGCGGGCGCGGCCGATGGCTTGGTGTTTGGCTGGGCCGTTTCCGAAGCGGCCATGGCCGGGCTGGCCCCGGCGCCGGAAGATGCAGCGAGCTGGGCAGCGATGTCGGCCATTTCCTCCGCGCTGACGATGGCCGTAATGGCTTCGTCCACATGCAGCGCGTCCAGCGCCCGCTCCACCGCTTCGCGATCCGCGCCCGTCGGGTGCACCTCGTCGAACGCCAGCAGCGCGCGGAGCTCGGCTGCGGACTGCGGCCGCTCGGCCGGCTGCAGTGCCAGGGCCGCGTCGATGCCCTGCAGGAATCGCGTGCTGAAGCCGGCGCGCGGCGTTTCCGCCAGCAGCGGACGGGAGTCCTTCATCACGCGCGAGATCGATGCCTGCGGAGGTGCGCCCGTCACCGCGAAGTGCAGCACCGCGCCAAATGCGTAGACATCCGTCCACGGGCCCTGTGGCAGTGAGAATTCGCCGGAGTACTGTTCCAGCGGCGCATAGCCGGGCTTGACCACCACGGTCACGCACTGCTCGCGGTCGCCGAGGATTTCGCGCGCCGAGCCCAGGTCGAGCAGCACCGCGCGGTCGTCGCGCTGGATCAGGATGTTGTCAGGCGCGATATCGCGGTGGAACACGCTGCGCTCGTGCAGCAGTTCAAGCACGTCCAGCACGGGCGCGAGGGTGCGCTTGAGCCAGTTCTCGTCGCATCTCGGGCCGCGCTCGCGCAGAACCTGGCGTAGCGTGCGGCCGTGATACCGGGGCATCACCATGTAGGCCGTGCCGTTCTGCTCCCAGAACTGCAGTACCTCGACGAGGGCAGGGTGCTTGAACTGTGCCAGCAGCCTGGCCTCGTTCATGAAGCCGGCGAGGCCCGCGCTGAAGCTCTCTTCGTGCTGTTCCGAACGCACCCGTACGCTGAAGCCGTCGTCTCGTCGGGCCAGGCTGGCCGGGATGTACTCCTTGATCGCGACCTCGCGCCCGAGACGCTGGTCCATGGCGGCATAGACGATGCTGAAGCCGCCTTCGCCAATCACGCCGGTGAGCTCGAACTCGCGCAGGCGGGTGCCCACGGGCAGCGCGCTCGCCGAACCCGGCGCCGCGGCCGGCTCAGCGCTGGTGCCGATGCCGCGCGTCTGCGCGGCGTGCGTGGGCTTCAGAGTGGCGTGGTCCATATCCCTGCGGAGCGTTGGGAGCAATAAGAGAGGCGGATGAATGATCGATCGGGCGCATGGTCCGCCCAGCGATAAGTCACGATGCAACGAATCGACGCAGATTGGCAAGCGACGATTGCCGCTTTGTGACGGCAATTGTCACGGGAAGAGGATGTGGCCGGGGCGCCTGATGCCGCGTTGCTGCGTGGAAAATCAAGCACTTGCAGAACAGTGCGTGTGCGCCGCTCGGCGGCGGTGCGCTTTGCTCCTGTCGGGCAGTGCGTTCAAACAAATATTTATAAAACAAGGGTTTAAGTGGATCTTGCTGGCCTTTTCCGTTCGTCGGATGCTTGCCCGCGGCGGTCGGCCATGGGGCCTGTGCCCCTGTTCCGTGCGTTGCGTGGGACTTTCCGGGTGGATCGTCGTCCTGCGCTTGCGGCGGTGATTGTGACATGGTGACCTACAGCACAAATCACCGTAAGACCAGTCTTGAGGCGCTGCCTAGGCTCTGCTAGCGTCCCCACGCTCGGCAGCCGGCGCGGGTCTTCAATCGCCGCGTGGGCTGTCCGGGCGCGTTTGCGCCCCTGGCCTGAACTTCCGTTTCCGGGAACCTTGAATGACCGCCGCCACGCTTGAGCTGCATGTGCTGTCCTATGCGGGCAGCGAAGCCTCGACCGGCAGCGCCGTGCGCCTCGGCCACAGCCCGGTGAGCATCGGGCGCTCGCCTGCTTGCCACCTCGCACTGGAAGACCCGGAGCGCCTGATTTCGCGCAGCCACCTTGCCGCCTGGCTCGACGGTCACGGCAAGGCCTGGGTCCGTAACGCCAGCGGCACCACGCCCGTCTTCGTCGAGGGCCAGGAGCTGCCGCCCGGCGCACAGACCGCACTGCGCGACGGCCAGACCCTGGTGCTGGGGCGCTACCTGCTGGGGGTTCGTACGGCGCTGCCCGAGCTGCATGCAGCGTCTGCACTGGCCTTCCCTGCGGCGGGCAACCCTTCCGAGGGTGCAGCGGCGATCGGTGCCGCCTCGACGTTCGCGCCGATTCCCGAGGAGTTCGACGTGTTCGCGGCTCCGCAGGCGCCGCGCTCGGCGTCGGGCGGCAGCGATACGGGCTGCGGCCTCGCCGAGTTCTCGGGGGACGCCGCGGCGCTGTCCGAGGTGTTCGAGAACCTGCCGGACTTCGATGCGCGTGGACCTGAGCGGGCCCCCGAGGTGCTCGACCTGGTACGCGCCGGTTCGATGGCAGGCTCTGGACCCGCCCGTGGCCAGGTCGATCCCCTGGAAGGTCTGCTTGGTGGTTCGGCGCAGCTTCTGGATTTTTCGTCTGATGCGGCGGCGATCAGCGGTTCGATCAGCGAGGGCGGCGGCGAGGTCGACGGACTGTTCCGCATGCCGGTGGCGGCCAGCTCGGAGCCGCACATGGGCGCCAAGAGCATTGGGCACGGTGCTGGCGGCGAGCGCCCTGAGGCGCAGATCGTCGCAGCACCCAGCGCGGGTTTGCTCGATCCACTCGCACTCGACCTCGGTGCGCCTGATGGAGGGGGTGCGGGCGACGGTCCGTCCCTGCTGGATCTCATCGGCGAGCCAGCCGAGGCCGCAGCGGCCGTGGTGAACACAGCGCCCCCTGCACGCATGCCCGCGGCCGGCGCGGTGTTGTCAGGCCGCGTGTCAGCGCCGATGCCGCCTGCGCCACGAGGCGATCACCCGGTGCACGGACGCGCTGCGGGTTCGAGGCCGACGGCGGAACCTGACGCGACCGCGCCTGTGGTGGCGGCCGAGAGTGCGCAGGTGTTCCCCGGAGGGTCCAGCGCACACGCTGCGGTCCCGGGTGCTCGACCGCCAGCCCATGCCGCAGCCGCGCCGATGGCCGAGGGCCGGACTGCGATGGGTGTGCCATCGATCGTAGACGCCGAGCCCCCGCTGCGGGACAGCGCTGCTGCGCACCGGCGTCCGTCCGCGCCAGCCGATGCACTGAGCGCAGCGTTTGCGCGCGGCTGCGGACTCGACCGCGATCAGCTTGGCAGCCTGGACGAGGCGTCCCTGGAGACGCTCGGACGGCTCTTCCAGAGCCTCGTTGCCGGGACACTCCAGCTGATCCACGCACGCTCCTCGACCAAGGATGAGCTGCGCGCGCACATGACGATGATCGCGACCTCGGGCAACAACCCGCTGAAGTTCGCGCCGGATGCGCAGGCGGCGATGCTGCAGCTGGTCGGACGCGGCCTGCCGGGCTTCATGCCGCCCGTGGAAGCGGTGCGTGATGCCTTCGCCGACCTCAGCGCACATCAGGTCGGACTGCTCGCCGCCTCGCGCTCGGCGATGTACGCGATGGCGGGACGCCTGTCGCCCGAGCACATCCAGCAGCGTGTCGGCGGGCCGCGCGGCTTCTCCGGCCTGCTGCCCAGCGCGCACAAGGCGCAGCTGTGGGATGCGTTCGTCGCTGCACACACGCAGCTGCTGGGCGAGGCGCGCGAGGAGTTCGACGCCGCCTTCCAGGGCGCTTTTGTAGATGCCTACGAAGGCGAAGTCCGACGCGTGCAGAGCGGTGGTGCGGCGTGAGCACCTTCGTCGCCGTGGGGGGCACGCGCGTCGAGTACGCCACGCTGAGCGGGCAGGGCGCGCGCAGCTACAACGAGGATGCCTGCGGCTACTGGACCTCGCCGCAGGCCTCGTGCTTCGTCGTCTGCGACGGTGCCGGTGGCCACGGCGGTGGTGAGGTGGCGTCGGAAACCGCCGTGCGTACGCTGTTGAGCGCCTTTTCGGCGGCGCCTTCGCTGGACCCCGAGCACATCGCGTCGCTGATCAGCCAGACCGACACGGCGATCCGCTACGGCCAGAAGCTCACCGCCAGTCTCAACAAGATGAGTGCAACCGTCACCGCCCTGTTCATCGACGGACGCGCGCAGCGTGCGCAGTGGTCGCACCTCGGCGACACCCGCCTGTACCTGATTCGCCGGCGCGATGTGCGCTGCATGACCAAGGACCACAGCGTCGTCCAGAGCTTCGTCGACGCCGGCGTGATCGAGCCCTCGGAAGTCCGCCACCACGCGCGACGCAATCTCTTGTTCGCCGCCCTGGGAATGGGTGACGGCACCGAGCCGGCGGCGCTGCCCGGCGCCTTCGAGGTGTGTGAGGGCGATGCCTTCCTCATCTGCACGGACGGGTTCTGGGAAGCGGTCGAAGACGCAGACATGGTCGAGACCCTGCACCGCGCCGAGTCGGCCGAACAGTGGCTGGTGCTGATGGAGCAGATCGTGCTCGCGCGCGCCAGCGAGACCCAGGACAACTACAGCGCCCTGGCCGTCTGGATCGGCCAGCCGGGGGAAGTCACCCAGCCCTGGCCTGAGCTCGATGAGGCCACCCGGGCGGAGGCGTGTGCGCTGGAGCCAGCCACCGAAGCGCGCCCCTGAGTGGCTCTCTCAACCGCTGCATCCGCGCCCGACGTGCCGGCCAGCGTCTCCCTCTACTTCCGATGCCCGGATGCGAATCCATGACCACCCGTCGCACCCATACTCCGCACGCTTCACATCTTCAGCAACCGGGGCGCCGTCAACTGCTCCTGGCCGGCGCCGGGCTGGGCCTTGCCGCGCTGTTGCCCGGCTGCACCACGGCCCCTCGACGCACGGTGCCGGTGACGCTGGACCTTGAGTACCGGGTCAATGCCGACGCCAATCCCGACCCCAATGGACGGCCTTCGCCGGTGCTCGTGCGCGTCTACAAGCTGCGCAAGCTGGAGCAGTTCAAGGTGATGGACTACTTCGCCCTGAGCGCGCAGCCGAACCATGCCGAGTTCAGCCTGGAAGAGGAGTTCTCGCTGCAGCCGGGCGCGCAGGGTCGACGCAGCTACACCTTGGAGCCGGACCAGATCGGCTTCGGCGTGGTGGCCGCCTATCGCGACATCGGCATCAGCCGCTGGCGCGCGAGCGAGGAGCTGCCCCCACTCAAGGTCTCGCGCATCAAGCTGCCCGAGGTGCTGACTCGCGCCGATCCGGTGATGAGCTACCGCCTCGATGTGGGTCGGAACCAGCTCGCGCTGGCGCGCCTGGAGCGTCGCTGATGTCGGACCGCCAGCGGGTCGCCTGGGCCGAGGGCATGTTCCTGCGGCCGCAGCACTTCCAGCAGCACACGCGCTACCAGGAGTTCTTCGCGCACCAGCGTGCGCTCTCGGGCGAGCCGCACTACTGGGGATTCAGGCGGCTTGAGATCGACGAGGCGGCGCTCGCCGTCGGCAAGCTCGCGCTGCGTGCGGCCGAGGGCGTACTGCCGGATGGCACGCCGTTCTCGCTGCCCCAGCACGCGGAGCTACCGCCCGCGATCAGCTTCGAGGAGGGCGCGGTCGGCCAGCTGATCCATCTCGCCCTGCCGCTGTCGCGCGAGGGCGCGGAGACCGTGCTGTTCGACGAGAACCCGGCCTCGCTGGCGCGCTTCCGCGTGCGTGACGCGCTGCTGCGCGACGAGAACAGCTTCGCCGGCGAGCCTGCCGAGGTGCAGCTGGCGGAGCCGCGCCTGCGGCTGGTCGATGGCCGTGGGCTGGATGAGGGCTGGCTCGGTCTCGGCGTGGCGCGCGTGGTGGAATGCCGCAGCGATCGCCTGCTGGTGCTCGATCGCGACTACATCCCTCCGGTGCTGCGGATCGACGCGCACAGCCAGGTGATGGGCTTCCTGCGCGAGGTCGAAGGCCTGGTCGAGCAACGCGCCGATGCGCTGGCCGGGCGCCTGCAGCAGCCGGGTCGAGGCGGCATCTCCGAGGTGGGTGAGTTCCTGCTGCTGCAGCTGCTGAATCGGGCGGAGTCCAGCTTCCGCCATCTGGAAAGCAGCCCGGGCCTGCCGCCCGAGCGCCTGTACTCCGAGCTGGTCGCGCTGGCCGGCGAGCTGTGCACCTTTGTCGAGGCCGGGCGGCGACCGCCGGCGGACTGGCCGCCGTATCGGCACGACGCGCTGCGCGAGTCGCTGTTCCCGCTGCTGGTCCATCTGCGCCGGGCGCTGTCCTCGGTGCTGGAGCAGAACGCCATCCAGATCGATCTGCAGCTGCGCAACTACGGTGTGCGCATCGGTCAGGTCAACGATCGCGAGCTGCTGAAGTCCGCCCAGTTCGTGCTGGCGGTGCACGCCGCGGCACCGCCCGAGGTGCTGCGCGCGCATTTTCCGACCCAGGTCAAGATCGGCCCGGCCGAGCGCATCCGCGACCTTGTCAACCTGCAGCTGCCGGGCGTCGGCCTGCGCCTGCTGCCGGTGGCGCCGCGGCAGATTCCGTACCACGCCGGCTTCCACTACTTCGAGATGGATACCAGCGTGGAGCTGTGGAAGCAGCTGCAGGGCAACGGCTCGCTGGCCCTGCACGTGGCCGGCGAGTTCCCTGATCTTGAGCTGCAGTGCTGGGCGATCCGTCGCACATGAGTGCCTCGTCTGCCACGACCCTCTCCACTGAAACCGCGGCGCGCCGGCATCGTTCGCGGTGCGCCGAAGGAAGCGCGCACCCATGAACGCCGCCGTGATCGGGCAGCAGCCCAACAACCGCACCTTCGTGATGCCCAGCCCCGGCGGCGCAGCCGCGCCGGGTGATCTGGGGCCAACTCCGGAACTGCCGGCGCGCTTCGATGTGCGCGCCGGCGGCACGCCGCTGCTGGCGGCGGCCAATCCGCTGCTCAACCTGGTGTTCCAGATCCGTACCCTCGTGCACAACGCCGAGCCCGACCGGCTGCGCGCCTATCTGGTCGACGAGGTTCGCCGCTTTGAAGCCACCGCCAAGGGGCTTGGCGTCAGCAACGAGCACGTGCTCGCCGCGCGCTACTGCCTGTGCACCGTGCTCGACGAGACCGCGGCGCAGACACCCTGGGGCGGCAATGGCGCGTGGTCGCGCAACAGCCTGCTCGTCACCTTCCACAACGAAACCTGGGGCGGCGAGAAGTTCTTCCAGCTGCTGGCCAAGCTGGCGCAGGCGCCGGCGCAGCACATCGACCTGCTGGAGCTCATGTACTACTGCATCTGCCTCGGCTTCGAGGGTCGCTACCGCATCATCTCGAACGGCCAGGTGCAGCTGGAAACCCTGCGCCGTCGCCTGCTGGAGATCATCACCAGCCAGCGCGGACAGGCGCCCGCGCCGCTGTCGCCGCGCTGGGAGGGCGTGCCGGCCGAGCGGCCGCGGGCCTGGCGGATGATCCCGGTCTGGGCCAGCGCGACGCTGGCGCTGGCGCTGCTGGTGGCGCTGTACATCGCGCTGTCGATCCTGCTGGGCGAGCGCTCGACTCCGCGCTTCGTCGCCATCACCCAGCTTGAAGTGCCGTCCGCGCCGGTGGTGCCGCGTGATGCTCCACCGCCCATCAAGTTCTCGCGCTTCCTGCAGGAAGAGATCGCGCAGGGTCTGGTGTCGGTGAACGAAACTGCCGAAGCCAGTACGGTGACCTTGCGTGGTAGCGGCCTGTTCCAGTCGGGCAGTACTGACCCGCAGCCGCAGTACGAACGCATCATCCTGCGCGTGGCCGAGGCGATCGGCGAGCTGCCGGTGCGTCCGCGCGTGCTGGTCGAGGGGCATACCGACAATATTCCCATCCGCAGCCTGCGCTTCCCGTCCAACTGGGAGCTCTCGGTCGAGCGCGCTCGCTCGGTCGCCCTGGTGCTTGGGCGAACCCTGGGCGGCGAGTTCCAGATCGAGTACGAGGGCCGCGGCGAAGCGCGTCCCGTCGCCGACAACGACAGCGCCGAAGGCCGCGCCCAGAACCGTCGCGTCGAGATCACAGTGTTCGCCACGCCGGCCCAGCTCGTGCGGGAGGTGCGCTGATGCTCGCGCGTCTGTTCGGCCTGCTGTTCCACCGCCGCGTGTTCATCGCGCTCGGATTGATTCTGCTGGCCCTGCTGATCTGGTTCGCCGGGCCGCTGTTCGCGTTCGCCGAGTGGCGACCGCTGGAGCCGGTGCGCGTGCGCCTGTGGATCATCGGCCTGCTGTTCGGCCTGGTCCTGCTGCGGATCATCGCCCGGGTCTGGCGCGCCAAGCGCATGAATGCGCGCCTGGTCGACGCCGTACTCGGCCTGCGCGGCCAGCCGGAGGGGCCCGAAGACCCGAACAAGCCGGCGCTGGACGCGCTGCGCGCGGACTTCCAGCGCGCGCTCGTGCAGATGCGCGACACCCGCTTCAGCGGCAAGGAAGGCGAGGGCTTCTGGTCGCGGCTGGGGCGTCGCTATGTCTACCAGATGCCCTGGTATGTCTTCATCGGCGCACCCGGCTCGGGCAAGACCACGGCCCTGGTCAACAGCGGTCTGCGCTTTCCGCTGGCCCAGACGCTGGGCAAGGAAAGCGTGCGCGGCGTCGGCGGCACGCGCAGCTGCGACTGGTGGTTCGCTGAAGAAGCGGTGCTGCTGGATACCGCCGGCCGCTACACCACCCAGGAGAGCAATGCCGAGGCCGACCGCGCCGAGTGGGAAGGCTTCCTCGGCCTGCTGAAGCGCTTCCGCCCGCGCCAGCCGCTGAACGGGGCCATCCTCACTCTGTCGGTGCAGGATCTTCTGTCGGCAGACGAGACCGAGCGGCGCCGCCACGCGGAGCGCCTGCGCGCGCGGCTGCTGGAGCTCACCGGCAATCTCGGCATCGCCTTTCCGATCTACGTGCTGGTGACCAAGGCCGACCAGCTGGGCGGGTTCAACGAGTTCTTCGAGCGCCTGAGCAAGGAGGAGCGCGCCCAGGTCTGGGGCGCCACGCTGCCGCTGCCTGCGCAACCGGAGGCGGGTCGCGACGATCTCGACGTGCTGCTGCAGCGCGAGCTCGAAGCGCTGAACCGTCGCCTGTTCGAGCGCCTGCCCGAGGTGCTGCTGCACGAACTCGACCCGGCGCGACGCGCGCGCGCTTATGCGCTGCCCCAGCATTTCGCCGGACTGCTCGCGCCCCTGCGCGAGGTGCTGGGCGAAGTGTTCGCCGGCAAGCGCTTCGGCCCGGCGGCGATGCTGCGCGGCATCTATTTCACCAGCGGCACGCAGGACGGCAGCAGCTTCGATCGACTGCTCGGCAGCCTGCAGCGCAGCCTCGGTTTCGATGCGCGCGTGGCCCTGCCCAGCCAGGCCCAGAGCGGCCGCAGCTTCTTCCTGTACGACCTGCTGCACAAGGTGGTGCTGCCCGAAGCGCACCTGGCGGGGCGCAATCGACGCGCCGAGCGGCGTGAGCGCTGGTTGGGCGCCGCCGGGCATCTCGCGGCGCTGACGGCAGCGGTGGTGTTCGGCATCGGCATGCTCGGCAGCTATCGCGGCAACCTCGGCTACATCGGCTACGTCGACGAGAGTACCGAGGTGATCGCCGAGCACCTCGCCGAGGCGCGTCGCAGCAACAACTACACGACCAAGGTGATGCTGCCGATCCTGAGCGCGATCGAAGGCGTCGCCGACGGCCCCGACTTCGCCGCCACCGAGCCACCGCTGCGCCTGCGTTTCGGGCTGTTCCAGGGCTTCAAGCTGGATGCGGCCGCGCGATCGACCTACCGCCGCAGCCTGGAGGCGGTGCTGCTGCCGCAGATCGTCGACCGCGTGCATGTGGTGCTGGAAAGCGCACCCGAGGACAACCTCGAGTTCAGCTACGAAGCGCTGCGCGTCTACCTGATGCTGCACCAGCCCGAGCACTACGTGGCGCGCGAGGTCGAGGCCTTTGTCCGTGAGGATTTCGAGACCAGCCTGCCGGCCTCGATGCCGCCCAGCGAGCGCGAGCTGCTGCAGCATCACCTTCACCGGCTGCTGCACGAAGGCCAGGTCCTGCCGACCCGGGTCATGGACGAGCCGCTGGTCGAGCGTGTGCGCGACCGCCTCGGCGGCTTCTCGCTGGCGCAGCGCGGCTACAGCCGCCTGCGGCGCGAGCTGCTGGAGCAGTCGCTGCGCGACTTCACCCTCGCCGAGGCCGCTGGCGACCGCTCCGCCCAGGTCTTCGAAAGCGCCAGCGGCAAGGGTCTGCGCACCGGCGTGCCGGGTCTGTTCACCCATCACGGCTACCACAAGGTGTTCCTGCCCGAAGTGCGCTCGGTGATCGGACGAATGCAGGACGAGGAAGCCTGGGTGCTGGGCCGCGCCGCACACACCACCGAGCGCCAGCTGCGCGACCAGGTGCAGGGCGTGCTGCCGCGGCAGATGCGCGAGCTCTACCTCAATGAGTATCGCGAGAAGTGGGCGACATTCCTGGCCGACGTGCGCATCAAGCGCCCGGGCAACATCGTCGAAAGCCGCGAGTTCGCGCGCGTGCTCGCCTCGCGTGCCGATTCGCCGCTGCGGCGTCTGTTGGAATCGGTGGCGCGCGAGACCCGTCTCTCGAAGACCGAAGAGGCGACCGACAGCAACTCCTTCATGGCGCGCGCCGAGCGCCGGCTCAACGCCGAGCGCTCCTCGGTGGAGCGCATCGCCGGCCCGGTCGACCTGCTGTCGCCGAACCGGATGGAGCAGAACATCGAGCAGATCCTGGTGGACGACCACTTCGCCCACCTGCACCAGCTGGTGGGCGATGGCGCGGGCAACGCCCCGGTCGACCAGGTGCTCAACATGTTCAACGAGCTGTACATGGGCCTGGGCCAGGTCGAGGCGGCCATCCAGGCGCGCACGCAGGCGGTGCCGCCCACCGAGATGCTGGGCAAGCTGCGCGCAGAAGCCGCCTATCTGCCGGACATGCTGCGCGGCATGGTCGAAGGGCTCACCGACAGCAGCCAGCAGTTCGCCGAGGGCAATGTGCGGCAGTCGCTGGCCGCCGAGATCGACGCCGAGGTCGGGCAGTTCTGCCGCAATGCCCTGGCTGATCGCTACCCCTTCACCCGCAGTTCGATCAAGGACGTGACCCTGGGTGACTTCCAGACCCTGTTCTCGCCGGGCGGTCGATTTGACGGCGTGTTCCGTAACCGCCTCGCCGCGCAGACCGACACCACCGGCCCCAACTGGCTGCTGCGCCAGGCCAGCGGCAGTACGGTGTCGATGGCGCCGTTCCAGAACGCGGCGGCGATCCGCGAGGTGTTCTTCCCGCGCGGCGGCACCATGGACCTGTCCTTCGAGCTGCGCGTCCTGACCATGGACCCGAGCATCGAGCGCCTCACCCTCGACTTTGACGGCCAGCAGTTCACCTACGATCACGGACCCAACAACGCCTTCCGCGTCACCTGGCCGGGCCAGGGCCAGGGCACCATCCGCGCCGTTGCCGCGGGCGCCGCCAGCGGTGAGCGCACCCAGACCTGGTCGGGTCCGTGGGCGCTGTTCCGGATGTTCGACGCCGCCGGCCTGCGGGTGGGCTCCGGGCCGGAGCGCTTCAACGCCACGCTCGACATCGAAGGACGCCGGGTCCAGCTCGACATCATTGCCAACAGCGTGCGCAACCCCTTCCAGATGCGCGAGCTGGTGCGCTTCCGCTGTCCTTCGCGAGCCTGAGATGCTGGGGACAAGCCTGTTCGGCAAGCTGCCGGCCCTGGGGGACTTCGTCAGCCGGGGACCGGATGGTGATGGCGTGCGTCGGGTCGATGCCTGGCTGGCGGGCGGGATGCTGGCCCTGCAGGCTTCGTCCGAGCACTGGCTGCAGCACTACCTGGTGAGCCCGGTCTGGCAGTGCGTGGTGCCGGCGGGGCGCCTGTGCGAACAGGCCTGCGCGGGCGCCCTGATGCCCAGCGTCGACCGCGTCGGCCGCTATTTTCCGCTGATGGTCTGGCGACCGCTGCGCTCGCCGGTCGATGGCGCCGCCGTCGTGCGCGAGCTCGCCGGTGTCGCCGCCTGCATGCCGGCAGCACTGCACGAGCTGCTGACGCCGGATGCGCTGCTGGAGCGTCTGGTCCAGCCCAACGCCCGCCACGTCGCGGCGCCTGACGGCGAGCGCTTGCTGGCCGGTTTCCACGAAGACGCCAACGTCTCGCTGTGGTGGTCGCTGGCGGGTCCGCTGGCGCCGTTCCGCTTCGTCAGCCACCGCGGGCCGGCGGACCCCGAGCTGTTCGTGAGCCTGTTCGACGGCCGCTGAGTCTGTGCGCAGAGGGTGTCGGAAGGCCGAAGCGCCGCGAAGCCTCGCCGCCGAACCGGTCCGCGTTCCAGCCCAGGGCTGCTGGGGCGGCATCCGGGCGGCCTGTTAGAATCCGGCCCCTTTCCCAAAGGCAGGCGGGTATCTCGCCCATGAGCTGGCTTTCCAAACTGATGCCCTCGCGGATCCGCACCGAGGGCGGCAACAAGCGTGGCGTGCCCGAAGGGCTGTGGAGCAAATGCGACAGCTGCACCGCCGTGCTCTACCGCCCGGAGATGGAGCGCAACCTCGAGGTCTGCCCGAAGTGCGGGCATCACCACGCGATCGGTGCGCGTCAGCGGCTGTCGATGCTGCTGGACCCCGGCAGTGCGGTCGAGATCGCGCCGAACCTGGAGCCGACCGACGCCCTGCGCTTCCGCGACCAGAAGAAGTACAAGGACCGCATCGCCGCGGCACAGAAGCAGACCGGCGAGAAGGATGCCCTGATCGCCATGCACGGCCGCCTGAAGGGCCTGCCGCTCGCGGCCTGCGCCTTCGAGTTCCGCTACATGGGCGGCTCAATGGGCTCGGTGGTCGGCGAGAAGTTCGCCCGCGCGGCGGAGTACGCCCTGGCCGAGCGCATGCCCTTCATCTGCTTCGCCGCGACCGGCGGCGCACGCATGCAGGAGGGTCTGTTCTCGCTGATGCAGATGGCCAAGACCTCGGCGGCGCTGGGCCGCCTGCGCGCGGCCGGGCTGCCCTACATCTCGGTGCTGACCCACCCGACCACCGGCGGCGTCTCCGCCAGCCTCGGTATGCTGGGCGATCTCAATGTCGCCGAGCCGCAGGCCCTGATCGGTTTCGCCGGCCCGCGGGTGATCGAGCAGACCGTGCGCGAGACCCTGCCGCAGGGCTTCCAGCGCTCGGAGTTCCTGCTCAGCCACGGCGCCATTGATCTGATCGTCGACCGGCGCGAGATGCGCGAGCGTCTGGGCGCGATTCTGGCGATGCTGATGAAGGCCCCGCGCCCCGCGCCCGAGCCCGCTGCGGAGGCTGCTGGCGCATGAGCGGCAAGCGCTGGTTCGGCACCGACGGCATCCGCGGCCGCGTCGGCGAAGGCCCGATCTCGGCCGACTTCGTGCTGAAGCTCGGCTGGGCCGCGGGCCGCGTGCTGGCGCGCGAAGGCCATGCCGGCGTGGTGATCGGCAAGGACACCCGCATCAGCGGCTACATGTTCGAGTCGGCTCTGGAGGCCGGTCTGGTCGCCGCCGGCGCCAACGTGATGCTGCTGGGGCCGATGCCGACGCCAGGCGTCGCCTTCCTCACCCGCCAGCTGGGCGCAGACGCTGGCATCGTCATCAGCGCCTCGCACAACCCGCACTACGACAACGGCATCAAGTTCTTCTCGGCCGATGGCGAGAAGCTCACCGACGCCGTCGAGCACGCCATCGAGGCCGAGTTGGAGCGCGCCTTCAGCACGGTCGAGTCCGAGCAGCTGGGCAAGGCCGTGCGCATTCGCGATGCCGCCCAGCGCTACAGCAGCTTCTGCAAGTCGACGGTCGACAAGGGTTTCAGCCTGCGCGGCATGAAGATCGTGCTCGACTGCGCGCACGGCGCCAACTACCAGATCGCGCCCGAGCTGTTCCGCGAGCTGGGCGCCGACGTGATCTCGATGGGCGTCTCGCCTGACGGACTCAACATCAACCAGGACTGCGGCAGCACCCACATGGAGGCGCTGCGCTCGCTGGTGCGCGGCTCGGGTGCGGCGCTGGGTATCGCCTTCGACGGCGACGGCGACCGCGTGCTGTTCGTCGATGCCGAAGGCGGGCTGGTCGATGGCGACGCCCAGCTCTACATCCTCGCCTGCGACCGCATCGCCCAGGGCGCCAACCCGGGCACGGTGGTCGGCACGCTGATGAGCAACTACGGCCTTGAGCGCGCCTTCGCGCAGCGCGGCATACCCTTCGTGCGCGCCAAGGTCGGCGACCGCTACGTGCTGGAGCAGCTGAAGGCCCACGGCGGGCTGATCGGCGGCGAAGCCTCGGGCCACGTGCTGGTGCTGGACAAGGCCAGTACCGGCGACGGCATCGTCAGCGCCCTGCAGGTGCTGCAGGCCGTGCGCCGCAGCGGCAAGTCGCTGAAGGCCCTGCAGGAGGGGCTGAGCTGGGTGCCGCAGAAGACCGTGAACGTGCGCATCACCCCGGGCGCCAAGCCGCTGGAGTCGGCAGGGGTGCAGGCCGAGGCCAAGGCGGCTGAAGCCCGGCTGGAGGGCAGGGGACGTCTGGTCTTGCGCGCCTCCGGCACCGAACCGCTGATCCGCATCACCGTCGAGGCGGATGACGAGGCGCTGCTGCTGGATGTGCAGCAGCGCTTGCGCGCTGCCGTCGAACAGGCGCTGTAGCGCCTGTTCGACGGGATTTGTGATTCGGGATTTGGGATTCGTTGAAGAGCGTTGCGATTGGGGCGAGCCTTTTCGGCCCGCGCGATTTCCACCCTTCAACGAAGCGTGCGCCTACCGTCTGTCGCTCGCTCACGACTGCGCTTTACGAATCCCGAATCCCCAATCCCGAATCCCGTCGCCTCAAAACCCCAGAACCCTGAAACCCGCCGCTGCCAACAACGAAGGCGAACACCATGTCCATCCCCACCCTAGATATCCGCCGTTTCGACACCGACCGTGATGCCTTCGTCGCCGAGCTCGGCGCGTCGTATCGCGAGTGGGGCTTCTGCGGCATCCGCGGCCACGGCATCCCGCAGGCGCAGATCGATCGCGCCTATGACGTGTTCCAGCGCTTCTTCGCCCTGCCGGACGCGGTCAAGAAGCAGTACCACGTGCCCGGCGGCGGCGGTGCCCGCGGCTATACGCCCTTTGGCATCGAGACCGCCAAGGGCGCCAAGCACTTCGACCTGAAGGAGTTCTGGCACGTCGGCCGCGAGATCCCGCGCGATTCGAAGTACGCGGACGTGATGCCGGCGAATCTGTGGCCGAGCGAGATTGCAGAGTTCAAGGAGGTCGCCTACGGCCTCTACACCACGCTCGACCAGCTGGGCTCGCGCGTGCTGTCGGCGCTGGCCCTGCACATCGACCTGCCTGCTGACTGGTTCGCCGACAAAACAAATTTCGGCAACTCGATCCTGCGGCCGATCCACTACCCGCCGATCACCGCCGACGACATCCCCAATGTGCGCGCCGGCGCGCACGAGGACATCAACCTCATCACCCTGCTGGTCGGCGCGTCCGCGGCCGGGCTGGAAGTGCTGTCGCGCAAGGGCGAGTGGGTGCCCTTCACCGCCGATGAGGACACCATCGTGGTCAACATCGGCGACATGCTGCAGCGCCTGACCAATCATGTGTATCCGTCGACCACCCACCGGGTCACCAACCCGCCCGGCGAAGCCGCGCGCAAGCCGCGCTACTCCACGCCCTTCTTCCTGCACCCGAACCCGGATTTCCTCATCGAGACCCTGCCGCAGTGCATCTCGGCCGAGAACCCGAACCGTTACCCCGAGCCGATCAGCTCGCACGACTACCTGATGGAGCGGCTGCGCGAGATCAAGCTGGTCTGATCACCGCGGTGGATGCATAAGGCGGCCCGGCCAAGCGCCGGGCCGCTGCATTTCTGAAGGCCGCAACTCTTCCGAGTTGGCGACACGTGGCAGTAGCTCAGCGTTCTCCCCTCTCCCCTCGTGGGAGAGGGGCCGGGGGAGAGGGGCCGGGGGAGAGGAGTGATCTTGCCGCGAGATCGCCCCCTCTCCCCAACCCCTCTCCCTGAGGGGGAGAGGGGCTTCAAATTTCCCACCGCGCGCCGCGTGCTGCACGCTCTGCCTCGATCATTGGAACGCACATGAACACCTCCCCTACCCGCAGCCTCCCACGCCCCCGCTTCCACGGACTCAGCCCGATCGTCGCCGGCTGCTGGCGCATGGCCGGCTGGGGCATGGATGTCGACGCGCGCATCCGCTGGATCGAGGGCTGCCTTGACCTGGGTGTCAGCAGCTTCGACCACGCCGACATCTATGGCGACTACGCAGGCGAGGGCCTGTTCGGCGAGGCCTTGGCGCGTGTGCCGGGCCTGCGCCAGCGCCTGCAGCTGGTCAGCAAGTGCGGTATCCGTCTGGTTTCGCCGGCGCGGCCGGGGCATCGCCTCAAGAGCTACGACACCTCGGCCGCGCACATCGCCGCCAGCGTCGACCACAGCCTGCATGCGCTGCGCACCGACCATCTCGATCTGCTGCTGATCCACCGTCCCGATCCGCTGCTCGATGTGGCCGAAGTGGCCGGCGCCTTCGAGCGTCTGCAGCGCGCCGGCAAAGTGCTGCGCTTTGGAGTGTCGAACTTCAGCCCGGCACAGTTCGAGCTGCTGGATTCGGCGGTGGAGCTGGTCACCCAGCAGGTCGAGCTCAGCCCGCTGTCACGCGCGGTGCTGCACGACGGCACCCTGGACCACTGCCAGCAGCTTGGCGTGCAGCCGATGCTGTGGAGCCCGCTGGCCGGTGGCCGCGTGCTGGATGGCGAGGGCGAGGACGCGCAGCGGGTGCGCGCTGAACTCGATCGCATCGGCAGCGAGCTCGGCGTGAGCGCTGCCACCGTCGCCTATGCCTGGGGCTTGCGCCATCCGAGCCGGCCCTTGGCGATCACCGGCAGCCAGCGCCTGCAGGGCATCGCCGAAGCGGTCGCGGCGACCCGACTGCCGCTGTCGCGCGAGGACTGGCATGCCCTGTGGAGCGCAGGCGCGGGCGTGCCGGTGCCCTAAGGCAACGCTGAAGAATTCAGCGTTGCCGCGCGCCATGGAGGGCGCGCCCGCGAATTGAGCACGCAAGTGCTTGATCCAGCGAGACCGAGCGAAGCGAAGGCGTCGCCGCGTAGCGGCCGAACGAGTCCGGACCTGTGCCGGACTCGCGACCACTGATCAAGGCCAGGAGGGACTTGATCAGTGTTGCCCCAAGATGCGCAAGCGCGCCTCAGCGATCCATGCCGACGAAGCCCATGAAGGCGAGCGCCATCAGCCCGGCGGTGATCAGCGCGATCGGCGTGCCGCGAAAGGCGGCCGGTACGTCCGCCAGCTGCAGGCGCTGACGCAGCTGGGCGAACAGCAGCAGGACCAGCGCGAAGCCCAGCGAGGCGCCGAAGCCGAACAGCAGCGCCTCCAGCAGCGAGTGCCGCGCCTGCACATTCAGCAGGGCCACGCCCAGCACCGCGCAGTTGGTGGTGATCAGCGGCAGGTAGAGGCCCAGCACGCGATACAGCAGCGGCGCCCGCGAACGCATCAGCAGCTCGGTGAACTGCACCACGGCGGCGATCACCAGGATGAAGCCCAAAGTGCGCAGATGGGCGAGATCCAGCGGCTCCAGCAGCCAGGCCTGCAGCGCCCAGGCCAGCCCCGAGGACAGGGTCAGCACGAAGGCCGTGGCCAGCGACAGGCCGAGCGCCGAGTCCAGCCGCTGCGACACGCCCATGAACGGGCAAAGCCCGAGGAACTTCGCCAGCACGAAGTTGTTGACGAGGGCGGCACCGAACAGCAGCAGGGCGAGGTCGGACATGGCGCGCAGTGTAGTGCAGCGCGCGTCCGCCACTGGCGATGCGCGGCCCGCCGCTGGCATGCTCGCCGCCGGTCGATGGGGAGGTGAACGATGCGAGTCCTGAAGCGCGTGGGCATGGCACTGCTGGGTCTGCTGGTGGTGGCTGCGGTGCTGCCCTATCTGCTGCCGATGCAGGGGCGCGGGCTGCCGCCGCGCAAGTCGCCCTATCTGGAAGGGCGCTTCACGGAAGTCTGCGGTCTGCGTTGGCACTTCCAGCGCTGGATGCCTACGACGGGCGCTGCCGCGCGCGCGCGCGTCGTGCTGATCCATGGCTTCGCCGGCTCGACCTTTTCCTGGCGCCTGACCGGCCCGGCACTCGCCGAGCGGGGCCACGAGGTGCTGGCCATCGATCTGCCGCCCTACGGCTACACAACGCGCGGGGAACCCGATGCGCCGCTGTCGCAGTGCGTCGCGAAGATCGTGCGCGATGAGGCGGGTGAACTGCCGGTGATCGTGGTGGGCCATTCGATGGGCGCCAGCGTGGCCGCGCGGGTGTCTGTGGCGCTGGGGCCGCAGGCCGCTGGCGTGGTGCTGGTCGACGGCGGGCTGGGCGGGCGCAGCCGGCCGCCCGGTGCGCTGGCCGGCCTGCTGCAGTACCCGCCGCTGTCGCGCTGGGCCGAAGTCGCGGCGCACTACCACATGCTGGAGCCCCAGCGCCTTGCCGCAAGCCTGGCCTCGGCCTACGGACGCGAGCCCACCGAAGCCGAGCTTGAGGGCTATCGCACGCCGCTGCTGCTGGCTGGCACCGCGCCGCGCGTGCTGGCGCAGGGGGCGGCCACCGAAGCTCTGGACGTGGCGGCGCTGCCCGCCGCGCAGCTGATCATCTGGGGGCGTCGAGACACCTGGGTGCCGCCGGCCGCGGCCGAGCGCACGGCGCAGGCCCTGCCGGGCGCGCGTCTCGAGTGGATCGAGGAGGCCGCGCACAATCCGATGGAAACCCATCCGCAGGCCTTCATGGACATCCTGGGGGCCTTCATCGACGCCCAACTGCCGGCGCCTGCGGACCCGCCTGCACCGTAGCGCTTCCGAGGTGCCGCCGGTGCCCGCATGGCTGCGCGCAGCGGCGTCCGGACGAGCGCCGAGCAGGCAGTCCGACGTCGCGAGGCTGAGTCAACGTCCGGCCTCGGCACTCCGCTGCTGGAGCCTCACTGTGCAGGCGCTGACTACATCCCGTGGAGACCGCCATGCCGCTGCCTGATGTCCTCGTCTTCCTGCACGGCTGGTCGGTGACCAGCACCGAAACCTACGGCGGCCTGCCGGAGCGTCTGGCGGCCGAGTACGCGGCGCGCGGCGCAGCGCTCGACCTGCGCGACATCCACCTCGGTCGCTACGTGTCCTTCCACGACGAAGTGCGAATGGAGGACCTCGCTCGCGCCCTGCAGGCGGCCTTCGAGCGCGAGCTCGGCGCCCTGATCCAGGCCGGCCGCCGCTTCGCGGTGATCACCCACAGCACGGGTGGCCCGCTGGCCCGCGAATGGTGGTGGCGCTACCACGCGCAGCCGCGCGGCGCCCCGCCGTGCCCGATGAGCCACCTGGTGACGCTGGCGCCGGCCAACTTCGGCAGCGCCCTGGCCCAGCTCGGCAAGGGGCGCCTGAGCCGCCTGAAGACCCTGGCCCAGGGCGTGGAGCCCGGCGCCGGCGTGCTCGACTGGCTGGAGCAGGGCAGCCCCGAGGCCTGGGCGCTCAACGAAGCCTGGTGCCGCGGCCGCTTCGGCGCGCCCGGTGGCGACGACGGCAGCGGCGTCTATCCCTTCGTACTGACCGGGCAGAGCATCGATCGGAAGCTCTACGACCACCTCAACCCCTACACCGGCGAGAGCGCCAGCGACGGTGTCGTGCGCGTGGCTTCGGCCAACCTCAATGCGGGCCTGCTGGTGCTCGAGCAGGGCCGCGCCGGTGATCCGGGTCGGTTGGAGCCGGTGGGCGGCCTGAAGCGCGCGCCGCGCACCGCGTTCCGGCTGATTGCGGGCGCCGCGCATTCCGGCCCAAGCATGGGCATCCTGCGCGGCGTGTCGGCGCAGGCCGGCGGGCAGGGTGAGGAGACGGTGCAGGCGATCCTGCGCTGCCTGCAGGTCGGCACGCCTGCGGGCTATGCGGCGCTGGCCGATGCCTTCGATGCCGAATCCGAGGCGGTGCAGGCCGCCGAGCGGGTCGAGATCGAGAAGGTGCCGGTGCTGCCGGATCGCGTGCACATCCACGACCGCAGCAGCCTCGTGATCTTCAGGCTGCAGGACAGCGAAGGTCATGCGCTGAAGGACTACGACCTCGTCCTGACCGGCGTGCAGGACAGCCCCAACCTGTTGCCCGAGGGCTTTCTGCGCGATCGCCAGCGCAACAGCCGGCATCCGGGCACGCTCAGCTTCCTGTTCAACCACGATCTGATGACCGGCAGCGAGGCCATTGCCGACCCGCGCACACCGGATCGGGTGCTGCGCCCTGCGCGGCCGGGCGTGGATCGCCTCGGACTGCAGCTAAGGGCGCGCCCCGAGGAGGGCTTTGTTCGCTACGCCGCCGCGGCGATCCATGCCGAGCCGACCCTGCTGCGCCAGGTGCTGCGCCCGAACCAGGCCACCCTGATCGACATTCGCGTGCAGCGCGTGGTCGACCGCGCTGCCGTCGAGCTTGGGCCGGTTGGCGCGAGCAAGTCCTTCAAGGGCGTGAAGCCTGCGGGTGAGGGCGTGGCTTAGGAACGGAGAGAGGGGCGTGTGGCATCGTTGTGGTACATGCGCTGCGCTTATGTACCCTACGCGCCTGTTCGTCTGCGGCTTCGATGACGCTGCGGCGTCACTCGTGTTCGTAGGGCGGATAAGCGCAGCGCATCCGCCAGCGCTCGCTCTCAGGCTCACCCTGTCCGAGCCAGCCGCGCCAGCGCGCAAGGGCCCGCATGGCCCTGCTGCCCGGTGACCCTTCTCATGAAGCGGCTCTGATCGAGGGGCGCTGCCCGCAAGCCGCTTTGCTCAGAAGCTGAACTGCGCGCGCAGGCTGTTGAAGCGTCCGCGGTAGTCGCCGGGGCGCGGTCCCAGGAGCGTCTGCTCCGCGCGGAACTCGCTGTGCTCCAGCGAGAACTGCCAGTGTGGGCCGACGTAGAACGCAGCGCCGATGCCGAGCTGGGTCTGCGAGCCGAGCGCGTCGCTGCCCAGGTCGAAGTCCACGCGGCCGAGGCGCGCGCTCAGCTCCCAGGCGCGCTGGCCCGCCTCGAAAGCTGGCTTGCGGATGCTGCCGTCGCGCAGGCTGCGGGCGTGGCCTCCGCTCAGCCAGCTGGTCTGCAGGTAGGCGCCCATGCCGTCCGGGTTGGCGCCGCGGCCTTGACCCTGCAAAGCGAAGGCCTCGCTCTGCACAAGCCAGCTGCCGCGCAGCCAGGCGGCCTCAGCGCCGATGCGCAGGCTGCTGTCGACCTCACTGAAATTGCCCACATCGAGCGGAGTCAGCGGCAGCAGGCGCGACTCCGGTCGTGCGCGCAGGCGCAGGCGCTCGTCGTCGCGATGCTCATAGGCGAGCGCCAGGCCGAGGTGCAAGTCTGGTCGCGTGTTTCGGACCAGACGCAGGGCGGTGCCCGCGCTGCCCGACACCAACTCGGCATTGCCGGCGAAGGCGCTGGCCTGCAGCTGCAGACCCGCGATCGGCTGGGTCCACATCAGCCCAACGCGGCGGCCAAAGTTGAAGGCGTCGTGCACCTGCGAACGCTCGAGCAGGACCAGATCACGCGAGGAGCCCAGCTCCTCCAGCGAGAACGGCTGCTTGTACTGTCCCATGCGCAGGCGCCCGGCGCCGATCGGAAGTTCGGCGAACAGATCGGTGGCGGCGCCGCTGGCGAAATCCCATTCGCCGCGCAGCTCCAGCCCCGAGGTGTGCCGTGCACGCAGGCCCAGACGACTGCGACGCGCGCCGTCGGCATCCTCCGATGCACCGCCGCGCAGGCGGTAGTCGGTGTAGTCGTGCTGGAACACGCCGCTGGGCGTCACGCTCCAGTTCGAAGCGGCGCTCATCGCGCTCACGGGCAGCAAAGCGGCCGCCAGCAGCAGGGCAGGAGTCTTGGAGTTCATGGGCAGGGCTGGGGTGAGAGAGCGCAGAAGATATTGCATTGGGATGACATATTTGTGACTCGGTCATCCAGGCGTCATTCGCGTGTCATGGGGCTGTGCTTTGGCCGGTGCCGCGGCGTGGGCAGAGAGTTTCTGCAGGTCGAATGGACCTCGTGTGAGCCGTGGTGTCATCCAGCATTCATCGAGCCAGTCCGCGCCCGACCCGGCGGGCGATGGCGCGCTGCGAAGTGGCCCTCATCGATGTGCACTTGCGGCATTGGCGCGGATCCTGCTTCCTTCCCGCCATGATCCCGCCGCCATCGCGCCTGTCCGCGCTTCTGCTGCTCCTGCTCCTCTGCCTGCTGGCCGGTGTCGTTGGCGCGGCCGAGGTGGAGCTGCGCGTGGAGCTACAGCGTGTGCACGACGACGCCCCGGGAGCCTTCGAGCCCTTGCCGAACCCGGGCTGGCGCAATCGGATCCTGTCTTCCGCCCAGCCGCAGGCGCGACTGCGCATCCTGCCGGCCACTGGCAGCTGGCCCAAGGGCGCCTGGGTGCTGCAGCTGCGGGTGTCGCCGCTGCACCGGATCACCCTTGAGGCCGCGGGTGAGCGCTGGCCAGCCACGCGCTCGCTCAACCCCGTGCGCGGGGTGCATGCCGGGCACGGTGACGTCGCCTTCCGTCTGGAGTCGCTGCCTGCTGCGGGGGCGCCCCTGACGGTCGACATCGACGCGCGTGGCAGCCTGCCTTCCACGGTGGCGCTGCGCCTGCTGCCGGCGTCCGACTATGCCGACGCGGATGCGGCCTGGCTGGCCTATGCAGGCGCCTCGCTGGCTGTGATGTTCAGCATGGCGGTGATGGCTCTGATGTTCGCCGCCTACCTGCGCGACGCCAGCTTCGTCTGGTACGCCGCCTACCTGCTGGCCTATGTATGGATCCTCGGCCTGCAGTCGGCCTTCCTGGCCTCACCGCTGGGACTGGGCTTTCCCGAGGCCGGCGCACCGCTGTCGGGACGCATCGCCACCGCAGCGGCGGTGGCCTGCGCGGCGATGTTCCTCGATCGCTTCGCCAACCTGCGCCACTACGCGCCGCGGCTGCGCTGGGGCCTGCATGCGCTGGCTGCCGCCATCGTCGCCGCCAGCCTGCTGTCGCTGCTGCCGGTGCCGGCACTGGTGCAGGTCGGTCGCAGCGTGACCAATCCGCTGATCATCCTGGGCGGCCCGCTGCTGCTGGTGTCCGCGCTGTGGGCTGCCGCCCGGGGCTCGCGCTACGCGCTGATCTTCGCGATCGGCTGGGCGCCGCTGCTGGCGGTGACGGTGATGGGCAGCCTGCAGATGTTCGGCTACTTCAGCCGCTGGCTGTGGCTGGACAACGCCGGCATGGCGGCGGGCGCGTTCGAGGCGCTGGTGCTGTCGGCGGGGCTGGCCTACCGCAGCATGGAGATGCGCCGCGACCGCGATTCGGCCCGGCAGCTGGCCAACATCGATCCGCTGACCGGCCTGCTGAACCGGCGCGCCTGGAGCGAGCGCGTGCGCCGGCTGATGGCGGAAGGATCCGCTCCGCTGAGCGTGCTGTTCATCGATCTCGACCATTTCAAGGCCCTGAACGATCGCCACGGTCATGATCTCGGCGACCGCGCGCTGGCTGCTGTTGCGAGCAGCCTGAAGCAGAACCTGCGCGGCCAGGATCTTCTGGCCCGCCACGGCGGTGAGGAGCTGGTCGCAGCGCTGCCGGGCTGCGAGCTCGAGGTGGCCGCGCACCTGGCCGAACAGCTGCGCCAGCGGGTCGGCCGCCTGCGCATCGAAGGCATCAGCGCGGCAGAGGTCGATACGGCCACACTGAGCCTGAGCATCGGCGTCGCCCGCCTGCGAGCCGGCGAGTCGCTGGAGTCGCTCGTGCGGCGCGCGGATGCCGCCATGTATGCGGCCAAGCGCGCGGGTCGCAATCGGGTGGAAGTGGATCGGGCGGAGTAGGGGCGAGAGCGCGCGCCAGCTTGCGACCCGCACCCGGTCGGGCGTGCCCGGCCCTCGCTGCCATAGGCAATGCGGTCGCGCGTCCGCCGCCACTGACCCCCTGAATACGTATGTAGCGGCACCCCCGGCAACACATTTGCGCTTACGTTCGCAGCCACCTCCGCTGCCCGGACCCGGCTCATGCCTGCGCTCGTTCATCCGCTCCGCTGCTGCCTTCGCACACTGCTGTTCGCCACCTTCGCCTGTGTCGGTCTGCCCGCGCATGCCGCCAGCGAGCAGGCGGGCACTGACACGGTCGAGATCCGCTCGCCCGACAGCCGCACCCGCTTCGTGCTGAGTACCGACGAGGGCAAGCTGCGCTACAGCGTGCATCGCGATGATGTCACCCTGATCGAGCCCTCGGCGCTCGGCTTCGTGTTCCGTGAGACCGCCGATTTCGGCGCGGGCTTCCGCATCGTCGCGAGCGAAGTCAGCGCGAACGACAGCACCTGGGAGCAGCCCTGGGGGGAGCGCCGCTTAGTCCGCGATCACCATCGCGGACTGCAGGTGCAGCTGCAGCGCAGTGAAGCACCGCATCACCGTCTCGACATCGAAGTGCGCGTGTTCAACGACGGCCTCGGCTTCCGCTACCGCGTGCCCGAGCAGGAGGGTCTCGCCGAGCTGCATCTGCTCGATGAGCTCACCGAGTTCCGCCTGCCCAAGGCGGAAACGCTCGACGCTTGGTGGATCCCCGGCCGCGGCTGGAACCGCTACGAGTACCTCTACCGCAGCACCCGGTTGCCGGAGATCGACCGCGCGCACACGCCGATGACCCTGCGCACCGCAAGCGGCGTCCACCTCGCCATCCACGAGGCGGCCCTGGTCGACTACGCCGCGATGGTGCTCGACCAGCAGCGCGACGGCGTGCTCAAGGCCGACCTCACGCCCTGGCACGACGGCGTGCGCGTGCGCACCCGCGCCGGCTTCGTCACGCCTTGGCGCACCGTGCACATCGCCGATAGCGCCACCGGGCTGATCAACTCCGACCTGATCCTCAACCTCAATGCGCCGAACGCGCTCGGCGACGTCAGCTGGGTCGAGCCCGGCAAGTACGTCGGCATCTGGTGGGGCATGCACCTCGGCGTCGAGACCTGGGGCAGCGGGCCCAAGCACGGCGCGACCACCGCCAACGCAAAGCGCTACATCGACTTCGCCGCCGACAGCGGTTTCGGCGGCGTGCTGGTCGAGGGCTGGAACCTCGGCTGGGACGGCGACTGGTTCAACAATGGCGAGGTCTTCGACTTCAGCACCGCCTACCCGGACTTCGACATCGAAGCGGTATCCGCGTACGCGCGCGAACGCGGCGTGCGTCTCGTCGGCCACCACGAGACCTCGGGCCACGTCAGCAACTACGCGCGGCAGAGGGACGCGGCCTTCGATCTCTACGAGCGCCTCGGCGTGCGGCAGGTCAAGACCGGCTATGTCGCCGACGGCGGCGGCATCAAGCGCATCGACGAGCATGGCGTGCTGCGTCGCGAATGGCATGACGGCCAGTTCATGGTCAACGAGTACCTGCGCACCACGATCGATGCCAGCAAGCGCCGCATAAGCATCAACACCCACGAGCCGATCAAGGACACCGGCCTGCGCCGCACCTACCCGAACTGGATCACCCGCGAAGGCGCGCGCGGGCAGGAGTACAACGCCTGGGGCACCCCGCCCAACCCGCCCGAGCACGTCGCCCTGCTGCCGTTCACGCGCATGCTCTCCGGCCCCATGGACTACACGCCCGGCGTCTTCAACCTGGCCTACGAGGGCCTCGATGCGGTGAACCGCGTGCAGCACACGCTGGCCAAGGAGCTCAGCCTCTACGTGGTGCTGTACAGCCCCATCCAGATGGTGGCCGACCTGCCCGAGCACTACGCCGCCCACCCGCAGGCCTTCCAGTTCCTCCGCGACGTGCCCACCGACTGGGAAGACAGCCGCGCACTCGCCGGCGAAGTCGGCGACTACATCGCTATAGCGCGACAACAGCGCGGTAGTCACGACTGGTACCTCGGCGCCTTGACCGACGAGCAGCCCCGCACGCTGAGCCTGCCGCTGGATTTTCTGGAGGCGGATGAGCGCTACTGCGCCCATCTCTATCTCGACGGCGAGGGTGCTGACTGGCGCAGCAATCCCTATGCGATGCGCATCGAGAAGCGCTGGGTGCGGGCGGAGGAGAGCCTGGAGATTGTGATGGGGGCGAGCGGTGGGGCGGCGGTGCGGTTTGAGGCGGGGGGCAGCGACTGTGGCGAGTGAGCTGGTTGCTCGGCCTCTTTGCTCCTCAACCTGGTTCTACCGGCATGATGATTCGGGCTGGGCGCCCGATGTTCTCCAACAGGTAGAGCAGGCCACCTCCATCAATCAGCTCCAGCGGCTTGTCGTCCGCGAACGTGTAGGCGTCCGAGCCGTAGCTGCTGGTCGTGACCAGGATGCCTTTCTTCGCGCCCTCGTTGAGCAGCGTCCCGTAGAGATCACGGACAGCGGACACGCCGACGGTGTGGCGGTAGCGCTTCGCCTGAATCACCACCTTGCCGCCCAAGATTGGGCGAGTATCAAAAGCGACCGCATCAACCCCACCGTCTCGGCTTGATCGAGTTAAGGAACCTCTGAACTACACGACTGGTGCAGTCTTGCCAGACTTGCAGGGCAACCTT
>VFQR01000613.1_pt1 | contig 42760 bp, 40 predicted proteins | sample 3512321 | NCBI WGS metagenome assembly VFQR01 (sample SAMN10412374, study PRJNA504923) | tailings metagenome | isolation source: Relicate 3 Philex TSF1 revegetated site | place: Philippines: Tuba, Benguet | collected 2017-08-29 | reverse complement strand
GTCGGCCCGATGGCGCGGACGGTCAGCGATTGCGCGCTGATGTTCTCCGTGATGGCCGGGCCGGAGCGGCGGGACCCCTGGTCGCTCGACATCGCCCCGGTGGAGATGACGCCGACGGTGACGGGGCTGCGGATCGGCTGGGTGGAGCAGTTCGGACAATACCGCACGCATCCCGAGGTCCTGGCCGCCATGGGGACGGCCCGGCGCGCGCTGGAGGCCGCCGGCGCGGCGATCGAGAAGCTCGCCGATCCCTGCTTCGAGAACGTCTTCGACACCTACATCGTGGTCGCCACGACCGCGCATGCCGCGCGCCTCGGCCCGCTGGAGGAGCGGAACGGCGAGACGATGACCGCCTCCATGCGCGAGAGCATTGGCATCGGCCGTCGCTTCTCCGCCGCCGACCTGGTCCGCGCGATGGACCGCCGCGGGGCGCTGCACCGGGCCGTGCAGCGCCTGTTCGAGCGCTTCGACCTGATCGCGACGCCCACCATGCTGGCCCCGCCAGCGCCGCTGGATGCCGGCGGGTCCGTGGCGAGCCCGTTCTACGCCGAATGGGCGGCGCCGCTCTACCCGTTCAACCTGACGGGGCATCCGGCGGCATCGGTGCCGGTCGGCTTCGGCGCCGAGGGGACACCCATCGGGCTGCAACTCGTCGGGCCCTGGCATGGCGAGGCGCCGATCCTGGCGACGGCAGCGGCGCTGGAACAGGCGCTGGACTGGGCGGGGGCGTGGCCGACGCTCTGACGGGGCCGGTCCTCGAAACCCCGCGGCTCCGCCTGCGGCCGCCGCTTCCCGCCGATTTCGAGCCCTGGGCGGCCTTCATGGCGGATGAGGGCGCGTCCCGCTTCATCGGCGGGCCGCTGCCGCGCACCACCGCCTGGCGCGGCTTCATGGCGATGGCCGGGTCCTGGTCGCTGCTCGGCTTCGGCATGTTTTCCGTCATCGAGCAGGCATCGGGGCGCTGGATCGGCCGGGTCGGGCCGCTCCAGCCGGAGGGCTGGCCTGGGCCGGAGATCGGCTGGGCGCTGGTGCGCGACGCCTGGGGCCGGGGCTTCGCCCTGGAGGCCGCCGCGGCGAGCATGAACTGGACCTTTGCCGCCCTCGGCTGGCCGGCGGTGATCCACCTGATTGACCCCACCAACGAGCCGTCCCGCCGGCTCGCCGGCCGGCTGGGCTCCGCCCCGCGCGGCACGGTCCGGCTGCCGCCCCCTACAGCGCGACGGATCTGGAGGTCTGGGCGCAGGACCGGGCGACCTGGCAGGCCCGCACCGGGCGCTGATCCGCACCGCCTTGCCCATATTGCACCGCGGGAGTAAGCACCCGCCGGGCGCCCGGCGCCCCATTCAATGGCATGCCCGGCACCCTTCGTGCGCCCTGCGGCGCCGGGCCAGGTTTGAGGACCGCGCATGGCCCGCAAGAAGATCGCCCTCGTCGGCGCCGGCAATATCGGCGGCACGCTCGCCCATCTGATCGGGCTCAAGGAGCTCGGCGATGTCGTGATGTTCGACGTCTTCCCGGGCGTCGCCGCGGGCAAGGCGCTCGACATCATGCAGTCCGGGCCCGTGGATGGCTTCGATGCCGACATGACCGGCACCGGCGACTACAGCGCCATCGCGGGCGCCGATGTGGTGATCGTCACCGCCGGCTTCCCCCGCATGCCGGGCATGAGCCGCGACGACCTGCTCACCAAGAATGCCGGCGTGATGGGCCAGGTGGCGGAGGGCATCAAGACCTACTGCCCCGACGCCTTCGTCATCTGCATCACCAACCCGCTCGACGTCATGGTCTGGGCGCTGCAGCAGAAGTCCGGCCTGCCCGCCAACAAGGTCGTCGGCATGGCCGGCGTGCTGGACAGCGCGCGCTTCCGCCTCTTCCTCGCGCAGGAATTCAAGGTGAGCGTGGAGGACGTGACCGCCTTCGTGCTCGGCGGGCATGGCGACACGATGGTGCCGCTGACCCGCTACTCCACCGTCGCCGGCATCCCCATCCCCGACCTGGTGAAGATGGGCTGGACGACGCAGGAGAAGATCGACGCGATCGTGGCCCGCACCGCCAATGGCGGCGGCGAGATCGTGAAGCTGCTGGAGCGCGGCAGCGCCTTCTACGCGCCGGCGGCGAGCGCGATCGCGATGGCGGAGAGCTACCTCCTCGACAAGAAGCGCGTGCTGCCCTGCGCGGTGCTGCTGAACGGCGAATACGGCCAGAACGATTTCTATGTCGGCGTGCCCGTGGTGATCGGCGCCGGCGGCGTGGAGCGCATCGTCGAGGTGCAGTTCACGCCGGAGGAGAAGGCCGCCTTCGACAAGTCCTGCGACGCGGTGAAGAAGCTCATTGACGATTTTCGCAAGCTCGGCGTCTGAGCCTAGTCCTCCCGCGGTTGCGCGGCCCTCACCCTCCCAGCCTCCGGCTGGGCCCCTCCCTCTCCCGTGAAACGGGAGAGGGGATTTTCGGTCGGAGCATCGGATGAACATCCACGAATACCAGGGCAAGGAGTTGCTGCGCCGCTACGGCGTGGCCGTGCTCGATGGGCATGTGGCCTGGACGCCGGATGAGGCGGTCGAGGCGGCGAAGAAGCTGCCCGGGCCCGTCTATGTCGTGAAGTCGCAGATCCATGCCGGCGGCCGCGGCGCCGGGCGCTTCGCCAACGATCCCAACGGCAAGGGCGGCGTCCGCGTGGTGAAGTCGCTGGAGGATGTGCGCGCCGCGGCCGAGGCGATGATCGGCAAGACGCTCGTCACCAAGCAGACCGGGCCGCAGGGCAAGGTCGTCAGCCGCGTCTATGTCGAGGATGGCTGCGACATCAAGCGCGAGCTCTATCTCAGCCTGCTGGTGGATCGCGGCACCTCGCGCGTGCTGGTCATGGCCTCGACCGAGGGCGGGATGGAGATCGAGGAGGTGGCGCACAACCACCCCGAGAAGATCCTGAAGGTCGCGGTGGACCCGGCCTCCGGCATCTCCGGCTTCCATGCCCGAAAACTCGCCTTCGGGCTCGGGCTCACCGGCAAGCAGGTGTCGAGCTTCACGAAGTTCGTCACCGCCCTGTACGGCGCCTTCCTTGAGCTCGATTGTGCGATCGTCGAGATCAACCCCCTGGTGGTCACCGGCGCCGGCGAGATCGTGGCGCTCGATGCCAAGGTCTCCTTCGACGACAACGCGCTGTTCCGCCACAAGGACCTCGAAGCGCTGCGCGACGAGTCGGAGATGGACCCGAAGGAACTCGACGCCACGAAGCACGATTTGAACTATGTCGCCCTCGATGGCGAGATCGGCTGCATGGTAAACGGCGCCGGCCTGGCGATGGCCACGATGGACATCATCAAGCTCTACGGCAGCAGCCCCGCGAACTTCCTCGATGTCGGCGGCACGGCGAATGCGGCGCGGGTGACGGAGGCGTTCCGGATCATCACCAGCGACCAGAACGTCAAGGCGATCCTGGTCAACATCTTCGGCGGGATCGCCAAATGCGACATGATCGCGACCGGCATCGTGGAGGCCAGCAAGAACCTCAATCTCGCGGTGCCGCTGGTGGTCCGCCTCGAAGGCACGAATGTCGAGCTCGGCAAGAAGATCCTGGCGGAGAGCGGGCTCGCGATCATCGCGGCGGATAATCTCGCGGATGCGGCCCAGAAGGTCGTCGCCGCGGTCAAGGGGAACTGAGCCGATGGCGATCCTGGTTGACCGCAACACCCGCGTGATGACCCAGGGCTTCACCGGGGCCCAGGGCACCTTCCACGCCTCGCAGGGCATCGCCTATGGCAGCACCTATGTCGGCGGCACGACGCCCGGCAAGGGCGGCACGATGCATCCGGAGCTGAACCTGCCGGTCTTCGACACCGTCGCCGATTGCGTCGCGAAGACGCGGGCCAATGCCAGCGTGATCTACGTGCCGGCCCCCTTCGCGGCGGACGCGATCCTGGAGGCGATCGATGCCGAGGTCCCGCTGATCATCTGCATCACGGAGGGCATCCCGGTGCTCGACATGGTGAAGGTGAAGCGGGCGCTGTCCGGCTCGAAGTCCCTGCTGGTCGGGCCGAACTGCCCGGGCGTGATCACGCCCGATGAGTGCAAGATCGGCATCATGCCCGGCCATATCCATCGCCGCGGCTCGGTGGGCATCGTCTCGCGTTCGGGGACGCTGACCTATGAGGCGGTGGCGCAGACCACGGCGGCCGGGCTCGGCCAATCCTCCTGCGTCGGCATCGGCGGCGACCCGGTGAAGGGCCTCGACTTCATCGATGTCCTGGAGATGTTCCTCAAGGACGATGAGACGAAGTCCATCATCATGATCGGCGAGATCGGCGGCGAGGCCGAGGTAACCGGCGCCGAGTTCCTGGCGAAGGAGAATTTCGGCCCGGGCAAGCCCAACAAGCCCGTGGTCGGCTTCATCGCCGGCGCCACCGCCCCGCCTGGCCGCCGCATGGGCCATGCCGGTGCGGTGATCTCCGGCGGCAAGGACACGGCGGCGGCGAAGATGGAAGCGATGGCGGCCGCCGGCATCAAGGTGGCGGACAGCCCGGCGGCGCTGGGCTCGACGATGGTGAAGGCGCTGGCAAGATAGATTTGAACGCGTGATTCACGCCTCCGGCCAAGCCTTCGGCGATCACGCGTTAGCCTATCGGAGGGGCGCAGGCCTGATGCTCCGCTGCCGCGGGGGAAGGGCCTGCCGCAATCCCGCCCCTCCGCCTATGTAGTGCGAGACGCGCGCCCCCATCCGGGGGCGATCGCGTATCCGGACCGCGCAGGGCGCGACCGAGGAGGACAGATGGCCGGGGTAGATATCCTTGCGAGTGCGATGTCGGGGGCGAACGCCGCCTTCCTCGCCGATCTCTATGCGCGCTGGGCCGAGAACCCCAACAGCGTGGACCCCTCCTTCGCGGAGCTCTTCGCCGCGCTGAACGACGAGGCCCGCGCCGTGCTGGAGGACGCCTCCGGAGCGAGCTGGGCACCCCGCGCCCGGGGAAAATTCGGCCCGGACCCGGAGCCGCCGCCCGCACCGAAGAAGGATTCGAAGGCCGCCCCCGCCGCGGCCCCGGCCGCCGCCGCCGACCCCGCCGCCACCAAGCGCGCCGTGCTGGATTCGATCCGCGCGCTCATGCTGATCCGCAGCTACCGCGTGCGCGGCCACCTGGAAGCCCAGCTCGACCCGCTCGGCCTCCAGAAAATCAAGCCGCATGCGGAGCTGAACCCGGCCACCTACGGCTTCACCGAAGCCGACATGGACCGCCCGATCTTCCTCGACAGGGTGCTGGGCAAGGAATACGCGAATCTCCGCGAGATCCTGGCGATCTGCCGGGCCAGCTATTGCGGCTCCATCGGCGTCGAGTTCATGCACATCCAGGACCCCGACCAGAAGGCCTGGATCCAGCGCCGCATCGAGGGCGCGCCCTGGCTCACCGCCTTCGACCCCGCGGCCAAGAAGTACATCCTTCAGGAACTCACGGAAGCCGAGGGCTTCGAGGCGTTCTGCGCGAAGAAGTATGCCACCACCAAGCGCTTCGGCCTGGAAGGCGGCGAGAGCACCATCCCCGCCATCCAGACCGTGATAGAGACCGCCGCCGGCCTGGGCGTGAACGAGGTGACGATCGGCATGGCGCATCGCGGGCGCCTGAACGTGCTGGTGAACGTCGTCCGCAAGCCCTTCTCCGCGGTGTTCAGCGAGTTCCGCGGCACCTCCGCCAACCCCGAGGACGTCCAGGGCTCGGGCGACGTGAAGTACCATCTCGGCACCTCCACCGATGTCGAGATCGGCGGGCGGATGGTGCATCTCTCGCTGCAGCCGAACCCCTCGCATCTCGAAGCGGTGGACCCGGTGGTGGTCGGCAAGGTCCGCGCGCGCCAGGACATGGCGGGCGACACCAGGACGCGGCGCAGCGTCATGGGCATCACGCTGCATGGCGATGCCGCCTTCGCCGGCCAGGGCGTGGTGTATGAGACGCTGGCGATGAGCCAGCTCATCGGCTACCGCACCGGCGGCACCATCCACATCGTCACCAACAACCAGATCGGCTTCACCACGGTGCCGGCGCATGCCTATTCGGGCCTGTACTGCACCGACGTCGCGAAGAGCATCCAGGTGCCGATCCTGCACGTGAACGGCGACGATCCGGAAGCGGTGGTGTTCTGCGCGCGGATGTGCGCCGAGTTCCGCATGGAGTTCGGCGCCGACATCGTGCTCGACATCGTCTGCTACCGCCGCCACGGGCACAACGAGACGGACGAGCCCGCCTTCACCCAGCCCATCATGTATGGCCGCATCAAGGAGATGCCGACCACCCGCACGAAATACGCGGAGAAGCTGGCCGCCGAGGGCAGCCTGCCGGCGACCGAATCGCGGGCGATGCTGGATGCCTTCAACCAGACGCTGGAGGAAGCCTTCCAGGCCGCGCAATCCTTCAAGCCGAACAAGGCGGATTGGCTGGAAGGCCACTGGTCCGGCCTCAAGGCCGTCACCACCGGCGAGGAGGTGGAGCGGCTGCACGAGACCGCCGTCAGCCTCGACACGCTGCGCGAGGTCGGCGCGGCGCTCTGCCGCGTGCCCGCCGAGTTCAACATCAATTCCAAGATCGCGCGCCAGCTTGAGGCCAAGCGCCAGGCGATCGAGACCGGCGAGGGGCTGGACTGGGCGACCGGCGAGGCGCTCGCCTTCGGCTCCCTGCTGCTGGAAGGCCATCGCGTGCGGCTTTCGGGCGAGGATGTGCAGCGCGGCACCTTCAGCCATCGCCACGCCTATCTGGTGGACCAGCAGACCCAGGCCGAATACGTGCCGCTGAACAATATCCGCGCCGGCCAGCCGCGCTTCGAGGCGTTCAACTCGCTGCTGTCCGAATTCGGCGTGCTCGGCTTCGAATACGGCTACTCGCTCGCCGATCCGCGCACGCTCGTGCTGTGGGAAGGCCAGTTCGGCGATTTCGCGAACGGCGCGCAGGTCATCATCGACCAGTTCATCGCCAGCGCCGAGACCAAGTGGCTGCGCATGTCGGGCCTGGTGATGCTGCTGCCGCATGGCTACGAGGGCCAGGGGCCGGAGCATTCCTCGGCCAGGCTGGAGCGCTACCTGCAGCTCTGCGCGGAGCGGAACATGCGCGTCGGCAACCTGACGACGCCGGCCAACTACTTCCACGCGTTGCGCCGCCAGCTCAAGGCGAACTACCGCAAGCCGCTGGTGCTGATGACGCCGAAATCGCTGCTGCGGCACAAGCTGGCGGTCTCCTCGCTCGCGGATTTCGCGCCGGGCAGCGGCTTCCAGTACGTGATCCCGGAGGTGGATGCGATCGCGCCGGCAGCCGAGGTGAAGCGCGTCGTGCTCTGCACCGGCAAGGTCTATTACGACCTCCTGGCGGAGCGGCGCGACAAGGGTGTGACGGACGTCGCGCTGGTGCGGATCGAGCAGCTCTATCCCTTCCCCGCCACCAGCGTGGCCAAGGCGCTCGCCCCCTATGCGAATGCCGAGGTGGTGTGGTGCCAGGAGGAGCCCGAGAACATGGGCGCCTGGACCTTCCTGGATCGCCGCATCGAGAAGGTGCTGGGTGGGCTGGAAGCCAAGGCGAAGCGGCCGCGCTATATCGGCCGCGAGGAAGCTGCGAGCCCCGCAACGGGCAGCGCGAAGCTGCACCAGCAGCAGCAAGAGACATTGGTGAAGCAGGCGCTGCGTTTGGCTTGATCGCGCAGCGGACAGAGGCAGGACGATGACCGAGATTCTTGTTCCCCCCCTCGGGGAAAGCGTGTCGAGCGCGACGGTGGCGCGCTGGCTCAAGCAGGCCGGCGAGGCGGTGGCCGCCGATGAGCCGCTGGTGGAGCTCGAGACCGACAAGGTCACGGTCGAGGTCAACGCGCCCACCGCCGGCGTGATCGAGGCGATCGCTGCCCAGCAGGGCGCCGAGGTCGGCCCGGGCGCGGTGCTCGGGACCATTGCCGCTGGTGCGGCCGCCGCCGCGAAGCCGGCCGCCAAGCCCGCACCGGCGCCGGCCCCCGCGCCAGCCGGCGCGCCGCATGTCGAGCCGGCGCGCGCGCCCTCCGGCCCTGTCTCGCGGCCCGGTGGCGAGCTGCCGAACGGCCCCGCCGCGACCAAGGCGATGGCCGAGGCCGGCGTGACGCCGGCGCAGATCGGCGAGGGCAGCGGCAAGGATGGCCGCGTGACCAAGGGCGACGTTCTGGCCTTCCTGAGCAAGCCTGCGTCCCCGGCCGCCGCACCCGCCGCGAAGGGCGCCGCCCGCTCGCTGGAGAGCGGCGAGGAACGCGTGAAGATGACCCGCCTGCGCCAGACCATCGCGCGGCGGCTGAAGGAAGCGCAGAACACCGCGGCGATGCTCACCACCTTCAACGAGGTGGACATGGGCGCCGTGATGGGTCTGCGGAACGAGTACAAGGACCAGTTCGAGAAGCGCCACGGCGTGAAGCTCGGCTTCATGAGCTTCTTCGCGAAGGCCTGCGTCGCCGCGCTGAAGGAATACCCCGCCGTCAATGCGGAGATCGAGGGCGACGAGATCATCTACAAGCACTTCGTTCACCTCGGCATCGCGGTCGGCGGGCCTTCCGGCCTGGTCGTGCCGGTGCTGCGCAACGCCGACACGCTGAGCTTCGCGCAGATCGAGAAGGGCATCGCCGATTTCGGTCGCCGCGCCCGCGACGGCGCGCTGAAGCTGGAGGAACTGACCGGCGGCAGCTTCACCATCACCAATGGCGGCATCTACGGCTCGCTGATGTCCACCCCGATCCTGAACCCGCCGCAATCCGGCATCCTCGGCATGCACAAGATCCAGGACCGCCCGATGGTGGTCGGCGGCAAGATCGAGGTGCGGCCCATGATGTATCTCGCGCTGAGCTACGATCACCGCATCGTGGACGGGAAGGAAGCGGTGAGCTTCCTGGTTCGGGTGAAGGAAGCCATCGAGGACCCGCGGCGGCTGATGCTGGAGGTGTGAGGCCTCTGAATCGCGCCGGCCAGATAGGGGGCGCGTTCGGAACACGCCGGCGCTTTTCCAGGGCGGTCGCCTCCGGAGCCCTTGACCCCGCCCGCCAAGCTGTCATGTCCCGCGCGTGATGCAGGTCCAGGCCCCTTCCGCACCGCCGACAACCGCGAGCGCCGAGCGCCGGCGGCTGGCCGTCGTGCTGTTCAACCTCGGCGGCCCCGACGCGCCCGAGAGCGTGCGGCCGTTCCTCGTCAACCTCTTCACCGACCCGGCGATCCTCCGCGTGCCGGGCTGGGTGCGGCCCTGGCTCGGGCGGATCATCGCCTGGCGGCGGACGAAGCCCGCCAGCGAGAACTACGCCATCCTCGGCGGCCGCTCCCCCCTGCTGGAACTCACCGAGGAACAGGCCGCGGCGCTGGAAGCGCGCCTCAACCAGGCCGGCGAGGGCGAGACCAAGGTCTTCATCGCCATGCGCTACTGGCACCCGATGAGCGACGCGGCCGCGCGGGCCGTGAAGGCGTGGAACCCGGACGAGATCCTGCTGCTGCCGCTCTATCCGCAATTCTCCACCACCACGACCGGCAGTTCGATGCTCGCCTGGGACCAGGCGGCGGCGCGCGCCGGGCTTGCGGTGCCGACCACCACGCTCTGCTGCTTCCATTCCGATCCGGGCTTCGCCGCCGCCACCGCCGCCATCGTGCGCCAGGCCTGGGACAAGGCCCGTGCCGAGCTCGACCCTGCCATCCCGCTCCGCGTGCTGTTCAGCGCGCATGGCCTGCCCGAGAGCATCGTCGCCGCCGGCGACCCCTATCAGTGGCAGGTCGAGCAGTCGGTCGCGCAGGTGGTGGAGCGGCTCGGGATCGAGGGGCTGGACCACATCGTCTGCTACCAGTCCCGCGTCACGCCGCAGAAATGGATCGGCCCCTCCACCGAGGACGAGCTGGAACGCGCGGGCCACGACAAGGTGGCCGTTCTTGTCGTGCCGATTGCCTTCACCTCCGAGCATTCCGAGACGCTGGTCGAGCTCGACGTGGAGTATCGCGAGGAGGCGGAGAAGTTCGGCGTCCCCGGCTATTTCCGCGCGCCGGCGCAGAACGCGGACGCGGCCTTCATCGGCGCGCTGGCCGACCTGGTGCGCGGCGCGCGCCAGTCCGGACGCAGCCTCTGCTCCTTCGCCGGCGCCCGGCAATGCCCGAAGCAGCATGGCGACTGCCCGCATGCGCGGGTGAATGCGGAGAAGCGCGCGAAGGTCGCGGCCTGATGCAGGCCGCCGATGACGCGAGGGCGGAGCGCCCGACGGGCGCGCGCACCGAGGGTCTGAACCGGCTGCCCGCGATACCCCAGGCCGTGCTGTTCGATTGCGACGGCGTGCTCGCCGACACCGAGGCGCTGCATGACCGGATCGTGGCCGAGGAGATCACCGCCCTCGGCTGGGACATCTCGCCGGCGGAAGGCGCGCGGCGCTTCCGTGGCCTCGCCTGGGACGCGATCCTGCCGCAGATCGCCGACCGCCTGGGCCCCGATGCGGTGCCGCCGGATTTCCTGCCCAACCTGATCGGCCGCGTCCTCCGCGCCCTGGAGGAGGAGGTGGAGCCCGTGCCCAGCGCGCCGGACGCGATCGCGGCGATCCTGGCGGCCGGCATCCCGGTGGCGGTCGCCAGCAACTCCTCCGGCCCCGAACTCGCGACGAAGCTGCGCCGGCTCGGCCTGGCCGAGACGTTTCGGGGGCGTGCCTTCTCCGTGAACGACGTGGAGCGGCCGAAGCCCGCGCCCGACATGTACCGCGCCGCCGCGGCCGCCTGCGGGGCCGACCCGCATCGCTGCGTGGTGGTGGAGGACAGCCCGGCCGGCGCGCGCGCCGGCATCGCCGCGGGCTGCCGCGTGCTGGGCTTCGCCCGGCACACGCCGCCCGAGCTGCTGCGCGCGGTCGGCGCTGAGACCTTTGGCGACATGGCGGAGCTGCCGGGGCTGCTCGGGCTGACGGAACCGGTCTCGCGCTGATAGGCTCCCGGACCCGGGAGGACACCATCATGCGTCTCTGGCTCACCCTGATCGCGGCGCTGCTCGCGCTGCCAGCCCTCGCGCAGGACTATCCCTCGCGCCCCATCACGGTGATCGTCGGCTACCCGCCCGGCGGCAATACCGATCTCATGGCGCGCGCGCTGCAACCCGAACTCTCGCGCGCCCTCGGCCAGCAGGTGGTGATCGTCAACCGCGGCGGCGCGGCCGGCACGATCGGCGCGGCGGAGGCGGCGCGCGCCAGGCCGGATGGCTACACCCTGCTCTTCTCGCCGAACAACCCGATCACCGCGCAGACGCACCAGATGGCGCTGAGCTATTCGCTCGACAGCTTCCGCTTCCTCTGCATGGTCTATGACAACCCGCAGGTCCTGGTCGGCGCGCGCAACATGCCGTTCCAGGATTTCGCCGGCATGGTCGCGCATGGCCGCTCGGCGCGGGAGGCGCTGATCTTCGCCTCGCCGGGCCAGGGCAGCACGCAGCACATCCTGATGGCGGCGCTGCTGAAGCAGCTCGGCATCGAGGGCCTGCACGTCCCCTTCACCGGCGCCGGCCCGATGGCCCAGGCCGCCCTCGGCGGCCAGGTGCATGTCTTCATCGAGAGCGCCTCGATCCCCACCAACAGCAACCTGCCGGTGCTCGGCGTGCTGGCGGCGCGGCGGATGCCGAACCTGCCGGATGCGCCGACGCTCGCCGAGCTCGGCACGCCGCTCGAAGGCGCCAGCAATGGCGGGCTGATGGCGCCGGCCGGCGTGCCGGAGCCCGTCGCCGCCGCGCTCGAACGCGCCTGCGCGACGGCGGCCGGCACCGAGGCCTTCCGGACCATTGCCAACCGGCTGAACGCGGTGCCGGTGCATCTCGATGGCGCGGCCTTCCGCGCCCGCTTCACCGCCGAAAGCGACCTGAACCGCACCGTGCTGCGCGAGCTGGGTCTGGCCCGTTGACGATCGACGCCCTCGCCCCGCTCTATCCCTGGACCAAGTCGCTGCATGTGATCTCGGTCTTCGCCTGGATGGCGGGGCTGTTCTACCTGCCGCGGCTCTATGTCTATCACTCGCAGGTGCCGGCCGGGGATGTGCGCTCCGAGCTGTTCAAGGTGATGGAGCGGCGGCTGCTCCGCGCGATCATGAACCCGGCCATGATCGCGGCCTACCTTTTCGGCATCCTGGTCGCGCTGACGCCGGGGGTGGTGGATTGGGCCTCGGGGTGGTGGTGGCTGAAGCTGGCCGGCATCACCGCGCTGAGCTGGCAGCACCATGATCTGGCGAAGGCCCGGAAGGCCTTCGAGCGGGATGAGCGGCCGCGCAGCGAGCGCGCCTGGCGCATCCTGAACGAGGTGCCGACCCTGGCGCTGATCCTGATTGTCGTGATGGTGATCGCGAAGCCTTTTTGAGGGGGCCGATACAAACCGGTTGACGGAATCGCCCGCCCTTCCTACGTTCCGGATGCCTTCCGGCAATCGGCAGCGTGCCGAGCCTTCGGGCCTGGGCGCCCCTCGGGGCGTCCGCCAGGCCGAATTCCGCGCCGCCGATCCCATCCCTTCCAACCCCTGGCCGCCGCTCGACGCCCGAGAATCGGGGCGCGCGGCACCGGCGCAAGGCCTTCGGGCCGGCCCGCAGCGGGGTTTCCCTGACTGGCACACGCGTGCCCGGACCCGGGCGCGCAGCACGGACTCGCACGCCCATGCACCTCTCCGAACTCAAGGCGAAATCCCCGAGCGAGTTGCTCGATTTCGCCGAACACCTCCAGATCGAGAACGCGTCCTCGCTCCGCAAGCAGGACATGATGTTCGCGATCCTCAAGACGCTCGCCGACAACGAGCAGGCGATCTACGGCGATGGCACGCTGGAGATCCTCTCCGACGGCTTCGGCTTCCTGCGCAGCCCGCAGGCCAACTACCTCCCCGGCCCCGACGACATCTATGTCTCCCCCGCCCAGGTGCGCCGCTTCGGCCTGCGCACCGGCGACACGGTGGAAGGCCAGATCCGCGCGCCGAAGGATGGCGAACGCTACTTCGCGCTGCTCAAGGTGGACCACGTCAATTTCGAGCCGCCCGAGGCGCTGCGCCACCGCATCAACTTCGACAACCTCACCGCGCTCTATCCCACGCGCCGCCTCAAGATGGAGAACGCCGAGGTCGAGAGCGTCGCGAAGGGCCCGACCAAGGACAACACGCATCGCGTGATCGATCTCGTCGCGCCGATCGGCATGGGCCAGCGCGCACTGATCGTGGCGCCGCCGCGCACCGGCAAGACGGTGATGCTGCAGAACATCGCGAAATCCATCACCGCGAACCACCCCGAGGTCTTCCTGATCGTGCTGCTCATTGACGAGCGGCCCGAGGAAGTCACCGACATGGCCCGCACCGTCCGCGGCGAGGTCGTCGCCTCCACCTTCGACGAGCCGGCGACGCGCCACGTCCAGGTCACGGAGATGGTGCTGGAGAAGGCCAAGCGCCTGGTCGAGCACAAGCGGGACGTGGTGATCCTGCTGGATTCGATCACCCGCCTCGGCCGCGCCTACAACTCCGTCGTGCCGTCGTCGGGCAAGGTGCTGACCGGCGGCGTGGACGCCAACGCGCTGCAGCGCCCGAAGCGCTTCTTCGGCGCCGCCCGCAACATCGAGGAAGGCGGTTCGCTCACCATCATCGCGACCGCGCTGATCGACACCGGCAGCCGCATGGACGAGGTGATCTTCGAGGAGTTCAAGGGCACCGGCAATTCCGAGATCATCCTGGACCGCAAGCTCTCGGACAAGCGCACCTTCCCGGCGATCGACGTCACCAAGTCCGGCACCCGCAAGGAGGAGCTGCTGGTGGAGCGCGGCACGCTTTCGAAGATGTGGGTGCTGCGCCGCATCCTGAACCCGATGGGCACGCAGGACGCGATGGAGTTCCTGCTCGACAAGCTGAAATACAGCAAGACGAACCAGGACTTCTTCGACGCGATGAATACGTAGCGACACCTCCCTCCGCCGCAAGGCGGGAAAGGCCGGGCAGGGGTGCGAGGATCACCCCCCCTTCGCGCCCGGACCACCGCTCGTCGTGCCGGACTCCTGGCGCCGGCGCGACGCAGGGAGATTCGCTACTGAGGCCGCACGCCCGTCGCCGCCATCAGCTCCCGCTTCGCCGCCGTATCCGCCTCCAGCGCCGCGCCAAAGCCCGCGCTGCCGCGATGCGTCACGACGAGCCCCGCCGTGCGCAGCGGCCCGGTGACGCGCGCATCCGCGACCGCCTTGGCGCACTCCGCCTCCAAGCGTGACGCGATCGCATCCGGCAGGCCCGCGGGGGCGATGAGGCCGGCGAATTGCTCCTCCACCGCGTCGAAACCCAGCTCGCGGGCCGTCGGCACGTTCGGCAGTTCGGGCAGGCGTTCGGCCGTCAGCGCCAGGATGGCGGGGAGCTGCGCGCTGATCGCGCCGCCGCTGGCCATCGCGCCCACCGGCAAGTCACCCGACAGCAGCCCCTGCACTACGCCAGGATCGCCGCGGAAGCCCACGATGTTGAACTCCACGCCGGCGGCGCGTTGCAGCCGCAGCAGCGCCCAGTGCGGGATGGTGTAGTTGCCGCCGATCCCCACCGACACGCCGCCCGGCTGCGCCCGCGCGGCCGCGAGGAAGGCCGCGCCATCGGCATAGCCGCCGCGCCGCGCGGCCAGGATGAAGCCGCCGCTGAAGACCTGGCAGATCGGCCGGAAGCTCGCCAGCGTATAGCCGGCCTCGCGCAGCAGCTGCGGCTGGATCGTCAGCACCCCCGCGGGAAAGAAGCCGAGCGTGTTGCCATCCGCCCTGGCCTGCGCCACGGCCCGCCCGGCGATCGTGCCGGAGCCGCCATCCCGGTTCACCACCGCGACCGAGACGCCGAGTGTCTCGGAGAAGACCTGGCCCATCGCGCGGGCCACCACGTCATTCGTGCCGCCGGGCGGGAAGGGCACGATGATCTGGATCGGCCTGTCCGGCCAAGCATGGGCCGCGACGCTCACCATCGTGAACAACGCGCACAGGATTGCCCTCATTCGCTTTCCTCCCTCATGGCCGCAGGATACAGGCGCCGAGGGATGCGACCAGGGGGTATGGCATGGGCAGATTGGCAGGCAAACGTGCGGTCGTGACCGGCGCGGGCAGCGACGGCATCGGCCGCGCCGTCGCATTGGGCTTCGCGCGCGAAGGTGCCGATGTCGTGATCCATCACCTCGCCGAGCACGAGGCGGCCGCCGCTACCGTCGCGGCGATCCGTGCGCTCGGCCGGCGCGCGGACGCTTTCGCCGCCGATTTCTCCTCCCCCGACGCGGCGCGCCAGCTGGTGCGCGAAGGCGCGGCGTTCCTGGGCGGGATCGACATCCTGTTCTGCGCCGCCGCCCACATCACCCGCACGCCCTTCCTGGAGCTGACCGACGCGGAAGTCGCGAAGGTCATGGCGGTGAATGTCCACGGCACCTTCGCCTGCGTGCAGCAGGCTGCGCGGTTGATGAAGGATGCGGGCCAGGGCGGCCGGATCATCGCGGTGTCCTCGATCAACCAGCAGAAGGCGATGGTGCTGCAATCGCACTACTCGGCCTCGAAGGGCGCCATCATGCAGTTCCTCCGCACTGCCGCGGTCGAGCTCGCCCCGCACGGCATCACGTGCAACCTCATCGCCCCCGCCGCGTTGATCAGCGACTTCAACCGCGAGGTGATGGCCGACGATGCCTATCGGGAGCGCATCGCCTCGGCGATCCCGCTGAAGCGGATCGGCGTGCCGCAGGATTTCGTCGGCGCCGCGCTGTTCCTGGCGAGCGGCGACAGCGACTGGGTGACCGCGAGCACCGTCTTCGTGGATGGCGGCCGCTCCGCCATCTGAAGGAGAGCCACCGGCGAGCATGCTGGGCAGCGTCGCCTTCCTGCTGAACGGCATCGCGGCGATGCTGGCCGCTGTCGCCATCCTCGCCGGCGCCGTGCTGCCGCGCCACGATCTCGCCGGGCTGGCCGCGCGCGAGGCCGGCGAGCGGCTCGGGCGCGAGCTGCGCGTCGGCAGCCTGCATGTCACGCCCGGCCTTGAGACCATCGTCACGCTGCGCGACGCGCGGCTCGCGAATATCGAGGGCGGCAGCGCGCCGGAGATGCTGCGCCTCGCCGCGCTCGATGCCCGGATCGCTCTGCGCCCGCTGCTGCGCGGCGAGGTCGAGCTGCTCGACATCCAGGTGCAGGGCCTGCATCTGCTGCTGGAGCGCACTCCGGATGGGCGGCGCAACTGGCGATTTCGCGGCGATCCCGCCGGCCCGCCCGCGCCCTTCCCGCCGGAGCCGCCGGATCGCAGCGCCCTGCCGCTGCTGCACGCGCTGCACATCGCCGACAGCGAGATCGTCTTCCGCACAAGCAGCGGCCGGCTCCTGCGCACGCGGCTCGACCAGGCGCGGCTCGGCGCGGAGGCACCGGACCAGCCGCTGCGCCTCGCGATCGAGGGCCATTGGAACGAATTCGGCGTCGCGATGACCGGCCGGCTCGGCAGCGCCGAACAGCTTCGCGCGGGGCGCACACCCTTCCCGATGGCGCTCGCCGCGACCTCCGGCGATGCGCGCCTCGCCTTCGACGGCGTCTCGGGCGACCCGCTGAGCTTCGACCGGCTCGACGGCCGGCTGCATCTGCGCGCGGCGCGGCTGGGCACGGTGGTCGCGCTCGCCGGCGCCGAGGCCCCGATCGCCGTGCCGGTGGAGCTCGCCGGCGCCTTCATCCGCCGGGATCTGCTGTGGCGCCTCACCGCAGCGGAAGGCGCGCTCGACGGCGCGGCGCTGACCATGCCGCTGCTCGCGCTGGAGGAAGGCCGGCCCGACCGCGTGGCGGTGGAGGCGGCGGCCGCGCGGCTCGACCTCCGCCGGCTGCTGCCCGAAGGCCCGGGCGGCGACGAGCCCTTCGACCTGCCGATGCGCGACCTGCATCGGCCCGACCCCGTGCTGCGCGCGCGCCTCTCCGCCGCCGAGCTGCGCCACGGCGCCTGGCAGGCGCGGGAGGCCGCGCTGGATCTCACGATGGAGCAGGGGAGCACGCGGCTGGACCGCCTCTCGCTTGGACTCTTCGGTGGCCAGCTGGTCGCTCTCGCCGAGGTCGAGGCTGGCGCCGAGACCGGCACGCTGACCGCCGAGGCCAGACTCGAGGGTGCGGAGCTCGAGCCGCTGCGGGTCGCGCTCGCGCTGGATCCGCTGCCGCTGCGCGGGCGCGTCGAGGGCCGCGCGGGGCTGCGGGGAAGCGGCGGCACGCTGCGCGAGGCGGTGCGCCAGGCCGAGGCCGCAGCCGTGCTCGGCATGCGGCAGGGCAGCGTGGAACGCGCGGTGATCGAACAGGCCGCCACCGACATCCAGGCGCTGTTCCGCCGCGCCGAGGGCTTCGTGCCGCTCACCTGCCTGCTCGGCGTCGTGCAGATCCGCGCCGGCCAGGGCACCGCGGCGCCGCTGCGGCTGCGCGCCACCACCGGCACGGTGCGCGCGGCGGTCGGCTTCGACCTGCGCCGCCGCCTGCTGGAGGCGGTGATCCGGACGCGGCGCGAGACCACCGGGCCGCTCGCGCTCGACCTGCCGGTGCGCGTCACCGGCAGCTTCGACGATCCGAGTTTCGACCTCGCGCGGCTGACCCCGCGCGAGGAGGCCTGGCTGGCCGCCGCCCCGGCCCGCACGCTGCCGGCCGCCCTGCGCGACTTCGCCGCGGGCAACCCGTGCCATCGCGGCTGAGGCAGGGCGTCAGCGCCGGTTGATGTGGGTCAAGGCGCCTCCGGCAGCGGCGTGGTCCTCTTGCGCCATCGCCGTGGTGGGGAGCGGACCATGCCAGCCAGACAGGACCGAGCGCTGCGAAGCATCGCCATCGGGCGGCGCGCCATGCTGCTGGCCGGCGCGGCCGCGGCCGCCCAGCTCGCCAGCTCACCGACGCGTGCCGCGCCGGTGCAGACCTCGGCGCGCATCGTCGTGGCCGGTGCCGGCGCGGCCGGGCTTGCCACCGCCGCGCGGCTTGCGCGCGAACTTTCCGGCGCGACCATCACGCTGATCGATGCCCGCAAGCCGCATCTCTACCAGCCGGGCTTCACCCTCGTGGCGGCCGGCCTGAAGCCGACCTCCTACGTCATCGGCGAGACCCGCCAATTCGTCCCCGCCGGGACCACGCTGATCGAGGAGGCGGTCGCGGAATTCGACCCGGAGGGCCGCAAGGTCGTGACCGCCACCGGCCGCGCCGTGCCCTATGACTTCCTCGTCCTCGCCACCGGCCTGCAGCTCGATTACGGCGCCATCGAGGGCATGGACACCGCCCGGATCGGGCGCGACGGGCTTGGCTCCGTCTATGCCTCGCCCGAGGGGGCGGCCGCGACCTGGCAGGCGATGTCCGCCTTCGCCGATCGCGGCGGGGTCGCGCTGTTCGGCCGGCCGCCCACCGAGATGAAATGCGCCGGCGCGCCGCTGAAATACGCCTTCCTCACCGACGACATCCTGCGCCGGCGCGGCAATCGCGGGCGCGCCGAGCTGATCTACAACGCCCACAACAACGCGTTGTTCAGCGTGCCGATCGTCTCCGAGAAGGTCCGCATGCTCTACCAGGACCGCGGCATCGCGGTGAACTACGACCACCAGCTCCAGGCGATCGACCTCGGTCGGCGGATCGCGACCTTCCGGACGCCCGCCGGCCCGAAGCAACTGCCCTACGACTTCATCAACGTCGTCCCGCCGATGCGTGCGCCGGAGGCGGTGCGGAACAGCCCGCTCGGCTGGCGCAGCGGCCCCTTCGCCGCCGATGGCTGGGCCGAGGTGGACCGCCATACGCTGCGCCACGCCCGCTTCCCGGAGGTCTTCGCGGTCGGCGATGTCGCTGGCGTGCCGAAGGGCAAGACGGCGGCCTCGGTGAAGTGGCAGGTACCGGTCGCGGTGGAGCACCTGGTCGCCACCATCGCCGGCCGCACGAGCAGCGCGCGCTATGACGGCTACACCTCCTGCCCGCTGATCACGCGGATCGGCCGGGCGATGCTGGTGGAGTTCGACTACGAGAACAACCTGGTGCCCTCCTTCCCCGGCGTGATCGCGCCGCTGGAGGAGCTGTGGATCACCTGGGTGATGAAGGAGGTCGCGCTCAAGCCGACCTATCTCGCCATGCTCCGCGGCCAGGCCTGAGGAGGGCGCCATGAAGGATCTCGACATCCTGGTCTTCGTCGCGGTGTTCCAGGAGATGCTGGGCGCACTGCTCTGGGCCGGTCTCGCGGCGGTCGCCGTGATCCTGATCGGCTTCGCCTGGATGCTGCTGCGCGAGCGCGGCCTGCGCATGGCGCGGCTCGCCTGGGCGGAGCTCGCCGGCCTGGTGGGCGGCGTGGCGGCGATCCTCGTCATGCAGAGGGTGACGCATTCGAGCTTCGCCGATATCGGCGGACCGATCGATTGGGTGCTGGTGGCGGTGATCTGGCTGGCCGGCTTCGTCCTGGCCACGCTGGCCGGCTACCTGGTGCTGGGCCTGCTCGCGGCGCGCCGCGGCGCCGGCGGCACCGCGGCCGCCGCCCTGATCAACGAAAGGCAGCGACCCGCCTGACCGCGGCTCGGGGGGTCTTGCGGGACCACCGTCGGTTGGGCGCAGGATGGGCCGGATCGCGGCCACGTCGCGTCACAACCGAGGAGTCCCGATGGACCGTTCCGCCGACCTTGCCGGCGCGGCCACGCTGATGCGTGCCGCCAGCTTCGCCGCCCGCGTGCACGCCACCCACAAGCGCAAGGGCGCCACCGGCGAGCCCTATGTGAACCACGTCATCGAGGTCGCCGCGATCCTCGCCGAGCATGGCGCGCCGGAGGAGGCGATCCTCGCCGGCCTGCTGCACGACACCGTCGAGGACAGCGACAACGACCCCGAGCCCATCACGCATGACCGCCTGGTCGCCGAATTCGGCGAGGCCGTGGCACGCATCGTCGCCGAGGCGACCGACGACAAGTCGCTGCCGAAGGAGACGCGCAAGGCGCTGCAGGTGCGCCATGCGGCGGGCAAGTCCGATGCGGCGAAGATGCTGAAGCTGGCCGACAAGATCTCCAACCTGCGCGCCATCATGGCGAGCCCGCCGGCGAGCTGGGAGCATGCGCGGCGCGTCGAATATGTCGGCTGGGCCGGCCGCGTCGCGGTCGGGCTCAAGGGCGCCAACCCCGCGCTGGATGCGCTGTTCGACTCAACCTATCGCGCGGCGATGCAGGCGCTGGCGGACCAGGCGTGATAGGGCCTTTCCAAGCCCTCAGACGCCGGGCGGCCGCATTCGCGGCCTTGGCTTCGCGGCATAGGCCGCGGGCCGCGTTCGCGGCCTCGCCCGCCTGCGGCGGGCGCAGATCACGCGAGATCCGGTGATGCCCCCCTCCACCCTCGACATCGAACGCGCGACGCTCTCGGCGGTGCCGGCGCCGCGCATCGCCTTCGACGGCCCCTTCGTGCTGCGCAGCTTCGCCGGCGGCACGGGCCGCGCCAATGCGGCGATGTCGCTCGAGCCGGCGCCCGACCCCGGCCTTGCCGCGCGGCTGCCGCGCATCGAGGCGTTCTACCGGCGCGCCGGACTCAAGCCCCGCATCCGCTCCACCCCGCTCGATCCGCCGGGGCTGGGCGCTCTGCTCGAATCGCGCGGCTGGCGCGCGCATGACGAAAGCCAGGTGATCTGCGGCCCGCTCGGCGACGCCTTCCGTGACGATCCCGATTGCGCGGCGCTCGACCATCCCGCGCCCGACTGGATGGCCGTGATGAGCGCCGGCGAGCACCAGACGCCGGCGCGGCAGGAGGAGAAGGCGCGGGCGCCGGCGCTGCTCGGCGTGCCCGCCGCCTGGCTGCTGCTGTGCGTGGCGGGCGAGCCCGCGGCCTGCGCCTTCGCCACCGCCGATGGCGACCTCGCCGGCCTGTTCGACCTCGCGACCCGCCCGGAGTATCGCCAGCGCGGCCTGGGCCGCCGCGTGATGTCCGCGGCCGGCGCCTGGGCGCGCAGCCAGGGCGCGCGCTTCGCCTATGCGCAGGTCTCGTGCACGAACACCGCCTCGCTGCGGCTGAATGCGGGGCTCGGCCTCACCGAGCACCACCGCTACCGCTACTACCTGCCGGGCTAGGGGGTCAGATCCGCAGCCTATCCGGGATGCGCAGGCCAAGCCGGTTCGGCACAGGCCAGACTTCGCGCACCGTGCGCAGCACCCGGAACCCGGCGGCGATGTAGTTCGGCAGCGCGCGCGGATGGTCGGCGGTGCAGGTGTTGACCGTGACGGCCCGCGGCGCCTCGGCCCAGGCGGTGTCCACGGCGTGGCGCAGCATCGCGCGCCCGACGCCCGCGCCGATCGCCTGCGGCATGAGGCCGAAATAGGAGAGGTTCGTCCCCGCCTCGCCGCCGCGGCGCTCCAGCTCGTAGAAGCCCATCGGCTCGCCGCCCTGGTAGAGCACATGGATCGAGACGGCGGGCCGCGCGAGCAGCGCCGCGATTTCCTCATCCGGCACGGTGCGCCGCAGCCACCACACCCAGTCGCGGCCGACGGTGTCGTAGAGGTAGCGGTAAAACGCGACCGAGCAGCGCGGCACGAGCACCATCGCGGCGCCCTCGGGGATGGGCGGCGCCGGATCGGCGGGCGCCGCGTCCATGCGCAGGAAGGTGACGTCCACCGCGATCCGGGTCACCGGCTCCCGCATCCCGGACACCTCAGTTGTCCAGGAACGACCGCAGCTTCCGCGACCGTGACGGGTGCTTCAGCTTGCGCAGCGCCTTCGCCTCGATCTGGCGGATGCGCTCGCGCGTCACCGAGAACTGCTGGCCGACTTCTTCCAGCGTGTGATCGGTGTTCATGCCGATGCCGAAGCGCATGCGCAGCACGCGCTCTTCGCGCGGCGTGAGCGAAGCGAGCACGCGGGTTGTGGTTTCGCGCAGGTTCGACTGGATCGCGGCATCGATCGGCAGCACCGCGTTCTTGTCTTCGATTAAATCGCCAAGGTGTGAATCTTCCTCGTCGCCGATCGGCGTTTCGAGGGAGATCGGCTCCTTGGCGATCTTCAGAACCTTGCGCACCTTCTCGAGCGGCATGCCGAGCTTTTCGGCAAGCTCCTCCGGCGTCGGCTCGCGGCCGATCTCGTGCAGCATCTGCCGCGAAGTGCGGACGATCTTGTTGATCGTCTCGATCATGTGCACCGGAATACGGATGGTGCGCGCCTGGTCAGCGATCGAGCGCGTGATCGCCTGCCGGATCCACCACGTGGCGTAGGTCGAGAACTTGTAGCCGCGGCGGTACTCGAACTTGTCGACCGCCTTCATGAGGCCGATGTTGCCCTCCTGGATGAGATCCAGGAACTGCAGGCCGCGGTTGGTATATTTCTTCGCGATCGAGATCACGAGGCGGAGGTTGGCTTCCACCATCTCCTTCTTGGCCTGCCGTGCCTCGCGCTCGCCCTTCTGCACCATCTGCACGATGCGGCGGAATTCCTGAATCTCGAGACCGGTTTCGGTCGCGAGCGCATGAATGTCGTGGCGCAGCTGCTTGATGCGGTCCTTGTCGTGGTTGACGAAGCCCTTCCAGCCCTTTGCGCCGAGCTTGCCGACGCGCAGGAGCCACTTCGGATCGAGTTCGGAGTTCTGGTAGTTCTTCAGGAAATCTTCGCGCTCGACGCCGTGGCTTTCCGCAAGGCGCATCAGGCGCACTTCGAGACCGACGAGACGGCGGTTGATTTCGTAGAGCTGCTCGACCAGCGCATCGATACGCGCCTGGTTGAGCGAGAGCGACTTCACGTCGGCGACGAGCTCTTCCTTCAGCTTCTTGTAGCGGCGCTCCTGCGAAGGCGAGAGCGACTCGTTCTTGAGCTTGTTCTCGACGTTCTGGTCCTGAAGCTTGCGCAAACGCTTGTAGGCGTCGGCGACCTTGTCGAAGGTTTCGACCACCTGCGGCTTCAGTTCGGCTTCCATCGCCGCGAGCGAGAGCGCGTTTTCGAGATCGTCCTCGTCGTCCTCGGCTTCCTGCGGACGCGGCGCGCCTTCTTCGTCGTCATCGCCCGGCGCGGTCGCGGGAGCGGACTCCGCCTTCTGGCGCGCGGCGGCAGCCGCCGCCTGCTGTTCGCGGATCGCGGCCTGCCCGCCCATCGGCGGGTTCGGGTTCACCGGCTGGTTCTTCGCTTCCGGACCCGCATAGGTCGCTTCGAGATCGATGATGTCGCGAAGCAATGCTTTTGCTTCCGCGAGTTCGTCGCGCCACACGATGATCGCCTGGAAGGTCAGCGGGCTTTCGCAGAGGCCCGCGATCATGGCTTCGCGGCCCGCCTCGATGCGCTTGGCGATCGCGATTTCGCCCTCGCGCGAGAGCAGCTCGACCGAGCCCATCTCGCGCAGGTACATGCGCACCGGATCGTCCGTGCGCTCGCCGGGCTCCGATTTCTTGGTGGTGGCGAGCGACTTCGAGCCGGTTTCTACGAGGTCCGTGCCCGTATCGTCGTCGTCATCGTCCTCTTCTTCTTCGCCATCGGTATCTTCGGCTTCGACGACGTTGATGCCCATGTCGTTCATCATCGCGAGCACGTCTTCGATCTGCTCGGAGGTGACCTCTTCCGACGGCATCACGTCGTTCAACTGGTCGTAGGTGACATAGCCGCGCTTCTTCGCGGCCTTGATCATCTTCTTGACCGCGGCATCGGAAAGATCGAGCAGCGGACCGGCTTCGCCCTCACCGTCGGCAGGAGCTTCCGCCTGCGCGCCCTTGGCGGCGACAGGCGGCGTCGCGCCGGCTGCGCGCTTGATGCTTTCGACACCGGCCGCGGTGCGGCGCGTATCGGCGGGTGCGGCTTCGGGGGCGGCAGCCGCCGGCATCGACTTGCCGCCGACGATCGCGCGCAGAAGATCTTTCGCCTTGCCGAAAGTGGTACCGAGACCTGCACTCGGAGCCGATGCGGCTTTCGTAGCGGCAGGCTTCGCGGCCTGCTTGGCCGGAACGGGAGCGCTCTTCGGCTCGGGCTTCTTCGGCTGAATCTTGTCGGAAGTGGCGGCAGCCTTTTGCACGGGCGCCTGCGGCTTCTTCTTCGCGGCAGCTTCTTTCGCTTTCGCGGCGGCAGCGGCCGCCTTTTCTTTTTCCTTCGCGGCCTTGTCCTTGGCCTTCTGCTTCGCAGCAGCTTCCTTTGCCTTGGCGTTCGCCGCGGCCTGCTTCGCTTTCGCCACTTTGTCTTTTTCTTTTTTCTTGTTGTCGGGTTTCTTGGCTTTGGATTTGGAGGCCACGAGCAAGTCCTTGTGTTCCACGGCCGGTTCGGGTCCCCCGAATCGGCCTGCCATTCCTACATTGTACGCGCCGGACGGCCTGACTGCGCTCCGAACCCTTCAATCAGAGCCTCCGTCCCATCCAGGATCGCGAGCCGCTCGTGAAGGTCCAGTAGCCGGGCTTGGTTGGCCTCGGTCGGCTCCGCGCCAAATGCGCGTTCAGCCTCCCGTAGCTCTCTAGATAGCGTGCGCTTCCGCCGATGCAAGCTTACGATTTGGTGCCACCAGGCAAGCACATCCTCGGGTGCCGATTCCGGGCGAATTTCCCAGTCGGCATCATGCGAAATGGCACGTTCCATGCGTGTCCGGGTGGGCCCGGCTCCTGCGGCCTCCAGCATCGCGGCGAGCGCCTTCGCATCGGCGATATCGGCTCTCGCCGCTGCTTCGAGAATGGCTTTGCGGAGCGCCACGGCGTCGCCATGGGCGAGTTCCAGTTCCGCGAACTCTTCGGCGTGGTCCGAGAGCAGCCAGGGATGGTTAAGAACCGCGAGCAGGATCAGCACCTCGCGGGGCTGTACTGCGGCATGATGCCCCCGCAAAATTGCGCTGTTCCCGAGATTTGGCGAGCGCGTGGTGACGACGCGCGACGGCAACACCCGGCCCTGCTGGCGGGGCCGGAAATCGCGCGCATCGCGGCGCGGCGCGCTCGTGCGGCCGGCCTCCGGCGCGAACAGGCGTGAGAGCCGGCTGCGGAAATCGTCGCGATAATAGCGCCGCACCGTCTCATCCTTGATCTGCTGCAGCAATTCGCCGATCCGCTTTTCGAGTGCGGCGCGTTGTTCGGGCGTATCCAGCCGCGCCGTTTCGATTTCGCGCAGCCACAGCATTTCGGAAAGCGCGCGGGCGCCCTGCAAGACGTCCTGCATCGCATCCGCGCCGCTCGTGCGGATCAGATCGTCGGGATCTTTGCCTTCCGGCAGCGTCGCAAAGCGCAGGCTTTTTCCCGGCGCGAGAAACGGCAGCGCCAGTTCGACCGCGCGATAGGCGGCGCGCTTGCCCGCGTTGTCGCCGTCGAAGCAGAGGATCGGCTCGTCCACCATGCGCCAGCACAGGCCGAGCTGATCTTCGGTAAGCGCGGTGCCGAGCGGCGCAACCGCGCCCTCGAAACCGGCAACGGCCATCGCGATCGCATCGACATAGCCTTCGACCACGATCAGCGGCTGGCCCTTCTGCGTTGCCGCCCGCGCATTCGCGCCGTTGTAGAGGAGGCTGCCTTTGTGAAAGAGCGTGGTCTCGGGCGAATTGAGATATTTCGCCTGCGCGTCCGGCGACAGCGCACGGCCACCGAAGCCGACGATCCGGTTCCGGAAGTCCGCAATCGGAAACATCACGCGCTCGCGGAAGCGGTCGTAGGGCACCGGAATGTCGTCACCGTGGATGAGCAGGCCTGTCTCGATCATGTCCTCGACGGACACGCCTTTCGCGCCGAGATACTCTTTCAACGCGAAGCGTTCGGCGGGCGCATAGCCCATGCGAAAGCGCGCCTGAATATCGGGCGTCAGCCCTCGGTCGTTGAGATAGCCGCGGGCGCGGGCACCGGTGCGCGACTGCAGGCTTTCCTCGAAAAATTTCGCCGCGATTTCCATCACGTCATGGAGCGTACGGCGGCGCTGCTCTTTCTTCTCCATGTCCGGCGAGACCACCGGCATCGGCACGCCTGCGATGCCCGCTAATCTTTCGACCGCCTCGGGAAACGTGAGGCCTTCGGTCTCCATCACGAAGCCGAACTGGTCGCCGTGCTTCCCGGAGGAGAAGCAGTGATAGAAGCCCTTCGTATCGTTCACCGTGAACGAAGGCGTTTTTTCCTGATTGAAGGGCGAGAGACCCTTCCACTCCCGGCCCGCTTTTTTAAGCGCCACGCGCCGACGCACCACTTCCGAAACCGGAAGACGGGCGCGGATTTCGTCCAAGAATGACGGCGGGAAACGCATGAAGCTGCCGAGAAGCTGGAAAATCTAGGGTTGGCCGGAATGTAGGGATGCCTGATCCAAATTTCTTGGATTTTTCGGAGACCCTGTGGACAGCACTTGCATCCAATTTCGTCATGCCCGGCTTTATGCCGGGCATCCACGCCTTAACGGTGTCACCGCAGCAAAGACGTGGATGGCCGGGACAAGCCCGGCCATGACGAAGTTCTGTCGGTGCTTAATATTAGCATTGACTTAATTAAGCTATTGCTTATACAAGGCGGCATGGACAACGCCATCACCGCCCTTTCGGACCCGACCCGCCGCGCGATCGTCGAGATGCTTGCGGGCAAGGAACTTCCCGCGGGCGCGATTGCCTCACGCTTCGAAATCAGCGCGCCTGCCGTTTCGCAGCATTTGAAAGTTCTGAAAGACGCGAAGCTCGTCACCGTGCGCGCCGACGCGCAACGGCGGCTCTATTCGCTGAACAAAGACGGCTTCGAGGAAATGGACGAGTGGCTGAGCCGCATCCGCCGCTTCTGGACACGCAACCTCGACGCCCTCGAAAAAATGCTCCGCGACCAGGACAAGGCACAAGACAAAGCGAAAGGAAAAAAGTGATGAGTATTCTTCTCGACAAGGACGGCGTGCTGCTCGACGCGAGCACGATCCGCTTCGAGCGCCTGCTCCCCGGCCCGATCGAACGCGTCTGGGCTTACCTCACGGAATCCGACAAGCGCAGGCAGTGGTTCGCCGCAGGCGAATACGAACTGCGCGAAGGCGGAAAGGCGAACCTCTTCTTCCAGCACAAGAACATCGCGAAGCCCGGCACCGAACCGCCGGAAGCCTTCAGGAAGATGCACGAGGAAGGCCATCACTGGAGCGGGCAGATTCTGGACGTCGATGCGCCACGCATGCTGAAGATGACCTTCGGCGAGCATTCGGAAGTCTTGTACGAACTGACCGAACAACCGAACGGCGAAGTGCTGCTCACCCTCACGCACACCAAGCTCACCGCCAACGACATGAAGAATGTCTCGCCGGGCTGGCACGCGCATCTCGCGATCCTCGCCGCCCGCCTGAACAACCGCGAGCCGGACGATTTCTGGGCGATGTGGCTCGCGCTGCACGCGCATTACGGCCAGAAGCTCGCGAAGTAAGACGAGAAACGACATGACCAAGCATCGCAGCGGCGGCTGCGCCTGCGGCGCCATCCGCTACGAAACGAACGGCGAGCCCATCGTGGCGCTGCACTGTCAGTGCCTCGATTGCCAGAAGCGAAGCGGCACCGGGCACAGCTCCTACCTCGTCTTCCCGGCGCGCGAGCACGTGAAGATCACGGGCGAAGCGAAACGCTGGAACATCGCGGGCGACAGCGGCAGCCAGAAATTCCACGCCTTCTGCCCGAATTGCGGAACTCCGGTGTATCTGACCTTCGCTGCGAACGACGCCATCGCGATCCACGCCGGCAGCCTCGATGACGCAAGCACGTTTCGCCCGCAGTTCGTGACCTACGGCACCCGCGCGCAGCCGTGGGATGCGCTCGACGGCACCCTGAAAATATTCGAACGCATGCCGGGATAAAGGAAGCTCACGATGCGCGTACGACTGGAAGCGATCGTCGTCGACGATCAGGCGAAGGCCCTGAAATTCTATACCGAAGTGCTCGGCTTCACCGTGAAGCACGATTTCCCCGCTGGCGGCGCACGATGGATCACCGTCGTTCCGCCGGACGAGCCGGACGGCCCGGAACTCCTGCTCGAGCCCTGCGGCTTCGACTTCGCCAAAACCTACAAGCAGACGCTCTACGAGAAGGGCATCCCCTTCACCATGCTCGCGTCCGACAACGTGCAGGCGGAGTACGAGGCACTGAAAGCCAAGGGTGTCGTCTTCACGATGCCGCCGACGCAATCGCCCGGCGGCGGCCCGATGATCGCGAGTTTCGACGACACCTGCGGCAATTACATCATGATGTACGAACGTCCGGACAAGAAATGAGCGGGCATCCCAGCATCGTCGTCAAACGTACGTTCGATTTTCCTGCCGAGCGCGTGTTCGACGCCTGGCTGACGCCTGAAGTGACGCGCCGCTGGCTATTCACGACCGACGACAGCGAAGTCGTACGCTGCAGCATCGACGCACATGTCGGCGGAAAATTCGAGATCGTCGACCGGCGCGACAGCGGCGAGTTCAAAGGCGAGATTCGCCACGTCGGCGAATATCTGGAAATCGACCGGCCGCGCCGTCTCGTCTTCACCTTCGGCGTGCCCCAGTTCGACCCGCGCATGACCCGGGTCGAAATCGACATCGTTGCGAAAGGTGCGGGCTGCGAGCTCACGCTCACGCATCACGGCGTGCCGGACGAATGGCAGGCGCCGACGACGGAAGGCTGGACGAAACTGCTGAGGAATCTCGCGCGGGAAGTCAGCGTTCGCTGAACAGCACGCCGGCCTTCATCTTCAGTTCTTTCGGCGATTCCATGATCGTCACGGTCACGGATTCCTTCGGCGCACCGAACTCTTTGACCACCGCCTCGGTGATGGCGAGCATCAGCTTCTTCTTCTGCTCCGGCGAACGGCCTGCCGCGGCATGAACGATGATCTCAGGCATGAACGCCTCCTGCTTATTGATAGAGCCCGTGTTGCGACCACTGGGCTTCTGGAATTTCGTCGCCGAGTTTGTACTCGAAAGAAATCACGCGCAGTCGGTCGGGCGTGGCTTTGCAGGTGAAAGAATACCGGTACCACTTGCCGCGCGAACGAAATGCTGCGCCGGTGCCGCTGAGGGTATCGCCCTTCACGCGAGGCTCGGTGATTGCGCTCACCACCGAGCGGTCGATGCGAAATTCGCGATTATCGCGGTTGATCTGCTTCATCGCCTCGGCGTCGCACACCTGCTCGAGCCGCGTGGCGGGGTCCATCCGTTTCAGGATGCCCTCGAGAGCTTTCTGGCGTTTGTCGGAAGCGGAAGCGGGCCCGCTGAACAAAAGCAGTGCAGCAATGATTGACGCAACGACTGTCCGCACCATCCCTGGCCCCGAATACCGCGCGGGTTGTACCTGACGGAGCCGGAAACGCCAACCGCCCGCGTGGATAACGCGGGCGGCGGATTGCACGTTTGCAACGATGTGCGGCGTTACTGCTTCGTGGCCTTGAAGCCGGAAATTTTTACGGCCTCGCCCCAGAAAGCCGAGTCCTTTTTATGGATCGCGGCGATTTCCTCCGGCGTCGAACCGGTCGCGTAGAGTCCGAGTTCGAGCAGACGCTTCTTCAGTTCGGGCTTCTTCAGCGCCTCCGAGAAGATCTTCGCATAGCGCTGCACGATTTCGTTCGGCGTGCCGGTCGGCGCGTAGACGGCATACCAGGAGGTGCCGACGATGTCGTAGCCCGACTCCTTGAAGGTCGGCACTTCCGGAACGAGCGGCGAGCGCTCGGAATCGGAGGTCGCGAGAATGCGGATCTTGCCGCTCTTGTGCGCGCCAAGCAGATCGCTCGTCGTGGTGACGATCATCGGAACCTGCCCGCCGAGCACGTCGGCCAGCGCAATCGCGGAGCCGCGATACCCGACATGCACCATTTCGACGCCCGCGGCCTTGCCGAACAGGATGCCGAAGAAATGCGGCAGCGCGCCGGCTCCCGGCGAACCGAAGCTCGCCTTGGTCGGGTTGGCCTTCATCCAGGCCACGAGCTCCTTGAGATTCTTCGCCGGAACTTCCGGACCCACGCCAATGCCAAATTCAAACTTCGAGATTTGCGCGACCGGAACCAGATCCTTGTCCGGATTGTACGGCAGATCGTCGAAGACGTGCTGATGCACGGCCGTCGGCGCGATCGGCGTGAGCAGGATCGTGTCGCCGTCCTTTTCGGCCTTGACGACTTCGAGCACGCCAAGCCGTCCCGCAGCGCCCGTCTTGTTTTCGACGATCACCGCGCGCTTCGTGCCCTGGCGCAGTTCTTCCGCCAGCAAACGCGCCAATGCATCGCCGGCTCCGCCTGCTGCATACGGGAACACGATGCGGATCGGCTTCTCCGCGAGCTGCGCGCTGGCCGGCGCGATTGAAAAGCAAAGTGCTGCGGATAGCGCAGCGCACAAAATTCCCCGCCTGTTCATGAGTCTCTCCCTGCTGTTTGACGTTTTTTTATGCTGCGATCAGGCCACAGGAAGACCGCAGCCACCCAATGAAATTCCACTCGTTCCGGTAGCCGGAACGTTGCGGCAGCCGCCTGCAACGGTCAATATCCGCAGCAGGGAGACGAGCATGACCAAGGAAACCATGCGCGGACTGGAACGGGGACTTTCTGTGCTCAAGGCGCTTGAGCGCACCGAGAGCCTGGCGCTGCGCGATCTGCATCGCGAAACCAAACTGCCCAAGCCGACGCTGCTGCGGATTCTTTCGACGCTCGAAGAAAACGGCTACGCGCGCAGGCGGCTCACCGATGGAAGCTGGCGGCGTGCGGCGCGCAAATCCGAGACAGCGCAATCGCTGCTGCACGATCTCTTGCTCGATGTCGGTGGTGAAGTGCTTGATGATCTCTGCCAGCGCATCGCATGGCCGTCCGATCTTGCCGTCTATCACCGCGGCATGATGCACATTCTGGAAACGACACGAAAGAAAACGCCCTATGCCGTGAACATGACCGGCATCGGCTATCGCGTGCCGATGCTGCAGACGGGACTTGGCCGTGCGTGGCTCGCGTTCTGCAGCGCCTCGGAGCGCGAACGAATCCTCGCCGAACTCCGGCGCTCCGATAATCCGTTCGACCGCACCGCCCGCGAACCGGAAACCGTTTCGGCGATCCTCGAAGAAACGCGCCGCCTCGGCTACGGCACGCGCGTCCCGGGCTTCACGCTGCGCGCGGAAGGCGAAGACAAAACCAACGGCGTCGCCGTGCCCGTGATGATGCGCGGCAATGTGATTGCCTGCGTGACGCTGGTCTGGACGATTTCGGCGCTGAACGAACAGAACGTGGTGAAACGCTATCTCGCCAAGGTGCAGGCGGCGGCATCGCGCATCGGCTACGAAATCGAGAAACGACTGCCGGAAGCGGCAACCTAGGATTTGCGCTGCGGCGCGCCGTCGCCGAGATAGCCGCTCCAGAGTTCTTCCGGAATTTCGGCTTCGTCCCACACGCCGATCAGAATGCCCTTGCGCATGGATTTGCCGCGGCTGCGGAGAATGTCGCCTTCCGATTTCGTCGTGCGCTGCGACAGCCGCAAGCCCCAGCTGTTCAGCACCGCCGCAAGCCGGTTGCGCTCCTGCTCGAATGCCGGATCGGCGCCGAGATCGCGAAACTCGTTCGGATCGTTTTCAAGATCGTAGAGCATCGGGCGAAAGCCGATGGCGTGGACATATTTCCAGCGCTTGTCCGCCACCATGAAGAGGCGCGAGTCGCGCGGCGCGAGCTTCAGGTTCGCCGCCGCCGGGAACATCGAGTAGTCGTATTCCGAGACCGCAAAGCGGCGCCAGCCGGCCGGCGCCTCGCCGCGCAGGAACGGCACGAGCGACCGGCCTTCGAGCCGGTGCGACTGCTGCACGGAATCGCCGCCTGCCACATCCAGAAATGTCGGCACGAGATCGATCGACTCGACAAGCTCGTCGCAGACTTTGCCGCGCGCCGCATCCGGCGCGGCGGGATCGTAAACGATCAGCGGGATTTTCACGGAAGGCTCATGGAACAGATCCTTCTCGCCCATCCAGTGGTCGCCGAGATAGTCGCCGTGATCGGACGTGAACACGATCATCGTGTTCTGCATCAGCCCGTTCTCTTCCATGAACCTGAACAGCACGCCGAGCTGATCGTCGATCTGCTTGATCAGGCCCATGTAGACCGGAATGACTTCTTCACGCACTTCCTCGCGCGAGAACGTGTTGCTCACGCGATGCTTCATGAATTCGCGATAGACCGGATGCGGATCGCGCCGCTCTTCCTCGGAGCGCACGGCAGGGATGACATCCTTCGCGCCATACATCGAGTTGTAGGGCTCCGGCGCGATGTAGGGCCAGTGCGGCTTGATATAAGAGAGATGCAGGCACCACGGCGCCTTGGCCTCGCGCATGAAATCCATCGCGCGGCGCGTCATGTAGGGTGTTTCGGAATCTTCCTCAGCGACACGCGCGGGCTTGCGCGCATGTTTCATCGCCCAGCCCGATGCAAGCTGATTGCCTTCGCCTTGCGCGGCATTGGCCCAGTCGTGCCACGGATTGTCGCCGGCGTAGCCCTTTTCGTTCAGGTACTGGTTGTAACGCGGGAGTTTCGGATCGTAGCGGCCATCGGGACCGAGACCGTGCAGGCCGTCGTCACGCTCATAGGGATCGAAACCGCATTCGGAAACGCGCACGCCGATGATGGATTCCGGATCGATGCCGAGACGATCCATGCCTTCCTTGTCGGCTTTCATGTGCGTCTTGCCGATCAGCACCGCGTCCATGCCGAGCGGACGCAGATAATCGCCGAGCGTGATCTCGCCGACCTTGAGCGGGAAGCCGTTCCACGACGCGCCGTGCGAGTCGACATAACGGCCCGTGTAGAAGCTCATGCGCGACGCGCCGCAGACCGGCGACTGCACGTAGGCGCGCGAAAAGCGCACGCCTTTCGCGGCGAGCTTGTCGATGTTCGGCGTCTGCAACGACGGATGACCCGCGCAGGACAGATAGTCCCAGCGCAACTGGTCGCACATGATGAAAAGAATATTGCGGGCGGCAGACGACATGCCGCCTCAATACACGATGCCGCTCGCGTTTGTCATGACGCCGCGCGGCGGCGCGTGCCATTACGCGCAGCGGAACGGCTGCCGATTCAGTTCGACAGCGCCGCCTTCACGAGCCCGCTCGCCTTGCCGAAATCCATCTGGCCGGCGTACTTGCCGCGCAACACGCCGATCACCTTGCCCATGTCCTTCACGGAAGCCGCACCGGTTTCGGCGATCGCAGCCTTGATCGCGGCGTCGACTTCGGCGTCCGACATCTGCTTCGGCAGGAAGCCTTCGATGACCTTGATCTCGGCAAGCTCGGCCGCGGCGAGTTCCCCACGGCCGCCCTTTTCGTAGAGCACGGCCGATTCCTGCCGCTGCTTGATCAGCTTCTGGAGGAGCGAGAGCACCGCCGCGTCGTCGAGAGGGTCCTTGCCGCCCCCGCGCGCCTCGATATCGGCGTTCTTGATCGCGGCATTCACCAGCCGGAGCGTGGATAACTTCAGCTTCTCGCCCGATTTCATGGCGTCTTTCAAGGCGTCATTGATCTGATCGCGCAGCATGGGGGCTCCCAGCAGATTCCACTTTATATATTGAAGAGTCGCCGCTATTTAGGCCGCTTATGAACCCGAAACAAGCGACGAACGGCTGGGCCGAAGAAAAGCCCACGGCCCTGTTGGTGCTGGCTGACGGCACCGTGCTCGAAGGCTTCGGCCTCGGCGCCACCGGCAACCAGGTCGGCGAGGTGTGCTTCAACACCGCGATGACCGGCTACCAGGAAGTGCTGACCGACCCTTCCTATGCCGGCCAGATCATCACCTTCACCTTCCCCCACATCGGCAATGTCGGCGTCAACGACGAGGACATCGAGACCGTGAACATGGCGGCGGTGCTCGGCGCACGTGGCGTCGTGCTGCAGGCCGACATCACCGAGCCTTCGAACTACCGCGCGAGCCGCCATCTCGACGAATGGCTGAAAGCCCGCGGCATTGTCGGGCTCGCCGGCATCGATACCCGCGCGCTCACCGCGATGATCCGCGAGAAGGGCATGCCGAACGGCGTGATCGCGCATGCGCCGGATGGAAATTTCGATCTCGACGCACTGAAGAAGCAGGCGCGCGAATGGCCCGGCCTCGACGGCATGGACCTCGTGCCGTCGGTCACGACCGCGCAGCGCTATGCCTGGGACGAAACGCCGTGGGAATGGAACAAGGGCTACGGCCGCGAGACCAACCCCGAGTTCAACGTCGTCTGCATCGACTACGGCATCAAGCGCAACATCCTGCGCCTGCTCGCCGCGAACAAATGCAAGGTGACGGTGGTGCCCGCGACGACCTCCGCCGAAGACATTCTCGCGATGAAACCGGACGGCGTGTTTCTGTCGAACGGCCCCGGCGACCCGGCGGCAACCGGCGAATACGCCGTGCCCGTGATCAAGAAATTGATCGCGAGCGGCACGCCGACCTTCGGAATCTGCCTCGGCCACCAGATGCTCGGCCTCGCCGTCGGCGCGAAGACCATGAAGATGCATCAGGGCCATCACGGCGCGAACCATCCGGTGAAGGACCTCACCACCGGCAAGGTCGAAATCACGTCGATGAACCACGGCTTCGCGGTCGACCGCGACACGCTTCCGGCCGACGCCGAAGAAACGCATGTCTCGCTGTTCGACGGCTCGAACGCGGGCATCGCGCTGAAAAGCAAACCGGCGTTTTCCGTGCAGTATCACCCCGAAGCTTCGCCGGGCCCGCGCGACAGCCGCTACCTGTTCGAGCGCTTCGCGGGACTGATGAAGAAGCATAAGAAATAGGAGCCGACGATGCGCTGCTCATCCGCACTTCTTCTCGCAGCGCTTGTCATTCCCGTTTCGGCTTCCGCCCAATCCTTCGACGGCCGCTATGACGGCAACCTCTTGCTCACGCGCGACGGTGGGGATTGCGGCGACAAGATTCAGAAATTTCAGGCCGAGATCAAAGGCAGAGCCGTCCGCATCACCAGCGCCCGCAGCGAGAAACCGCTCGATGGCGAAATCGAAAGCGATGGCCGCTTTCTTGTAAGCGGCCCGGGCCGCGGCAACGCCACGCTCGAATTTCGTGCGCAGATCTTGTCGACCAAAAGCGGTCTGGGCTCGCTCTTGATTCTGCGTGGCGAAAACGTCTGCCAGTTCCTGCTCTCGCTGAAACTCAACTGAGGAGCGCAGCCGCGATGAACGGTTTTTTCCAGTTCCTCGCAGACCTCATGCAGATGGACGAACGTGCATGGGAGCGCCACGCGAATCCATGGAGCGTGTGGACGCGCCTCGCGACCTTTCCGCTGCTGATGATCGCGATCTGGAGCTGGCACTGGATCGGCTGGGCCTGCCTGATCCCGGTTGCCGTGCTCGCACTCTGGCTGTGGCTGAACCCGCGTGTTTTCCCGCCACCCGTTTCCACACGGAGTTGGGCTTCCCGCGCGGTGCTCGGCGAGCGCGTGTTCCTGCTGCGCATGATTCATCCGGTGCCGGTCGAACACACCAACGTCGCGACGCTGCTCGGGATCGCGACGAGCGTAAGCGGCTTCCTGATGGCGGGCGCATTCCTCGCCGCGGAGCCGTTCACCTATAGTGCAGGCGGCATCGCGCTGGTCGTGTGCAAGCTCTGGCTCTGCGACCGCATGGCCTGGCTGTTCGACGAAATGAGCGAAGACATTCCCGAATACCGCGCGTGGCGGCGCTGATGTCTAGCCGCCCGGCTCGCGGCAATCGACCTTGGCCTCGGGCACGGCGACGATCTTCTTCGTCGCCCAGTCGAACATCCACGCACCCTTGATGGCGCTCGGCGTGCCGTCGCCCTCCGGCTTGAAGGCGGCGAAGGCGAACACGTATTGCCCCGGCGGTGCATCCGGTCCCGGCTTCAGGTAACAACCGGCCGAATAGAGATCGAGCCCTTTGGGCTTCGGCGCGCGGATCACCTGCACGATCTCGAACACCATGGAATCCGTCTTGGTGCGCGCACCGGTATCGCGCATCAGGAGAATGACGCTGTTCTTCTTGTAGAGGCCGTATTCCATGGCGAACTGCGTCTGCTCGCCCTTTTCGTCGAACAGGAGCGTGCCCTGCTCGCTCTGGTACTCGGGCACGTCGATGTCGCGTTTGCCGAGCAATTCGTTCTCGAATGCGGCAGCCGGTATCGCCGCCACAACCGCCATCGCCGCCGCCAAGGCCCGGAGCCGCATGGGCCATCCTTTCGTGAATCGCGAGGCTCATGCTATCCGGTCGGCATCGCTCCCGCCAATCGGTATCGTTACGCCATGCGCGACTGGATTTCGTACTGGGATTCCGACCACCCGATCTACGTGAATGCCCGCCACTTCGACGTGCATTACGCGAACATCGCGGATGACATCATCCGGCTTCTGCCCGGAAAGCAGGCGCGGGTGCTCGACTATGGCTGCGGCGAGGCCCTGCACGCGGACAAGATCGCGGCCCACTGCGCGACGCTGCATCTCTGCGAGGCGGCGCCCACGGTGCGGACGCGGCTGAAAGAGCGCTTCGGCACGATCGCGAACATCGCGATCACGACGCCGGAAGACGTCGCCGCCATGGAGCCCGGAAGCCTCGACCTGATCGTGGCGAACTCCTTGATCCAGTACCTGAAGCGCGACGAACTCCTGAATCTCCTGAAGACATGGCGCCGCGTGCTGGCCCCCGGCGGCGCGCTGGTCGTCGCCGACGTCATCAGCCCGAAACAGAGCGCGATCGCCGACGCGCTTTCGCTGCTGCGTTTCGCGGCAACGAACGGTTTTCTCACCGCCGCCTTCATCGGCCTCGTGAAGACCACGCTCTCCGACTACCGCAAGCTGCGTGCCGAACTCGGACTCACGACCTATGACGAAACCGAAATGCTGAAGCTGCTCGCGGAAGCCGGCTACGACGCCGCGCGCCTGCGGCCGAACCTCGGCCACAACCAGGGCCGCATGGCTTTCCGCGCGCAGAAGAACGCGGCGATTGCCAATCAATAACTCATGGTTCGAGACGCGGGCTGCGCCCGCTCCTTACCATGAGGAAGATTTACCTCATCCTGAGGAGCGAGCCGAAGGCGAGCGTCTAGAAGGATGCAGCGTAACAATCACCACCCGCTGCCGCCGCCACCACCGCCACCGCCTCCGGAAGAGCCGCCGCCGAAACTGCCGCCGCTGGAGCTTGAGTAACTCGAACTCGATCCGCTGTAGCTCGAACTCGTGCCCGGCGCGGTCGAAGACGAAGCCACCGTTGTCGTCAGGCTCGAAGAGACCGCGCTGGCAACGCCTGCCGTATCCCGGCCCCAGTCGCGCGTTCCGGCGTACCACGCCATCGCCGGAGCGGCGGCAACGGGAGCAAGCGCCGCGGCAGCAAGCACGTTCTTGAATTTTTCGGCCCAGCTGTTTTCGACATCGAGCGCAATCGCATAGGGCAGCATGCGCTCGAACAGTTCCGGCGTTTTCTCCGGCGGGTGCAGCGCTTCGAGCCGCGGACCTTCATCCGCGGTGCTGAGATATTCGCGGAAACCTTCGATGTGGTCGAGCAGCCTGCGGCCTTCCCGGGTCGGCGCTTCCATCCATTCGAGATAGAAGGCGCAGAGCATCGTGGACGCAAAAGCGCAGATCGTCGGGATGATCTCGTAGATCCCGTCCACATTCTTCCAGACGTACCAGAGCCCGATGGAGGCCGGCAGAATGCCGAAGATCGCGCCGACGCCGATGAGAACGCCGTTGTCCGTGCGCGCGGTGAAGCCGTTGTTCAGTGCGAACGACGCGAGCAACAACGGAATGATCGGAAACAGCGTACCGATGAAAGCGTCGGTGGCATGGCTGCTCCTGAACTGCATGCTGATGCCGGCGAGGCACAGCACCACTGCGATGAAAGTCAGCAGCAGGCCCCATCCCCACTTGCCGAGATTGTCGCGGAAGCAGCCGCCGTAGAGCCGCTTCAGGTTCGTCTCCAGCGCGTTGCGCGCACCGCCGACCCGCACATGGTTTTCGCGCGAGAGTTCGAGCGACGTATGTTTCTCTTTCGGAAAGAAATGGCGCTTCACCGCTTCCTCGCCGTCGAGGATCGCCTTGCCGCCGTTGCGGCGCTCGACGCGGGTGACGCCCTCTTCCTCGACGATCTTCAGGTGACCCTTCACGCCGAGTTCGACGATGGCGGCGGTGAACGCCCTGTTGTCGAAGCTCGCGTACCGGTCGACGAAGCGCATCCCGGCCGCGGACATGCCGGCCGGCGGCTCGAACACCGGAATTACCGTGCCGCGCGCCGGATCGCGTCCGTAGCGAAGCCATTGATAGAGGAAATAGAAGAACACCATCGCAAAGCCGAGCACGGAAAGCGACACCGCGATGTTGTCGAAGAAGAAGTAGCGCGCCTGCAACAGCGGTCCCGGCGGCGAAACGATCCCTTTCTGCCAGGAAACCGCAACCGACAGGCCGTTCGCACGCGGCAAGGCTTTCGTCGTGCGAAACACGATGAGATTGCTCTGCTCGCCGACGATGCGCGCATCCTCGCGCTTTTCGCCCTGCGCACCGGTGTAGAACGCCCGCGACAGAATCTTCGCGCCTTCAGGAAGACGGATGGTCGCGACCGCACTTTCGATCTCGAACGACCAGCCGGTGCCGGTCGCATTCCAGAACAGCTCGTCGAATTCCGGATAGAATCCGATCTGCCGCGTGGTGCGGTATTTGATCGTGTAGGTATGCGTGCCGCGCGAGAGCATGACCGAGCCGCTGCCGATGCGAATGCGCTTGCCGTTGTAGAGACTCTCGACCGAAAAAGGCTCGTCTTTTCCATTGCGCGCGACGGAGAGCACTTCGAAACCGACCACGACCCTGCGGCCGTCCGGCAGGAAATAAGTGGTCGGAAAATCGCGCAGGATTCCACGCCGGATCTCGCGCAGCTCCGCTTCGACCGTGATGGTCTCGGTGACGATCAGGTCGCCATTGGTCTGCACCCGCACATCGCTGTCGAACAGGCGAATGCGCTCGTAGCTCTGCGCGCCGGATGCAAACGCAAACGACAGAAGAAGCGCGATCAGGACCCTGCGGAACATGCCCGCGCGGCTACCAACCGCCGCCTCCGCCGCCGCCACCACCGCCGCCCGACGAACCGCCGCCGCCTGAACCGCTCGACGAGCCGGGTGCCGTCGATGCCGACGAGATCGCAGAAGCGACGGCACCGCCGAGATGACTCGAAAAGCCCGCGGGATCGCGGCTCCAGTCACGCTTGCCGTGATACCAGGCGTAACCGGCAGCCCCCGCAGCGGCAGCCGCTGCGAGCACGCCCGCGAACTTTTTGCCCCATTCGTTCTCGACATCGAGTGCGATGGCATAAGGCAGGAATTTTTCGAACAGCTCCGGCGTCTTCTTCGGCGGATGCATGAAGTTCAGCCGGTCTTCTTCCGCGACGCCGAGATATTCGCGGAAGCCTGCGATCTGATCGCGGATCTTCTGCCCTTCCATGCTCGGCGCTTTCAGCCAGTAGAAACCGAACAGGGACACCGACAGGATCAGGTAGCTCGCGAACGCCGGAATCATCAGGTTGAGATTGATCCCGCCGCCGAGCCCGTAGATGAAGGCAAGCCCGCCGCCGGCGACCAGCAGCCACAGCAGACCGCCGGCAATGATCCAGAGATTCCATCGCTTGTGCGAGGTGAATCCGGCCATCATCACCCCGCAGGCGACGAGCAGGAGGCCGCACGGAATGAGCACGCCCATGATCCCGGCGGACACTTCATCGCCGAACTTGGTCACGGCGATCGTCACGATCATGGCGGCGATGGCGATCAACGCGAGCAGAAAGCCAAGACCGGACCAGCCGTAATTGTTCTTGAACAGCACGCCGTTGTATTGCGCCGAGAGCCGGTTCTCGAGCGCGGTCTTCGCGCCGCCGACGACTTTGTGGTTGGTCTGCGCAAGCGCTACCGGCGAACCGCCCGAAAAGAGCTGCGACTCCATTTCGCTCTCGGCAAGCTTCAGAGTCTGCCCGCCGGAGCGTTTCGAGATCTGCGAGAAGCTCGGCGTCTCGTCGATGCGGATATGTCCTTTCACTCCGAGATCGACGATCGCGGCCGTGAAGGCGCGGTTGTCGAAACTCATCTGGTCGACGTAGCGCACCGCCGCGGGCGACATCTCGTTCGGCGGCGCGAACAGCGGAATGATCGTGCCTTCCGCGGGATCGCGTCCGACGCGCGACCATGTCGTGAAATAATAAAAACCGACGCCGACGAGGCCGATGAGCGCCACCAGGATCGGCAGATTGTCCTGCAGGAAATAGCGCGCCTGCTGCGCGCCGCTCGGCGGCGCTACGATTCCCTTCTGCCAGGCGACCGCGACGGTCAGCCCGTTGTAGGGAGGCAGGCGGCGCGTAGTGCGCCAGACGATACGGTTCGAGGTCTGTTCGACGACGCGCGCGTCCTTACCGGTATCGCCTTGCGGGCCGGTGTAGAGTGCATTCTTCCCGATCTGCGCGCCTTGCGGCAGCGTGATCCGCGCCTCCGCGTTGTCGATGTAGAAATTCCATCCGTTGCCGGTCGCGTTCCAATACAGTTCGTCGAACGTGTCGAAGAATCCGATCTGCCGCGTCGTGCGGTAGCGGATCGTATAGGTGTGCTGTCCGCGCTGGATGAACACGTTTGCGTCACCGATGCGCGTGCGCACGCCGTTCGAATAGCTTTCCGTGCGATACGGCTCCGCCCTGCCGTTGCGCGTCACCGAAATCACATCGAAGCCGACGATCACGCGCGTGCCGTCGCTGCGGCGCCGGTAGCTCGTCGGAAAATCGCGGAAGATGCCGCGGCGGAACTGGTTGCCCTCGGCCTGGATCGTGATGGTTTCGGTGACGTCGAGATCACCGTCCGCGAGCACCGTGACGTCGCTGATGAAGTTGATGATACGTTCCTGCGCAAGTGCCGGAGCCTGCGCGGCCAGAACAAAAGCTGCAACAAGAACGAACGCGGCGAGAAGAATGCGGCGCATGATCAAGCCCCCCGCTCGAAGGAAATGTTCGGATTTGCGCCCTGCGCGCGGTCGTCGAGTTCGAAGAACGGGCTTTCCGAAAAGCCGAGCGGCTTCGCGATGACCATTTCCGGGAACGACTGGATTGAAATGTTCAGGTTGCGCACGGCGCCGTTGTAATAGCGCCGCGCATACTGCAGCTGCTCCTCGATCTCGGCGAGTTGCTCCTGCAATTTCAGAAAGTTCTGGTTCGCCTTCAGGTCCGGATAGGCTTCCGCGACCGCGATCAGGCGGCCAACCGCAGAACCGAGTTGCTGCGTCGCCTGCGCGTTCTGCGCGACATTCCCCGCGGCCTGCGCATCGATGCTCTGCGCGCGTTTCCGCGTGACATCTTCGAGCAGCGTGCGCTCGTGCGTGGCGTAACCCTTCACCGTTTCGACCAGCGCCGGCACCAGATCGGTGCGGCGCTTCAGTTGTACGTCGATCCCGCTCCATGCTTCGCGCACGACGTTGCGCTGGCGGATGAGCCGGTTGAAGACCATGACGGCATAGAGGAATACGGCGGCAAGCACGCCATAGGCGATCCAGTCCCAGCGCATCTTCGGACGTCCTTACAGAGAGCGGTGGCACAGTCTGTCGCAGGCCATTTCGCGCCTCAATGGGGAACCCCGGTTTTCGCAGTAAAATCCCCGTGGCAAGCGGGTTCGCGCGGCTTTCCCCGCTGCGCAGAAAAGCGCCCTGTGGGCGGCGTTCTTTTGGCTTCCCTTGACCCTCGAATCTGGTCTAAGACCCCGGCCAGCCGCGGGCCCGCTTTCGCTCCCGAGCTTCCGCGAGGATGGAAAGGACGCGCGACCGCGCGGCCTTTTTTTGTGCCCTCATTCTGCTTTCGCGAGGCCGGGAAGTGTTCAAGAGCTGATGCCGAAACGCACAGACATCAAATCGATCCTCATTGTCGGCGCCGGTCCCATCGTGATCGGTCAGGCCTGCGAATTCGACTATTCCGGCACGCAGGCGTGCAAGGCCCTGAAAGAAGAGGGCTACCGGATCATTCTGGTGAATTCCAATCCGGCGACGATCATGACGGATCCGGAACTGGCCGATGCGACGTACATCGAGCCGATCACCCCGGAAATCGTCGCGAAGATCATCGAGAAGGAGCGCCCCGATGCGCTGCTCCCGACGATGGGCGGCCAGACCGCGCTCAACACCGCGCTCTCGCTCCGCAAGATGGGGGTACTCGACAAATACAACGTCGAAATGATCGGCGCGACGGCGGACGCCATCGACAAGGCCGAAGACCGCGAGCGCTTCCGCGAGGCGATGACCAAGATCGGCCTCGAAACGCCGCGCTCGCACCAGATCAAGACGCTCGGCGAAGCGCTCGACGCGCTGAAAGATATCGGGCTGCCCGCGATCATCCGTCCGTCCTTCACGATGGGCGGCACCGGCGGCGGCATCGCCTATAACAAAGACGAGTTCATCGACATCGTGGAGCGCGGCATCGACGCCTCGCCGACCAACGAAGTGCTGATCGAAGAATCCGTGCTCGGCTGGAAAGAGTACGAGATGGAAGTTGTCCGCGATAAAAAGGACAACTGCATCATCGTCTGCTCGATCGAGAACCTCGATCCCATGGGCGTGCACACGGGCGACAGCATCACCGTCGCGCCCGCGCTGACGCTCACCGACAAAGAATACCAGATCATGCGCGACGCCTCGCTCGCCGTGCTGCGCGAGATCGGCGTCGAAACCGGCGGCTCCAACGTGCAGTTCGCGGTCAACCCCGAGGACGGCCGCCTCATCGTCATTGAAATGAACCCGCGCGTGTCGCGCTCGTCGGCGCTCGCCTCGAAAGCCACCGGCTTCCCGATTGCGAAGGTCGCGGCGAAACTCGCGGTCGGCTACACGCTCGACGAAATCGCGAACGACATCACCGGCGGCGCGACGCCCGCCTCCTTCGAGCCGACCATCGACTACGTCGTCACCAAAATTCCGCGCTTCGCTTTCGAAAAATTCCCGTCGAGCGATCCGAATTTCAATGTGCT